>FWWM01009781.1_pt1 | contig 17448 bp, 18 predicted proteins | sample 2228351 | NCBI WGS metagenome assembly FWWM01 (sample SAMEA103939774, study PRJEB20133) | metagenome | reverse complement strand
CCCAGCATCCCATACAGGAGCCGATAAACACGCGCATGATAGCGTGCGTAGAGCACTTCGAACGCCCCCGCATCGCCCTCTCTGGCGCGCTGAACCAGTTCCGTGTCGGATCGTGTATTCAACCCCTGCATTATTGAACGAGTGAGTGTTGGGTCGGGTTCCCCCGCTTTCTGATATTGACGATTAAGCATCCGTTTCCTATCGAACGAAGCGGTGGACGGATTTATCTGCAGAAAGCCGTTTCGCCTGCTTGCCCGCTGAGGGGGTATTCTCATGGGCGGTTTGACAATGCCACCTGCAGGGATGCCCGAACTGTCGGATGAACCCCCACAAGGGGGAGCAAGAGTGCTTGCCCACTGGTTTGGTGGCACCTTTTCCGCGATGCGGTACCCCGTCTTTCGGCGGTACTGGATCGGCGCTTTTTTGTCCTTTATCGGCTCGTGGGTACAGAATGTTGCGCAGAGCTGGCTGGTGTATGAGCTGACCCGTTCCGAGTTTCTGCTGGGTGTGGTGGGCTTCGTGCAAGGCTTGCCGATGTTGCTGTTTGCCCCGCTGGGCGGCGCGGTGTCGGACCGCTGGAACCGTCGCACGATTCTGCTCATCACACAGAGCATCTTCGCGCTGAGTGCGTCCACCTTAGCCGTGCTGACCTTCACGGGGCTGATTCGCTACGAGTATATTCTGGGGCTGGTGCTGTTGAACGGGCTGGTGCTCTCGTTCGATCTGCCGACGCGCCAGTCGCTGGTCGCCCATCTGGTGGACAAGCGCGACTTGGCGAACGGAATTGCGCTGAACGCGATGGCGTTCCACACCGCGCGTATTCTGGGACCTGCGCTGGGCGGGCTGATGCTGGAGTGGGTGGGTCCTGCGCCGTGCTTCCTGATTAATGCGATGAGCTTCAGCGCGATTTTGCTCGCGCTGCTGACCATTCGCGTGCAGTCGATGTCGGACGGTGTGCCCCAGGTGGGGCTTTTGCAGTCGTTGCGGGAGGGCGTGCAGTTCCTGGTGGCGCGGCGGGGACTGCTCGCGCTCTGGATGAATGTGATTGTGCTGAGCCTGTTTGGCTTATCGTATCTGGTTCTGCTGCCCGTGTTCGCGGCGGAGGTGCTGAAAATCGGCAAGGCGGGATTGGGACAGCTCTACACCTTTGCGGGCATCGGCTCGCTGATGGGTCTACTACTGGTGGCGCGTCTGGCGGGTGAGCTGCCGCGGGGCGTGCTGGTGCTGATTGCAGCGCACGGGTTCGCATGGAGCGTCATTGGCTTCTCGCAAGCCCATCATCCGCTCCTTGCGAAGTGCCTGCTGACGCTGGCAGGGATGTTCGGGGTGATGCAGTTGGTGTCGACCAATACCGTGTTGCAGACGGCGGCGCTCGACCATCTGCGCGGGCGCGTGGTCTCCCTGCACACATGGGCGATTAATGGACCCGCGCCCTTCGCTGCGCTCCTAATCGGCAAGTTGGCGCAGATGTTGGGCGCGCCGACCGCCGTGCTGATAGGCGCCAGCATCTGCGCCACTTTTGCGACGCTCCTGCTGTTTATCAAGGATGTGCGACAGGTGTGACTACTCCTCCCATTCAAACCGCATCTGGTCGATCCAGAGCTGTCCGTTCGCGCCCGCACCCGGAATCAAAACGCGCACGAACAGGTCGCCCTCATAAGAAACATATTGTGCAGGGTTGCCGGGCAGGGTCACGGTGATGGTCTGGTAATCGTTGAGGGGCGGTGGTGCATCCAGCACGGTGGTAAAGTTGCCGTAGGGATAGCTCCCGCTGGCGAAGTTATAGAGTTGAACCTGTTCCGTGACGCCTGGCGCCAGGTTCCGCCCCTTGCGTCGGTAGGTGAGGCGCAAGTTGCCCCGAACGCGATTCTTATCCAGTCCGCGCACGAGCAGATAGAGGGCGAGGTCACCGCTGTCGTCGCGTGCGTCGGCAATCAACGCCTGCCCGTCTGCTTGGCGCAGCTCATCGAAACCGCCTGTGACGGACGCGCCTGCTAAGTAGCCTTTAATCTGGCGGTCGGTGGGCGATGCGCCGCGCCGTGTGGGATGATAGGCGCGTTCCAGCCAGACACGATTGCTCGGCACACCGCGCACAATGACCTGAAGCCCACCAGGGCGTGCCCCACGCGGAACCCACACCACAATCTTGCCGTCCGTCCAGTCCAGCACCTGCAGGCGTTGGTTATCGAGCATTACGCGCCCCCAGAGCGGGTTCCAACCGAAGTAGCGTCCGCCAATTGTCACGCGCCCGCCCTCATAGGGGATGCGGTGCGGGCTGACCCAGTGGATCGTGGGCTGAATGGGGTTCCAGAGGGCGAACCCGTCGGGCAGAAGGGTCGCCTCCCGCAAGAAGTGCAGGGCACGGTCGGCATTCACGATGCCGTAATTCACATAGACGCCTGCTGTCGGGTCTGGGATCGGCTCAGCGGAATATTCGAGCGCCTCGCGAACGGTCTCGATGCGGGCATTAGGCAACCATGACCAGAGCAATGCAGCGACCCCTGCAGCGTTCGGTGCAGCGGCGGAGGTGCCCGCGAATGAATCGGTGTAGCCGCCGCCGCGCGTGGTGGCGTAGATGCCCACTCCAGGCGCCGCGACATCCACCCAACTGCCCATGTTCGAGAAGCTCGCCTTGCGGTCGGATGGCGTGCTGGCTGCCACGCCCACGGCACGGTCGTACCCAGCGGGATAGAGAGGGAGCGGCTCGTTGTAGTTGCCTGCTGCAACCACCAGCAACGAGCCGTGCTTCCATGCATAGTCCGTCGCGGCGCGCAGAGCAGGCGTCAGGTCATCGCTGAAGTAGCTGATGCTCTGCACCTTCGCGCCCATCTGTGCCGCATAGATGACCGCTGGCGCAAACATCGAATCGTAGCTGTAGCCGTTCGACAGCCCAATCTTGACGCACATAATTCGGCACTGAAACGCCACGCCCGCGATTTGCAAGCCGTTATTGCCCGCCGCCGCGACGATGCCCGCGCACGCAGTGCCGTGCCCATGGTCGTCCATCGGATCCGGGTCGTTATAGGCGAAGTCGTAGCCCAGATAGTCGTCCACCAACCCGTTGCCATCGTCGTCGACGCCGTTATTGGGAATTTCGCGTGTGTTCACCCAGAGATTGGGCGCAAGTTCAGGATGATTGTAGTCCACGCCCGTATCCAGCACGGCGACCACCACTTGCGGGTTGCCGCGCGTCCAGTCCCATGCCTGTGGCAGTTGCATCCGAAACAGGTTCCACTGAGAGGGGAAGAGCGGGTCGTTTGGCTCATACGCCAATCGGTAGGCGCGGTCGGGATACGCCTCGCTCGCCCAGCCGTTGCGCATGAAGAGCGCAATGCTCTCGTCCACCTGCCCCCAGGGCACGCGCACGACGGTATAGCCGATTTGAGGGATGTCGCGCAGGATAGTGAAGCCTGCCCCCTCGCACGCCTTTCGCGCAGTTTCGCTTGTGAAACGCACCAGAATTCGGTCGGGCGCTGCCAGCACATGCGACTGGCGGGTCACTATCGGCTGCTCGCTGAAGGGGCTAAGCCACATCAGGCTGATGAACAGAGTGACCATCACAGAGGTATTATACACTGTTTCGCTGGTAGCACGGGCGTCCCGCCCGTGCGCTACTTGGGCGAGACGCCCAAGCCGCTGTAGCACGGGCGTCTCGTCCGTGCAAACAAGCTACGCCTGTGGCGTGCTTGGGCGAGACGCCCAAGCCACGAGGGCTTACTTGGGCGAGACGCCCAAGCCACGAACCCATTCGTAAAGAGGATCTCACTGGTGCCGGAGGTGGGAATCGAACCCACACCCGGGTCCCCCCGGACCGGTTTTTGAGACCGGCGCGTCTACCAGTTCCGCCACTCCGGCACCCATTTTGATTATACCCTCTGCTCGATATCAGCGCGCTTGCCCGCGAAGATGTCGCGAATAATCTCGTCGATATCGACCTCTTCGATGGTGATGTCGTGCACGGGCAGGGCGTGCAGGATTTCGGAAGCGATTCGGCTGACCTGCTCACGCGGCACTTCGAGCACTGCCTCCAGCCCCTCGTGGCGCACGAGCCGTCCGAACCGCTGAAGGCTTTCTGGCGCTACATGCCGTTCGAACTGCAGGCGCAACGCTTTGCACGGGCTGTATTGCTCCACCAGCGCACGCAGGGTGTCATCGAAAATCAGCCGTCCGTGATGGATAATCAGCACGCGCTGAGCCAGCTCCTGCACATCCTGCATATAGTGGCTGGTGAGCAGGATGGTGGTACGCTCGCGACGGTTATACTCCCTGAGGAACTCGCGAATGCGCTTTTGGGAGACCACATCCAGCCCAATCGTTGGCTCGTCCAGAAAGAGCACGCGCGGGCGATGGAGCAGAGCAGCTAACAGCTCACACTTCATGCGCTCGCCCAGCGACAGCCGCCGTACCTGCACATTCAGCACATGGCGGATTTCGAGCATCTCTGCCAGTTCGTTCACGCGCCGTTCAAACTCGTCGTCGGGCACTTCATAGAGCGCTTTGAGCAGGATATACGATTCATAGGCGGGCAGGTCCCACCAGAGCTGCATCTTTTGACCCATCACGAGCGCAATTTGCTTCTGCATTTCGGGGCGACGCTCCCAGGGGATGTAGCCCAGCACGCGCGCAGTGCCCGCGGTGGGAAAGATGATGCCCGACAGCATCTTGAGGGTGGTGGTCTTGCCTGCACCGTTGGGTCCGAGGAAGCCGACCAGCTCGCCCTCCTCGATGGTGAACGAGATGTCGCGCACCGCCTCCACATAGTGGCGCTCGCGCTTGAAAAGGCTCTTGACCGCGCCCATCAGCCCCGGCGGACGCTTGTAGGTCACATAGGTCTTCGATAGATGCTCCACCTCGATAGCAGGCATACGGTGTATAGTATAGCCGATTGGAGGGCGATTCACAGGGCGAGGTATAATTCAGGCGCGATGGCAACGACGGTCGCTTCGCGAACTGCACGCAAAAAGGCTCGGCTCACCGAGGAAGAGTTCCTGCGCCTGCCAGATGACGGGCGCAAGTACGAGCTGGTCGATGGGGAGGCAAAGGAAGTGCCTGCAGGACACAAGCACGATGTGATAGGCGCAAACCTCATCGTTCGAATAGCGTCCTATGCGCGTGGTCGCGGCTATCTGGCTGGCTCGCAGGCGGGGTTCCGCATGATTACGGGCAATATTCGCAGTCCCGATGTGGCGTTTACCCTCAAAGAGCGACTACCTGAAGGCAAGCCGTCTGAAGGGTTCGAGGAAGGCGCTCCCGATCTGGCAATTGAGATTGTCTCACCGAACGAAGATAAAACCGATCTCCTGCGCAAAATTGGCGAGTATTTCGCCTCAGGTGCCAAACAGGTCTGGCTACTTTTCCCTGAAACGCAAACAGTGAAGGTCTATACGGATCCCTTCGAAATGCGCACCCTGCACGCGGACGACGAGATTACGGGCGGTGAGCTTCTGCCCGGCTTCCGCTGTCTGGTGCGCGAACTGTTTGAATATGAATAGCGAAGTAGCGAATGGGGACACCACCTCGCTATATCTCTATACCTCTTTCGCGGAGTTGCTCGCGCAGCCGTTGTAGCTCTGCCTCTGCTTGTTCGGCACGCTGACGCTCTTGCTCGGCACGCTGGCGCTCCTGCTCGGCTATCTCGCCCGGAGTGGGTACGAGCGTGCCATCTTCACGGTAAAGGCGCAGCCAGCGATACCGACGACCATTATAAACCCCTTCCCACACACCCAAATACGCGCCCAGCACTCGGCTCCAAAACCAGCCGCGTTCGTTGGGGGTGATAGGCTCATAGTGTTTGTTTGCCAAATGGTAGCCCTGGAGCTCGCCACGGTCCTGGTCATACCAGAAATATTCCGCCACGCGCAGGACTTCGGCATAAAAACGCAGGTTGTCCTCTTTGTCCTTCTTGGCGGTGCGGGGCGAAATAAGTTCCACCACTAAGTCGGGGTAGCGTCCATCCTCTTCCCACGCCACCCAGTAGGGGCGCGGTTTCGTGCCATCCACATCGCGCACCACAAAGAAGTCGGGACCTTTGTAAGCCGTTTTGCCTGCGCTAATAGCTCGCGCCTGCTCGACACTGTAGTAAATAAACATGTTGCCACCGCAGAAGTAGTCGCCCGAAGGTCCCAGATGCTGGCGCACGATGTCGTCCAGCAGATGTATCTGCACCACATGCCACTCGCTTTCCAACGGTTCGCCATCCTCCTCCAATAGTTCGAGGCTTTCGAGCTCCCGGAGCATCCTGTCAATCTCGCGGATGTGCTCCGGGGAAACCTCGGCGCGTTGCCGACTGCGCCGGGCTTTCGACCTCGGTTTTGGCTGGGCAACGGTTCTGGACATCACAGAAAAAGTATACCCCACCCGCAGAAAAAGAGGTGGCTCGGGCGGTTTGAATAGGGGGTGTTAATTCCCGACACAGGTGCGGTGGGGGCGATAGCCTGCCCGCTCTGCCTCCTCACGGCTGCGGAAGTAGACCCGATTCTCCGGCTTGGGCAGCCCTTTGCAGTCGGGCGCGTGATAGACTTGGCTGAGGCGGTTGCCGATGAAAGTTGCCCGCGCTACAGGCACAGTGGGCGCAGTTGCTGGCACGGGCGGCGCCTTGCGCGTGGTGAACACCTGCAGGCGATTGCCCTGAACCCGCACTATAATATCGCCGTCCAGATCGGTACGATAGACCGTTACGCCCGCCCGGTGCAATGCCTGCAACGCCTCCTTATGCGGATGCCCATAGAGGTTGCGCCATCCGCAGGAGATAATCGCAATACGCGGGCGCACACGGTTCAGAAATGCCATGTCGGTGCCGTTGTGCGAGCCGTGATGGGAAACCTTGAGCACTTCAGCACGCAGGTCTGTACCCTGTCTGTAGAGCCGTGCCCGCCCCTCACGCTCGATATCGCCCGTGAACAGCACGCGCACCTTGCCGAAGCGCAGACGCATCACAATACTGGCGTTGTTCGCATCGGAGCGCGTGCCGTGCAGGAAGGGCTTGCTGGGCGCGAATATCTCGATTTGGCAATCGGGTGCTGGGGTCGCCTTATCGCCCCTGCTGATGGTGCGGAACTTCGCACCACTGCGCTTGACCGCTCGCAGATAGTCCAGATAGATAGGCGAGTCGTACACGAAGCCTGAATCCCAGACCTCACCGACGGGCATGGTGCTAAGCAGGCGCACAAAGCCGCCGATATGGTCGCTGTGCGGGTGGCTGGCAACCAGATAGTCGATGCGGGCGACCTTCAGCTGGCGCAATTTGCCTATCAGTGCGGTCGCCGATTCGGGTGGACCACCGTCCACCAGCATCGTCTTGCCGTTGGGGAGCTGAATGAGCGCGGAATCGCCTTGTCCGATATCGAAGAAGGTGATTTGCAGAGTGCCCTTCGGGGGTGGTTGAAGCGCGGTAGACGACGAGGTGGACTGTCGTTGACAGCTCGCCAACAGCCCAATCAGCGGTCCGAGCCAGCAAATTAGCCAGAGTGTGCGCTTTCTACGGAAGACCACCCCGTTCTCGCTGTTAAAAGAAAAAGTGCCCGAGCCAAGCGGTCTGCCCTTTTCGGTTCCGCTCTGCAAGCCGCCGCCCTGAGGGCTCGGTGCCTCGACCGACATTGCTGCCGATCCAGAGGCTACCGCCACTCCGCGAGTGAGCGGTCTGCTTCGAAGCGGTTCCTATCTGCTGACCGCGCTTCGCCTAATGCTGGGGCACAGGCTTAAGCGCGTTACTCTCTGTTCGGTCTGCATCGGTCGCCGATCGCCGGCGCAATCGGCTCCGACGCTTCCTCCCAGAGCTCCCAACAGCAGGGACACCTGCCTCAGCTCGGGCTGGGGTCACCGGGTTTCCCCAATGACCGCTTATATTATAGCACATCGAGAGGGGCTTTGTCAAGGGCCAAGGGGGGAATTTGCCCTTTTTCGAGGGCGAATCTGGGGTTTTTCGGGGGAATTTTGGGGATTTTTTGGGCGGTGCGGTGGGGTACACTCTTGGGGATGGCGGACGCGGGCAGCGCGGTGCGGCGGGCGGTCTATCCGGGCAGCTTCGACCCACCGACGATGGGGCATATCGATGTGATTGTGCGGGCGGCGCGCCTGTTCGATGAACTCATCGTTGCCGTCGCGGTCAACTCCGAGAAGCAGCCCCTGTTCAGCCTGCAGGAGCGAGTAGAGATGCTCCAAGAATGCTGTCGTCATCTGCCGAATGTGCGCGTGCTGGAGTTCAGGGGGCTGTTGGCGCGATTCGCGCAGGAGGTGGGCGCGTGCGCGATTGTGCGCGGGTTGCGTGCCGTGTCCGACTTCGAGTACGAGTTCCAGATGGCAAGCATGAACCGTCAGCTTGCCCCCGAAGTGGACACCTGTTTCCTGATGACGCACCAGCAGTATGCGTTCCTCTCCTCCTCGATTGTGAAGGAGGTGGCGCGGCTCGGCGGCGATGTGAGCCAGTTAGTACCCCCCAATGTGCACGCCCGCCTACAGGAAAAATGCCGCGCGCCAGCCGTAGCAGGAGAAGGGCAGTAAAGCAAGAAAACAAACCATAGCGGAGGACCGGGCGATGATCAACACGGATGTCCTAACGATTAGGCGCTGGCTGAGACAGTTAGATGAGATGCTGGAGCACAGCCGCAGCTTCGGACCCATCCTGTTCGGCTTGAACAAAGGCGAATGCCTAAACCTGGTACAGCAGATTCTGGCGAACCTGCCTTCCGACTTGGATAAGGCGGAGCGCGTGCTGCGCGAATCGGACCGGCTGATGGGCGGTGCGCAGATGGAGGCGCGCATGACGTTGGAGCAGGCGCGGGAGGAGGCACAGCGCATCCTCGAGCAGGCGCGGCAGGAAGCGGAGCTGATTCTGGAGCGTGCCCGCGCCGAGCAGGAGCGCATGCTGGCGCAAACGGAGGTGTACCAGCTGGCGGAAGCACAGGCGCGGGAAATGCTTGAGGTCGCCCGCCAAAAAGCCCAGCAAATTCGTCAGGGCGCTGATGAGTACGCCTACGAGGTGCTGACCCAGTTGGAAGGCGCGCTCGCCAAAGTGATGAGCACCGTGCAGAACGGCAAGGTGTTCCTCGAAGATCATTTAAAACAGCGCGTGGGCGCACGCCGATAGCCTCTATCACGCGCAGCCAGTCGGGCAGATGGACATTAACACACTTTCGGTGCTAACAGGTCTGACGGTGCTGGGGGCGACGAGCGGGGTGCTGGGTACTTTCGCGCTGTTGCGTCGCAAGGCGTTGCTGAGCGATACACTGGCGCACGCCGCGTTGCCCGGCGTCTGCCTCGCCTATCTGATTGGGGGCAAGCAGTTGGGCTGGCTGTTGGCAGGCGCGTTCGCGAGCGGTATGCTGGGCGTCGGGGCTGTCTCGGTCATTACGCACCGCTCGCGCCTCAAAGAGGATTCGGCGCTTGCTTTGACCCTCTCGGTCTTTTTCGGGTTCGGCATCGTGCTGTTGACGGGCATCCAGCGCTGGGGCGACGGTTATCAGAGCGGGCTGGACCGCTTCCTGTTCGGTCAAGCCGCGGCGCTGTTGCCGCACGAGGTCATCTACCTAACGCTTGCCTGCCTGCTGATTCTCGTCGTGGTCGCTTTTCTGTTCAAGGAGTTCACACTCATCTGTTTTGATCGGGACTATGCGCGGGTGCTGGGACTGCCCGTGCGTCGGCTGGATGCGCTGCTGATGGGGCTGATTGCGCTGATTGTGGTGTTGGGCTTGCAGGGCGCAGGCGCGCTGCTGATGGTTGCGCTGATGATTACGCCTGCGACAACGGCACGCCTGCTCACGCAGCGGCTCAGCCTCATGGTGGGGCTATCTGCGCTGTTCGGGATGCTCTCGGCAGCGAGTGGTGTGCTGATGAGCGCGCTCTACGGACGCCTGCCCACCGGACCTGTGATGGTGCTCGTTGCCAGTCTGCTCTTTTTGATTGCGTTTGTTATTCGCCATTCGCCTTTATTCAGGTATACTGGACGAGGTGAGCAATGATGGCGACGCCCATGACAACAACGGAGAGCCTCGAATGATTGATTGGCAGAGCACGCTGTTGGTGTTGTTGGCAGGTGGGCTGGTGGCGACCAGCTGTGCGCTGGTGGGCTGCTGGCTCATTCTGCGGCGGATGGCGCTGCTGGGCGACGCCATTAGCCATGCGGTGTTGCCGGGCATCGTGCTGGCATTCTGGCTTACGGGCAGTCGCGCCGCCTTACCGATGTTGCTGGGGGCAGGCGCGGTCGGACTGGTCAGCACAGGGGTCATCCAGTGGCTTAGCCAGCGACGATTTATTCAGCCTGACGCTGCGATGGGCATCACCTTCACCGCGTTCTTCGCGCTGGGCGTTCTGCTCATCTCGCGCTACAGCGGTCAAGTCGATTTAGACCTCGACTGCGTGCTTTATGGCGAAATCGCCTATGTGCCGTGGGACCTCTGGATGGTGGGCGAGCGGGTGCTGGGACCACGCGCAATCTGGACACTGAGCGCGGTGCTGGTGGTGACGGTGCTGTTCACTATAGGGCTGTCTAAAGAGCTGCTTGCCAGCACTTTTGACCCCGTCTATGCGCAGGTGGTAGGAATCCCGACGCGCGTGGTGTATTATCTACTAATGGCGGTGGTCGCCCTTGTGGTGGTCGCCAGCTTCGAGGTGGTGGGCGCGATACTGGTGCTGGCGTTTCTTGTGGTGCCCCCCGCAACAGCCCTGCTGATTTCGCGCCGATTGCCGATGATGATTCTCATGAGTGTGCTGTTTGGCTGGTTGGCGGTGGTGATGGGTTATGCCGCCGCACACCTGCTCAATGTCTCCATTACAGGGTCGATGGCGACGGTAAGCGGGATTCTGTTTGCGATGGTGCTCCTGGCGACGGGGCTGAGAGCCTGTTCGACTCGTCTGAGTAGTCAGATGCGGAGGTGAAGGCGTTGGCGAACCGTGAGCGTGGCTTGTTGATTGTGCTATCGGGTCCCGCTGGGGTCGGCAAGGACACCCTCATCGAGCGGTGGCAGTTGGTCGCGCCTAACTTGCGGCGGCTGGTGACCTACACCACGCGCCCCCGCGCGCCCGGCGAGCGCCATGGGCTGGATTACTACTTCGTCAGCGAGGAGGAGTTCCAGCAGCTCATCGAGCAAGGGGCGTTTCTGGAGTACGCGCAGGTGCATGGGCACTGGTACGGCACGCCCCTGCGCGAGATGCAGGAGTGGCGCGAGCGCGGTTATGATGTGGTTCTGCGCATCGATGTGCAGGGCGGGATGCAGGTCAAGCAGCGCTTTCCTGAGGCGGTGCTGATTTTTGTGTCGCCACCCTCACTGGAGGAGCTGGAGGCACGCCTGCGCAAACGCGGGCGCGATGATGAGAACGCCATCCGACTCCGACTGGAAAACGCACGCAAGGAGATGGAATATATCCCGCAGTACGATTACTGCATCACGAACGATGACCTGAACCGTGCGTTGGAGACCTTGCGCTGTATCCTCATTGCGGAGCGACACCGCATCCGGGCACAGCCACCCGACGAAACGGTCGCCCGAAGCGCATAAAATGGCGTGGGCGCTCCGTTTCTGTCCGACAAGTCCGACCTGCCCGACCCTGTCCAATAAACGCATGGAACAGCAGAGACACACGAACCGAACCCTGTCCGCGCGAAGTGCGAGCGGTCAGAACGGCTATGTGCAGTATCGGTTGGGACGGCTGATACGAGTGGTGCGCCCGACACCCATCTATCAGCGTCCCGACCTGCGCGCGCCCGTCTACTGGCATGTGCCCGCCCGCTACCATCTGATGATGCGCCAGCAGAGGGGCAACTGGTGCGGTGTGCTGATGCAAAACGGCACCCTGGGCTGGCTACCGCGCAGTGCGGTGCACATCACGCCCTACGAGGTGATCTACACCCTGCCGCGAGGAGTAGACCCAAACTATGTGACGCGCCTCGCGATGCAGTATCTGGGCGCACGTTATCGCTGGGGCGGAAACGACCCGCGTACAGGCGTCGATTGCTCGGGCTTCGTGAAGCTGGTGTACGAGCAGTTAGGTGTTCGCCTACCTCGCCGTGCCCGTGAACAGGCACTCAAAGGCATCCCGATTACCCGCATCGAGCATCTCCAGCCCGGCGACCGCCTCTACTTCTCGATTAAGGGCAAACACATCGACCACACGGGCATCTATATTGGCGATGGCTACTTTATTCACAGCGCACGCTCGCGTGGCGGGGTAGCCATTGATCATCTGAGTCATCCGCTTTACCGACGGAGCCTTGTTGCAGCGCGTCGTTAAGTCAATCCAAAGGGGGTAAGCTAATTTTACAACGCCTTCTGCGCGGCTCTCAGGAGGCAGCCTGCGCGTTGTAAACCATTCCATCTGCCAGCACCAGCACACCCTGCTCCAACGCCAACTCCAGCGCATCGTCCATTATCTCTGCCCCACCCACCGCGGGCACAGCGTGATAGCCCGCGTGCTGTAGAATCTCCGCCCGCCGAATCGCACGCTCCACATCGTTGCGATCCACCTTCCATGATGCCTCCAGCACCACCACTTTGGGCACTCCCGAATCGCGTCCTACCCCTTCCACAATCAGGTCGGCAACCGCAATTTCCGCTATCTCCATGTCGCCCGATTCGTAAATGGTGAACAGGTGGTCATAGAGTCGGTTCATATCGGTAAGCCGAACATTTTTCATATATCGTCCGAAGAGTGAGACTGCGCGGGAGCGATAGTAATGCTCGCGGTCACTGCCTTTCAGTCGCGCCAAATCGTTCAGCACACTTCTCATCTGAGCATCCAGGCGATCCACATCCTCGCGCAGGGTGCGTACCTCTTCAGTAATCTCGCTTCGGAACTCATACATTTCATTTCGGAACTCATACATTTCATTTCGGAACTCATACATTTCATCCCGAAACTCGTACATCTCTTGCTGGAAGGTATCAAAGCGTCGCTCGAGGTTGTCAAAGCGTTGCTCGATGTTGTCAAAGCGCACGGGCAGGCGCAGAAGCTCTTCGGTCAGAATGAGCCGCCGTACCTCTTCCAGCCATTCTGGATGTTCGCGCAGAACGCGCACGATGTCCTCGAAGGTTTCAACCTGAATCGGCGCCATCTCCAAAAGGATTATACCATGCTACTGATTCATCTGTTGCAAGAGGGTCTGGGCGATTTGCTCCCACTCGGTTTCGAAGGCGTCATCGGCGGGTGGTCGGTTCGCGCGGTTGTACCAGTAGCGGGCGTTGCTCAGGTCGCCTTCTTTGCGGTGCAGGTAGGCGTGCACCCACGCGCTTTCGCGTGTCGGGTCGTTCTGCACCAGCTCGTGTGCCCGATGCCAGTCGCCCTTCGCTTCATACCAGAGAGCGAGCAGAGGGGTGGGCAATTCGGGTGGTGCTTCCCCTTGCAAACTTGCCTTGAATGCTTGCAGGTCGATGCGTCCCATCAGCCCTCATGATACCCCCTTGAGAGGTAAAATTCTCGTGATGGCGACCTTTCGGTATGTGGCGCGCGGTCCTGATGGTCAGGAGGTGCGGGGCACGGTGCAGGCGAGTTCGCGTCTGGAGGCAAGTGACCAGATTCGGGCGCAGGGCTACTGGCTATTAGAGCTTTATGCCGTGCCTGAATCGGCTTCGCCATCCAGCGTGGAGTCGCGCGGTGTTGTGTCGCGTCGTGAGGAGCCACGCAATGTCGCTCCACCGCTGTTCGGTGGCGTGCCCTTGAAGGAGTTGGCGCTCTTTTTCCGTCAGCTGGCGACGATGCTCAGCGCGGGCGTCCCCATCTATCAGGCGCTGGACACATTGGGCAACCAGCGTCGTCATCCGCGCCTGCGTCGTGCCATTCTGGAGATTCGCAACAGCATTCTGGCGGGCGAGCGTCTCAGCGACGCCTTCGACCGCTATCCCGGGCTGTTCTCGCCCATCATTCGCGCGATGATACGGGTGGGCGAATCGGGTGGCGTGCTGGAGGCGAGCTTGCGCCAGATTGCCGACTATCTGGAGAACGAGCTGGAACTGCGCCGCCTGCTCAGTCGCGTGACCTTTTATCCGAAAATGGTACTGGTGCTGGTGGTGCCGATTTTGATGGCGCCGAGCCTGCTCTTGCGCTTTCTGGGGCGTGCAGGGAGTAGCCCCCTCACCGATGCGCTGGCGAGCTTCGCCGCGACGGTGCTCTTTACGCTCATTGTGACGCTTGCGGTGCTGTGGGTGGCGTTTCGGCTGGCGATGCGTGCGCAGGGCTTCCGCTGGCTATGGGGACTGGTGACGGTTTCCATCCCGTGGCTGGGTTTCACCCTTCGACAGCTCGCGCTGGCGCGGTTCGGGCGTGCGCTGAGCGCGCTCTATAATGCAGGACTGCCCCTCTCCCAAGCGATTCGCATCGCGGCGGACGCCAGTGGCAACGACTATCTCGCCAGCCAGCTCAAGCCTGCCTCGTCCAAAATCGAAGCGGGTGTCAGCATCACCCAGAGCCTGCGCGAATCGCGCGTCCTGCCCCAGATGGTGATGGATATGGTCGCCACAGGCGAGAACACGGGCGAGCTGGGCTTTATGATGGAGAAAGTCGCCGAATATTATGAAGAGGAGGGCAAGGTGCGCTCCCAGCAGGCGGGCTACATCTTTGGCGTCATCGTCTACCTGCTGGTCGCCATCTTCGTGCTAATTATTCTGATAACCTTTTACACGGGCTATTTCTCGTCGATTTTTTCGCAAGCGGGTCCCTGAGCGGGATAGGCAGATGATTCAGCAGAACCATTACGAGGTGCTGGGGTTGCCGATGAGCGCGACGCCGGAGCAGATTCGCAGGCGGTATCGCGAGCTGGTGCGTCGCTACCATCCCGATGTGAACCCCGCGCCCGACGCGAAGGAGCAGTTCCTGCGCATTCAGGAGGCGTATCAGGTGCTGTCCGACCCGGAGCGTCGTCGGCACTACGATGCGCTGTTGCGCCTGCAAGCCCGCAATCCCTCGCCCCCCAACCCACCTCGCACCTCGCGTCCCACTGCGCAGTCCGCTTCGACAGGTTCGACCCGTCCGACAAGTCCGTCCCATCCGACCCGCTCGACCGACGCTGGCGCGGAGGCGCGCCGCGCGATCTACGAGGCGGAACGCGCGTTCCTGCAAGGGCGTCTGCGGGACGCCCTGCACTGGGCGAAGCAAGCGACTCGCCTCCAGCCTCGCCACCCGCAGGGCTATATCATCATGGGCGATGTGTACCGCACGCAGGGGCATATCGACGCTGCGCTGAACGCCTACACCTATGCCCTCCAGCTGGATCCCAATAACGCCGATTTACAGCGCAAGTTCGAGCGGTTAGCGAGCATGGTACGCACGACATCACCGCCTGTCGCGCCGATGAGGCGGGTGAACTTGCCCGTGCTGAGGCTCCCGGCGGAGTGGCGGCTCTATGCGGCACAGTCGCTGGGTTGGGGCGCGGTGCTGTTCCTCGTGGCGCTGAGCGCGACCCTGCCCGGCGAGCCATCCGCGCTGTTCCGCTGGCTGCCGGTGGTTGCCCCATGGAGCCTGAATCTCGTGCTTTATCTGGGGCTGGCAGGCTTCCTCACGGGCTTCCTGCTGAGCGTCAGTCGCTGGGTGGCGCCGTTGGAGGACGCCCTGCCCTGGCGGCGGTATGGGGCGCGCCTGTCGCTCGGCGGCGTGCTGGTGCTGATGGCGATGCTCAGCTTCCCGCTCACCGCGTTGCTCTATTTGCTGTACGGGCTTCTGCAGGGCGGGCTGAACGCCTCCGTCTCGCGCACCTTCAGCCTCGTGGGCGCGCTCACCCTGCTGTTCGCACTGGCGTACCCGTATGACACCCTACAGACACTCCTGTTCGGCGGCAACCTGCTCTTTCTGGGACATCTGGCGGGCTGGTATCTGGGCGACAGCTTCCAACGCGGAGGATAACCCCCCTGATGAGTGGCTCCCTCGCCCCCGAATAACCAATTATAGCACAGAACTGTTCCCATCCCCCCACCGTCCACGCTCGGCTCAGGATAGGGGGCGTCAGCGTGTCAGTTTCGGGCTGTATACCATACTGAATAATCTCCCTATTCTAAAGGGCGCTCAAAGCACCCAAGAGAATCACAAGAGCATCATAAGCAACATAGCGCCCGAAAAGATTGTCCACAAGGAATAGGATAGATGTATTCTATAATCCACAACTTCTATTTTGCTGTTTTTGTAATAAAGTGGTCGCCACACCCGTAAGGAAAGACCAAGGGAAGCCCCCAGGCAAGCACTAAACATAATGCTACTTCCCACATACCAGGCAACAGTATGGTGAAACTGGCTAACTCCCATTGCTAAAACGAGTGCCAGCAACAAGACGACGCCTATGAAAAATCGGCTCCTCAATAAACGCTTGCGGCGCTCCGAAACAGGCTCCTCCTCACTTAGTAGGATGCTCGGTCCGCGAGCAGGCAAATACCAACACAGCAAAGCCCCTCCCGCAGACCCACAAGCCAACCAGCGATAAAGATCAGGAACCTGCTCCCCCAAAACCGCAGGCAGAAGCCCTAACAAAACCGCGACAAAAAGCTGACGAAAAAGCAAGAAACCAACTATTTGGGCTAAAAGGTCGAGTTCCCAATCTTCTATTTCTGATTTCACCAAGTTATTTCCCATGGTTTCCACAGTCAAACCCTCCACTGAGAAGCTCTGCCTCTCCAATCACTCAGGGAGTATAAAACCAGCCTATGTCTATTCCAAAGTGCTGCTCGATTACATCAACCAGCCCAGCACCACCAATGGCGACCCCTATCCCGATTGCTACTGGATCAGGGGAAATCTTGATAGGTCCCTCAACCTTGCTTCCTCCTCGTGGTCCCGTGTATCGACCCGTTCCATGCCGAGGGAGTCCCGCAATACACGCTGTGGCTCCTATTCCAATCAAGGTAGTATTCGTACCTGGATTATTGTAGCGCTTTCCAGTGACTCCCTCGATAATCTCATCAATAGCAATGGCTGCAGCCACTCCAATGATAATAGCGGCTACTACAAGAGGAATCATTCCACTCGGATCCACCCACTGAACCGGATCATTCAAACCATGCTGGTAAGCATTCAGCGTCAACGGCACATACACATCCCCCAACCACGGGTCTTGCTGGAGAAACCGACCCACCGCAGGGTCATACCACCGTACCCCTACCTTCACCAACCCACCTGTCAACAACTCGTTCCGATAACCCCACGCCCCATTCCAGTCGTACACCCCGCGATTGCCCGACACCCAATCCCCAAATGCATCGGTGATAGGCGCAGGGCTGAACACACCGTTCCTATCCAACTGCGCCACCAAATCCCCACGAACGCTCCAGTGCTGATAAACAATACCACGCTTGTACACTTAATCCTCCTTTCTAAATTTGCCCATCCTGATGAAGACGCCAAGCATAATACGCTACAGTGATACCTCCCAACAATATCACCGTCGGGCAAGCAAATAGAGAATGACCCACCACCTCTATCTCCCCGCCAAGGCGATTACGGACTTTGACATAGCCTTCCTCGTTCATGGTTCTGTAT
>FWWM01009780.1_pt1 | contig 17449 bp, 23 predicted proteins | sample 2228351 | NCBI WGS metagenome assembly FWWM01 (sample SAMEA103939774, study PRJEB20133) | metagenome | reverse complement strand
TAAAGCTTCTAAATTATCACCTTTTATAAGCACATTTTGCGAATTCTTATTTGCTAATTTATTATTCCATTCAATATTTTCCTTTAAAAATGTTGTTGCTGGTTTAGTTGCAAGAAGCTGAGCATATTTCTTACCAATCCAGAGTAACTCATATTTTTCAGTAGCGAAAGCGTTTGAACATTCTAAACATTGATTATCATTTTTGACGTTTCCTGTTGCGTCTTCACTCATTATTTTCACTCCCAGTATTTATTTATTTGACAAAGTTAATTATGGTAAGAATTGAAATAATTTGTATATTTTTTCTATTTAAGAATCTTTAATTGTATAAGTTAGACTTATTTCAAATATTTTGAAGCCTAAGTCTTGATTTCTTAACGCAAAAATTTCTTTTTGTAATTTATTTATTCTTTCTTCTTTGTTAGTAATATCATTTGTTGATTTAAGTTTCTCTAATTCATTTTCTTTTTCAGCTATTTTGGTTTCAATGATTCCTTTTTTTATTTTTGTAGCTGCTCTTACCAGTCTTTCTTTTGTAATTTCGAATATAGTAGGTTCTTCTATACCGAGTTCATTTTTTACGAAATCATAAGCGGTTTTATTCTTCTTCGGATTGATCGGTTCTGGTAACTGAACAAGTATATATTTCCTATTTCCACCGTCTTCAGCATTTAGTTGCATTACTGCTTCGCCGGTAGTTCCTGAACCTGCAAAGAAGTCAAGGATCAAATCGTTGGTAGAAGTAGAATAGTAAATTAACTTTTTTATCAAAATTACTGGTTTAGGAAATTGGAAGTAATCATTGTTAAACAACTCTCTTAATTCTTTTGTTCCAGTTTGGTTCATATAGATATTATCACAAAATTCCAAGCTATTTACTGGAAGGCGGTTACTACGCAATTCGTTCTTATACTTTTTAAGTATAAAGCTTCTTTCATTACTTTTATGTTGCGTTTTAAATTTTATTTTCCCTTTTTTCACATATTCTTCGAAAGTTTCTTTTGAAAAAGCCCAATATCTTCCTTTTGGCGGATAATCTATTTTCCCTGTATACGGATTAATAATTGGAAAGTAGAGACTGGGTCCACCACTTTTTGCACTCGGATTATCAATAATCCATTCCCCGTTTGGATCATTGTCAGGATTATCATAACCTTTAAAATTTTTTTCTTCACCTTCTAAAAAAATGTTTGATATGTTTTTGGCATAACAAATTATACTTTCGTGTTGAATATTTAAACCAGTTCTTTCACTTCCACTCATAGATTTAGTTTTTCTAATCAATGTGCCAACAAAATTTTCTTCACCAAATATTTCATCCATTAAAATTCTCAATTGCGCAATTTCGTTATCGTCAATAGAAACAAATATAATCCCATCATCTCTTAACAGCTGTCTTGCGATATAGAGTCGTGGATACATAAAAGTTAGCCAAGCACTGTGTGAATTATGTTTGCTATTTACAATGTTTAAAATTCTTTTTGCTTCATCTTTATTGACGCCTATTAAATTTGAAAACTCATCAATGGTAAATTTTCTTTTGTCTTGATATATAAAGCCACCGTTACCAGTATTGTAAGGGGGATCTATATAAATCATTTTTATTTGTTTGTAATAATTATCTAACAGTAACTTTAAAGCTTCTAAATTATCACCTTTTATAAGCACATTTTGCGAATATTTGTTTTCAATTCGGTTGTTCCACTCTTCATCTTCTTTAAGTATTGCTTTGGTAGGTTCGATTGCTAATTTTTTAGCATAACTCTTACCAATCCAGTTTAAATTATAACTTTCCTGTGAAAAGTCAATTTTTTGAGCTTGTAATTCAAGTTTAAACTTATCAAAGTTAAAATTTCCGTATTCGTCAAAACATTGGGGAAAATATTCTTTTAATATTTCTAAACGTTTTATTGAAGCATTTGAATTTGTTTTGTCACTCATTAAAAGTTACCTCCTTTATCAGTTAACAATTATCATAAGATTATAACTACCAATTTATGTTTTATTCATACAATTTTCTGTAAGCCATTTCAAGCAATACATATCCAGCCAAATCTTTTAATGTATCTTCGATACTTTCATCAACTTGCGCAATTTTTTGTTCAAGCGTTTTTAACCTATTAAGTTTATCCGTTAAACGGATTAGTGTTGCTTTAAAACCGTATTCTTCCCTAAGCAAAAAGAAACTGTTGCCGTAGTCAGCATTTTTAGAAAGAATTAAATCAATAAGTACATTAACCGCTTCAGCTAAAGCAAATTCAACATCTTCCTTAGTAATCATTTGTGTATCAATATCACGATCAATTTCACGTTTGTCTTCTTCTTCATCAAATTCTTTCAGGTTTTGTGTATTAGTAGTTAGAAGCGGATAAACTTCAGCTTTCATATAAGAATTATCAATTGACAATTCATTTCCTTCAATATCTAACATTTGCAAGGAATAACGTGTATATTGTTTGCCTGCTAAAGCGTTAAGCAACTTGATAAACTCAGGAGTTGCATCAGTATCAAAAGCAATTAGACTAATTATTCCATTATTGACGGTATCGACTGTCAATCTCAATTGTACCAATTCGACAGGTTTTTCTTTTTGCACAGTCCAATATGTTTTTAAATTATTCTTTTTCGTTGGTATGATTTCGATAAATACATTAAAGTGTTCGGCTTGAAACCGATATAATGTATTTGTAAGTTTTTCATCCGAGTTAGGATGTTCTGATTTAACAGGCAAATAACATCTAAGCATTTGTATCCTCCTCCTTAACAATATCAAGTTTGAGTTTCCATCCTAATAAAGTTAAATAATGCACTAATTCGTGAGTAGTAAGCAGTATTTTTCCTGACGTTAGTTTGACCCATTTTGTATTACTGATTTGTAATTTAGACAATACTTGTTCAGTATTCATTCCTTCGGTTGCTTTAATAAGAAGTTCGGCAATTTGTTTCTTGACGTCAATTATATTCTTATCTACCTTTGTCATCATTGTTCTTCAACCTCCTCGTTGAAAAATTCATCTACATCGATTAGATCTTGAAATGTTCCAACTTCATTGAAATATTGTTCTGAAGTTTTATTCAATGATTGTTTTTGCATTTTTACTTCTTTTTCCTTTAGTGCTTGTTGGACTCTTGCTGCTTCTGAGAAATTAAAGAATTCAAAAATTTTCAATTCAATCTGTTGACGTGATTTTGAATATACAATTCTTCCAACAACATAGACATAATCGCCGTTTTGACTTTTATTGATTTGTTCCATTTTTTCTTCACCAAGAAGGGCTTTTACTGCTACTATTGGTATCCAATTGATTTCCCATTCACGTTTACTTTTGTTAAAGTATACATCTTTTATCCAAAACAACGTTCCCCATTCGTGAACTTCAGGATTGCGTGATTGATAATATTGTCCAGTAATTTGAAAAAAGTTTACGTATCCCATTTTAACTCCTCCTTTTTAGTATTTGTTATTTTTTTAGTTCTCTTAACATTTTTTCATAATCCCCAATTTTAATTTCACGTGTTGACTGATAACCGTACTTGTTAATTAACTCTTTAAGTTTGTCAGCATTTTTGTCAACTAATTCATATAATCTTTTAGCTTGTTGTTCATTTATAAGAAGTGAATCGTCAGTAATCCAAGCTTTTAATTGTTCGCCTAACGTTTCATCTGGTCTGTTAATTACAAGTCCATCTAAAATACTGAAACGTGTTTTTGTGATAATAAGGTTGTGATCTAAATCCATATCAGCTACTATATCAAATTCGTATTCAATTCCATCACGTTGAATTGGTGCAAGTCCGACCTTGTGTATTTTTGTCTTACCACTTTCTTGTTCAATAACATATTCTGTTTTAGCTCTCATTGCGGCAATAACGTGCATATCGGCTTGTAAAATTGCTTCTACAAGTCTATTATGTAATGGTGTAACATCACGCCAAGCAGTAAAACGATTTCCGCCATATTTTATTGCATTTTTATCAGCAAGTTCCAATGCGCCACCTGAACCTGCCCAAGCGTGTGATAAACTATCAATGATTAAAACATCGTATCCTGCCTTTTCTGCCGCTTGAATTGCTTTAATGTAATTTTCGGGATTAAAATCGTGAAGTTCAGCTATATCAAAGTCTACAATATCAGCATATTTTGCCGCACTGCCGTGTTCAGTATCGATCACCGCAATCTTTCCACCTAAGCCTTTAGCAATCTTGAGAGCAGTATATGTTTTACCACATCCACTTGCTCCAATGATTGCCATACGCAACTTGATAAACTGCTTTTGTGCTTTCTTAAACATACTCAACAACCTCCTTCTTTGTTATCTTATTTCCCAAAAATATCTTGTTGAAAAAAGTCTCAATAAATATAAGTTTGTGTTCCATAACCGTCAACCTCCTTCGTTAAGCTTTCAAATGGCAATTATAGTATAACATAACCTATCAGATTTGTCAAGAGAAATTTTTAATATTTTATTGTTACTTTTGTTCTATCTCTTCCAGTAATACTACATCGCATTACTCGGGGCATACAATATTTATCGTTAATAAATAACACGCCTTCCAAAGCATCAATAAGTATTTTAAGCATATTATTTGGGTCTGGAAAACGATTGTTTTTGAATTCAAATTCAACATCTAAATAAAAGAATGTTTGTGCGGGTGGAATAACGAAATTTGATTCTTCGTATATTTGTTGAGCAAGTTGACGCACGTTTGCTTTAAATTCTTTGGCGCTTTTTGTCATAAAACGTTTGCCATAGTTTCCCCAATGATATGCGTGATTTGAACTTGGTGGTAAGCCGTCAATAACAATTTCAATTTTCTTCACTGTTTGACTCCGTTTCATCGTTACCTTCTATTCCACGTTGAAGCATTTTTGTTAGCCGTTCAAATGTCATTGGATGTTTAGTGCTGTAACTTGAATTGATTATTCCTAACGGTTCAACCGACAGTGCGTTAAATACAAATTTAACGCCTCCCTCTGTTCTTTTAGCAATGGTTCTTGTTTGAAATACAAAAATCCCTTTTTCTACTATCAATTGTTCATATAAATTAGGAACATAAATAATTATATCGCCTTCACGTAACAGAGTTGGTATACTTCTAACAGTTAAAACAAGGTAATTATTTGTTCTTTGTATTTCTTTGACTTCACCAGTGATTAGTGAAATAAACACACATTCACCTCCTGATTATAATTTTTCTGCGCCTACGTGGTTTTATTTTCTTATCTTGTAAAATAAGATGATAGTAATATCTAAAACTTTTTTTCGCAGCTTTAACAAAATTGATTGCAGTATTATAGTCAAATTTGTAAATCTCCATAATTTTTTTATAGCCATATATTGCATAAAGTTTTAATACTGTCTTATAAGTGTTTAGCATTACCTCTAATATTAAATCTGTAAGAAAGGAATTTGGCATTTCTTTAGTTTCGCTAACTGAAAATTGTTTTGTTTCTTTGTCAATACTTTCAATTTTTAAAGAAGGATAAATATTAGTTTGTAAATGTTTGTTGATTATGTTAATAATAACGGAAAATATATAATTCTTATTTGTAGGAAGGTTATTATCAATCAGATAAATAACTTTTAATGAAAACTCTTGATAAAGGTCTTCTATATCTTCAGGTTTTAAAAAAAAATTATAAGCAATAGAATAAAAAAGTCTCTTATAACGTGAGAGAGTGCTAATAATTTTTTGTTCTCTTTGCGACATCACTGCCGCTCACCTTCCTTAGTTTAGTATAGATAAAAGTATCGAATAGATAGGATAATCTTATAAATGTATCGTCAAATAAATTAGGCTTAACATAAGGTGGAATGATGTTTTTGTTAATAGGTAACAATAAAAGCCATTGTTGTTCAACGATAAAAGGTTGGAATTCCCAACCTTTGCTTGTTGCTGTTCGTATAACATCAGTTACTTTAAACAATTTACGATTTAATCTTCTTGTGCCATCAGCAGGTTTTAATTTAGTTTTGAGCTTTTCATCAAGTAAGAACCATCTATCTCCTATTTCCGCAACATTTAAAGTAGTATCGCATAATTCAATTACTAATTGTTCGCCAAATATTGTATTAACAATTTCAGGAACGCATATTTTTGCAAAAGTAAAAACTGGTGTAATAAATGTTCCATCTTGAATTTTATATTGATATTTTTTGTAACCACAAAATGGCAAATAAGTTTCAATGAACATTTTTTCTCTATTCATTATCCCACACCAACTTATAAGTATCGAATACTTTTCTAATTTCCCCCACAATTCCGTGCCTATTTTTAGCAATATCGAAGTAAAGATAAGTTAAGCCAAAGTTTTCATATGGAATATTTTCTTCTTCTGCTTCATTGTCAATTTCTTTTCTTAAGAATATTACAACATCGGCATCTTGTTCAATATCTCCTGATTCTCTAAGGTCACTAAGTCTTGGTCGTTTATCTTCTCTTTGTTCTATGCTTCTATTGAGCTGTGAACCAACGAAAATTAGAATGTTATGTTGAAGTGCTAAAAGTTTAAGTGAATGAGTAATTTGTGCAATTTCTAAGTATCTTGAAGCTTTTTGCGGTGCTTTGATAAGTTGTAAATAATCAATAAAAAAGACTTTTACACCTTTTAGAACAAGAAAGTTTATCAAAGAAACGATTTCGCTTAAAGAACTATAAGGCGTTGCAGTAACATAAATATTTTGCGTTTCTTGAAGGATTTGTTTTTGATAATTGGCAATTAAATAATCGAAGCTTTCTTCTTCTTTAGTCTGAATTATTTCACGCAGATTTTTCTTTAAATATCTTTGAATGTGTCTTTGTAACAACTGTTCCGAACTCATTTCCAAACTGATAAAACCAACAGGTTCATTCTTCAAAGTAGCATATTCTAAAGCTAAATTCCACATTACCGTTGTTTTACCTACGCTGGGTCGACCTGCGATTACTACAAGTTCACCGCCCATAAAGTAAGGAATTACTGTTTCTAAAGTTGGAAAACAAAAACCATTGTAATCACCTTTTAACATTTCTTTGATTTTATCTACAAATGATTCCCATTCTTCTGAGATCGGTTTAATTGTTGTTTCCGAAAGTTCATCTCTTGATAAGGTAAAAACCAATTCATTTACTTTTTGTAATATAACGCTTGTAGATGTTGATTTAGAAATGAGTTCGTTAATCTCTTCTGTAAGTTTCTTTAGTTTTTTATAGTCAACAAACGCTTTAAGCAATTTCAAAAAAGCTTCTTTACTATAAAGACCGCTAAATTCATCTAAAATTTCTGTTGCAAGGTCACAAAGTTCGGGGGATAGTTTATTTAACGTATTAACTAATGCTTCTTGTTCGTTTGATTCCAATAACGTTCGTTGAAGTGTCAATAAAATTTGTTGGTAAGGAATATCAAAATATTGAACTATTTTAATGAGTCGTGGTTCACTAAAAAACTCAACAATATGGTCAAAAATGTAATGTAATAATGTTTTTTGGATCGAATCTTTGTTATGCGCATCAACAATAATATCGTTATCCATCACCAATTCCTCCCTTTATCAAAGTATTTTGTTAATTGACGAACAAGCTTATCTCTCAGTAATGCTTCGTGTGGTGATGTTGTTTTAAGTTTTTTTAGTCCTATTATTGCTGTTTCAACGGCAGTTTGTTCATCTTGATAATACTGATATCCACTGTTAATAAGTTTCCGATCTAAAAGCCAATTTACTATTGTTAGGGGTGTAGGTCGTCTGAAAAGCATTACTTCTATCAAATCTCTTTCTGAACGTCCCAATCCCAAGAACACATTATAAGCCACTTCAATTCCTATTTTTTCAATTAACGGATGATACTTCCAGAACTGGGATAATAATAACGAATCTTCGTATTTCTCTAAACGTTTTGTAAACTGTTGAAAGTTCCTTTGCCATTCATAAAAATCAGAAAACGGTATTACAAACGGAAGGAAACGTGAATTGTATATGATTTCAATACCTTTAACTCTATCCACTATTACATAATTGTTCGTTAAACTAATCTTTGTAATCAGTGCTTTTTTCGGAAGAAATTTCGGATTCCATCTTATCATCTAAAATCCCCACGCTATGGTAGATATTAACGAAGTCTATCACTCTCATTTCCTTATGTGCAGTCCATTTATCTAATATTTGAAATGTTTCTGCGTCAATAATATAGAAATTGTCACCTGTGTTAACGTAATAATACATTGGTTGAGTTGGTAATTTAAAGTGTGCTTTAATGAAAGTAAAATATGCTTTTCGTAATTCTGGAACGTTTTTATTTATTGCTTTAGCAGTTTGTTCAAAGTGTTTACCAAGTATATAAGACCAGCCCAGTTCTAAATACTTGTTTTTCATATACATTGCACCTCCTTTTTCTATTCTTCCAAGAATCTGATATTGAATTCGGTTGCGATCTTTTGAAGTAAAGTTTCAGCAGAAAGTTTAGGATGAACTGTAATTTGTAAACGTTTGAGTAGCATATTATTGCGTCTTTCATCCAGTAAGTTAATCACGAATTGCACGGAAGCTTGTTTCTTTGTAGCTTTACTTCTTTGTTCTTTTAATGCCCTTTCTAATACGTTTAGTGAGAATTTTTTCAATAACGGTAAGTCATAAATCCCACTCAAGAAAGCATTTCCATCTTTATTTACAAGTGTTGCGTGTATTCTCAAAATCATTCCAATTCACCTCCATAATAGTTAGCATACGCAATTAAGAATTCAGGATTATCAAGTTCAAGTTTCTTTACATAATAAAATCTTGTTTTATCAGCCTTTGAAAGCTTCTGGACATATGCTTCAGCCACACTTTCGGAAGTAAAAGCACCTAATACTGTTGCATACTGAAACTCTCTGTTTTGTTTGTCTAAACCTCTAATAATTTCTGATACTTCCCTGACGACAACATAAATTTCCTTCATACTTTCGCCTCCCTTATGCGTAAATTGTAATAAGATTATCAGCTTTTTTTAACATCACTTTTGAACCATAAATTTTAATTTCCCAGAACCAATCTTTTGAAATATAGATTTGAAAACTTTCATAATCAATTACTGTAATTCCAGATACATTTTTTAAAGTTCCAATTCCCTTATACTCTACCGTATCACCAAGAGTTACTGTACCGATTATAAGGTTACCATAATCTGACTTTAACATAACTACTATTCTACCACCTTCCAATTCAATTTTAATCATCTTCATTCACCTCCTTTTTTCCCGATTTGCAACATTTCTTGTAATGCTTTTAATCTTTCTACTATAATTGTATTGCGGATTTCTTTAGTCAAGTTAGTAAGATGTTTCAAGAAGAAAGTCAATCTGATTTCTAAAAAAACTCCATAAATTGCTAAGAATAACATTATCCACGTTAAGAATTTAGTCATTTCCAGCACCTCGCTATTATTATACCACATATTTTTATTTTTGTCAAGAGATTAACTACATTTACTCCAACCACATTTTTTACAACTTGTACAGCCTTCTTGTTTGAGAATACTATTTTTTGCTAAACAAGATGGACAAAAAGTATTACCTTTATCATCTACATAAAATCCTTGATACCATTGAAGATTATATTTTAACACTTTAGCTTTTACTTCTTCGGCTGGCAATGGTTTGCCGTCAAAATGTTCAATAGGTTCAACATCAAGCACTTCGAATGATACAGTGACTTTTTTAGTGTCTTTCTTATCTTCTTTTTTCTTCAATACTTGTGTTTGCAATGAACCATCTCTATAAACCGTTAAACCACGAACAGCTGTATCGAGTGCTTTAATATAAATATCGAATATATCTTGGGCAGTTGCTTCGTGTGGCATATTGATTGTTTTTGAAATGTTATTATCTACATAACGTTGTAAAGCATCTTGCATAAGTAAATGATCAATAGGTGCAATATCCATTGCTGTTACAAAAACTTTCTTAATTTCTTCTGGAATGTTAATATTTTTCAACGTTCCTTCATTCAATAATTGATCTTGGATTTGTTCGACAGGAATATTGTGCTTTTCTAACTCCTTTACAAGGTACTTATTGACATAAACAAGTGGTTCTAAGCTTCCATCGTATTTAGTCATATATCTGACATAAGCTAACAAGAAGTTTGGTTCAAGTCCACTTGAAGTATCAGCAATGTTTGAAATTGTTCCCGTTGGTGCAATAGTTGTAACTGCAACATTTCGCTTAGCGAATTTACTTTCTTTCATAATAACGTCTATATTTTCATCATATTTGCTCATTCCTTTAGCGAAAGGTATGAAATTATCTTCAGTATAATAACGGCTTAATGAATGATCAGGAAAACTTCCTTTAATTCTACCGAGTCTGTTACTTTCATCGTGTGCATATATTGCAATAAATGCCATTAAATTAGCAGAAAATTCTCTTGCTTTTTGGGAATTGTATGGGAGTTTTAATTGATAGAGTAAATCTGCAAGTCCCATTATACCAAGTCCAATTCTTCGGCTTGCCTTAACTGCTTTTGTTATCTTTTCTAATGGAAACACGTTTACATCAATAACATTATCAAGGAATCTAACAGCAAGTTTTACAACTTCTGCAAAATCGTTCCATAAAAATTCATCGTTAACTAAAAATTTAGCAACGTCTATTGAACCAAGGTTACACGCTTCATAAGGTGGCAAGCCTATTTCGCCGCAAGGATTCGTACTTTCGATGATTTTGTAAGGATACATTGGATTGTATTTGTTCATTTCGCCTAAGAAAGCAAGTCCTGGTTCACCTGACTTCCACGCATTTTCGGCAATTTGTTCAAACAATGTTCGGACATTTATTTCTTTTGTAATAGTGCTTTTTGGATGTTTGGCTATAATTGTTTCGCCGTTTTCAATCATTCGTTTTAATGTTTGTTTGTCAAAAGGTATTCCGACTGAAATATTAAAGAAATTTAATATACTTTTACCATCGTTGTTCTTCTTAGCGCTAACGAATTCTTCAATATCTGGATGGTCTATATTAAGAATGCCCATTAAAGCACCACGTCTTTTGTAGCCTTGTTCAACAACTCCAACTGCTGAATTATACACGTGCATAAATGAAACTGAACCACTTGCTTTACCTGAAGTGCCAGCAACGAAACTACCTTTTGGTCTAAGTGCTGAAAAGTTACTTCCTATTCCACCACCGACTTTAGTAATAAGTGCGTATTCTTTAACTGCTTCGAATATCCCATCTATACTATCTTCAATTGGCACTACAAAACAAGCCGATAGCATATGTAAATAGTTTCGTTGTTTAAAAACTTGTTGATAATCTTCGAACGTCATTTGTTCAACTGGTTTGTATAAAAGTTCCAACTCTACTCCTGAACCAGCATTAAATAACGTTGGACTGTTAGGGATAAAAACACGTGAAAGCATAAGATAATAAAATTGTTGTTCAATTTCTTTGAGAAATTCAGCTTTTTGAACGTTTGTTAAATCATCAAGTTCAGGATTATTTACAAGTTCGGCGGTTGCCACTACTCTTGCCACACGTCTGCAAACATCTGACCAAGAATTTTCAATATAATTGCCCTCTTGATCTTTCAAATAATATCTTTCTTTAAGAATCTTTTCGGCATTATCTGAAGGTTGTATTTTAGCCCATTTTTGCACTGTTGATAAGCTTGTAACGTTCATTGTCCTCCCTCCTACTCAGGCTTGTAAGCTTTTGATAAATAAAATTCAATAATTTGTCCACCAGATATAATAAGAGCTTGTAAATCGTTAACTGCAAGGATATGTTGTTTTGAATCGTAAAACAAGTATGTACCATCTATAGCCGTTTCAAAAACATAAAATTTTCCATCATCGTAAATCTTTGTCATATCTGTTTTTTCAAATTTACCGTTGTTAATATGCAGCCAGTTAATCTGCTTAGTTTTTTTATCGTAAATTCTAACGTAAAAATATCCTTCTTTTGATAGAATTGTTTCGGAATAGTGTCTAAAATGTTGTTTGAGAATATCGTTGACGTTCACAAACAACCCTCCTTTCTACAAGTCACGAACAATTTGTTTTTCTTTACTCAACAAAAGAACAACCGTTTTTGCCCAATCTTCCATTTCGTTATAATAGTCAACAAGCTTGTCAAGTCTAACTTTTTTCAGCTCAAAATTTTCCTTTTCTCTAATTGTTAATTTTTTAACTTTAGCAAAAGATAGGATTCCCAAATGGACACTTGAAACATCTGACGAATTAGTGTCTATTACATAAGTAAGTGGAAGCAGGGAAAACAAGCTGTTCATACCAAATTCTGGTTTTGACTTTACTTCTTCTGATATTTCACGACCGGCACCTACTAACAAAGTCAATAAGTTGCAACTAAAATCGTTCCATTTGCCTGCCATAAGGTGATCGTCAAAGTTAATATGCCCGCCGATGCCAAGTGAATACAAGTTATGCAAACGTTTTTCAGTTTGGTTAGAAGTTCGTTTGAATAAATAGATGTGACGCTTGTCGTGGCTTAGAAAGACTACGTAAGGGATAATCTGCTTGTAAGACTTATCACCTTCTGCGTGTTCACGTTCGATAAAGGTTGCATATTTAAGCATTTCAACAAGCGCACAAACGTTTAGCTTTCTTATCCCATCTTTCAAATTCCCAAACTCTACAACTAACTCACTGCTTTCAAGAAATCTGTTAACAATCTCAGTAGGCACTACAAACACACGTTCGTTAGTTCTCATACACTTCACTCCTTTTCTTTTTTTAGAATGTGACACTTTTATTATAACACGTGCTTAAAAATTTGTCAAGCAGTTTTTTATTTTTTTCGCCTTAAACTTGTTTATTATTGTTTACTATATTTATATATATTAAATGCTTTATTATTAGCATTTAATAAGTTATATGTTAAACTATTAAGCAAGTTACAACAATAGTTTAGTTTACAGACGTTTATTACTGATAATAATATATTATACTATATATTAAACAAGAAATAAAAAGCATTTTTTAGTGTTAAATAATATATATTTATTAAGTAATTAGCTAATATAGTTTGTTTACCATTAAAAAAATAGTTGACAAAACTCAATTATTATTGTATTATATATTTAAATATAAAAAGAAAAAATAAATTATTTTTTTGCTTTTTAAGTAGCAGGTAGTATTCGCTGATCAACTAACGTAAGAGTAATACCTTATACGTAAGATAGTGATTATTGTATATTTTAATAAAAAAAAAAAAAAAAAAAAAAAAAAAAAAAAAAAAAAAAAAAAATTAAATAATAATAAATAATAATAAATAACAGTAAATAACAGTAAATAATAATAAATAATAATTAATAACAACAAGCGTTCAAAATTTCAAAAAAATAAAAATTCTCTCTTGACAAAAAAATTATTTAGTGTATAATATAGTTAGAGTGCAACAAAAGAAAGGAGTAATGATAAACTAATGAAAGAATACAAGAAAACAATTAAACGTAAACATTTAAATTCAATAGCAATTAAATTTGATGAATTAGAATATAACTTAGTAACTTTTACAAAAGAAGTAATGTTAATAGAATATTTGTTGGTTGAAATACACGATAAAGAGACTGTATTTTACATAAAACGTAACAATCGTATTATTGCTAATATAATTATTTCAGGTAAGCAAACAATCACGGTTAAAGTGATTACCAAGTATGCGGTTGACTTCAATTGTCAATTCGGGCAGTTACTTATTGAATTAAAGGAGGCTGATTAAGATGAAAGTAACACGAACGAAGGTAAGATTGAACTTAACGGTAGGTAAATTAAATCAACTCACAGAACACTATCTATTTTTCACTTATCGATCAGAACGACGAAAGCTTGAGATAACTTCACGAAGGGAGGTCAAGTTATGGAAGGTTTAATTCGTATGTCTGAAGCCGGCGGTTGTGAACGTGCGATATGGTATCGATATAACGGATACGAACCACAGTTTACACCACGTATTCAACGAGCTATTGAAGATGGCAACATTCACGAACAATATATTCTTGATTGGGCTTCTCAAAATTTACCTGGCGCACCTTACGCATTTGTTGATCAACAAGTTGAAGTTTTCGTCAATAAAATCTTGTCTGGACACTATGATGCTTTAATGCGAAACGAAGAAAATTTAGTTATAGTCGAAGCTAAAGCTTTATCAAGACAAAGTTTCTTGGAATTCAAAAACAAACCAATTGACGTCGCTTTTAGACGTTATTATATTCAAACTCTGCTCTATATGTATGCTTCAAATATAAAGTTAGGCTACATAGTCGCAAGAAACGTTGACACTCCAAAAGAAATGCCTTATGAACATTGGTATGTTGAACTAAGATTAGATGAACACAAGCACGTGATAGAAAGAGAACTCGAAAGATTGAAAAACTTAAAATTTAAACTTGATTTAGGCGAAGAAATAGAACGACCCTTCAATCCTTCAACAGATACGATTTGTAAATACTGCCCCTTCTTGACTTATTGTGCTACAAAAGAAGAAATTAACAATATAGACGTGGCAACGCTTATAGATGATGAAGAATTCGTGAAAATAGTTGAAAGATATGCCGAATTAAAAAACGATATTGCCGCTTTAGAAAATGAAAAGAAAGAGTTAGAAAACGAAGCAAATAAGTTGAAAGAACTAATCGAAGCCAGAGTTACCAATACTGCTGTTGTAAAGAACTACCTTGTGGAAGTTAAAGAAATTATTAGTGAAAGAGTAGATACTAAGAAAGTTAAACAATTGTTATCTCAAGAAGTTTTGAAAGATGTTTTAATTACAACAAGTTATAAGAAAATCAACATCAAGGGCATTTGACGAAAGGAGTTGAAAAGTATGGTGATAGTTACAGTATACGGTAAAGTAACAAAAAGTGATAAAATTGTTGCAAAGAACGGTAAGACTGTGTATGCAGTCAAGATTATGAGCGGCAAAAAAGAGAAGAACGGTGAATATGTTAACACATTTTTTACTGCATATTTACCGTTTGATATAGCAAAAGATACAAGAGTTGTTATTAACGGTGAATTGAGTGTAACGATTACTGACAAATATACTAATCTGAAAATCCTAAATCCAATTGTGACTTCCGTTGATTTTAACAAGGCTTCGGATAATAAACTTACGGAAACAGCTGATCATACAGTCCTTGCTGAACTGGACAATGATGAGATTCCACCATTTTAAGGAGTGAATGGTAATGGATATAATAAACGTTCTTGATAAGGGCTTTGTGAGACTACACGATCGCTTGGGCGACGATCATACCGTCGCTCAAGCTGCCAGAGTCTCATACGGCAGTCCATTCTCAACACGTGAACGAGATAAAAAATTGATTTTTTATTTAATGGAACACGGTCACGAATCACCTTTTGAACACGTTGTATTTACCTTCCACGTTAAAGCACCTTTGTTTGTAGCTCGTCAATGGTTTAGGCATAGATTAGGCAGTTACAACGAAGTCTCTGGCAGATATACTGAAATCGCAGATGAATTTTACTTACCAGATAATATTCGAGTGAATGATAAGGAAGATAAACAAAAATCTGTTATTGTTGATAGTCCAGAAGCTTTAAATCAAATGCGTGAACTTATGGAAGCAAGTTATAAAGTAAGTTATAATGCCTATTTGAAAATGTTGGAAATGGGTATCGCAAAAGAAGAAGCAAGAATCGTATTACCACTCTCTACTTATACGCAATGGTATTGGACAGTAAATTTTCGTTCATTGATGAATTTTTTAAACCTTAGAGCTGATAGTCACGCTCAGTTTGAAATCCAGCAATACGCTTTGGCAATTGCAAAATTAGTAAAAACTTATATTCCAATTAGTTTTGAAGCATTTCTCAAATATAATTACAAAGGTGACTTGCTAAAATCAGAAGAATAATAAAGTCACAACGTTATACAAAAATTCTACAATTGTCACAAAATTTTGTGAATAGTGAAAGAAATGATGAACAATAATCTTATAAAATCAGGAGGGAAGCTATGAATAAAGAACAAAAGTTTTACCAAATGCTAAAAGATATTTTTGTCGGTGTCAAAGTTGAAGGTAAGGGTGGTTTTGTAAACTTAATGAAAATAAAGTCAAACTACTATAATAAAATCGAAGAAATACTAAAAGCCGATGTAGAAAGAGCAATTAAAAATTATCCTGATTTCAAAGAAGAACTTTTTGATAAACTCTATAATTTCTTCAGTAGATATTTCTCTGATAATGGCGCAATATACTTTCTTTCAACGCCATTACACAATAATGTATATGAAAAAGTATATACTGATGAGAAAGATATAATATTGTTTTGGAAAACTCATATGTTGTATTATGTGAAAAGTGAAAAGATTTTTAGAACTTTAGAAGTTGAATTGGAAGGATTGAAATTTCTTTTTGATGTTTCAAATTTAGAGTTAAAAAAAGCAAACGAAAGAAAAGATTTAGTATTTGACTTAAAAGAAGTAAAAACAGATAAAACGATAGTATTTAGTGTTTCTTATTCTGAAAAAGGCAGAGTTACAAAAATTGATGATATACTGAAAAAACTAAAACAAAATGGATTTAATGTTTCCGAAGAAACGTTGGAAAAAGCTTTTAGAGTTTTTGAAGGACAAAATGAATTGGATTTCTTCATAAACAAAAATGCCAAAGAATTTTTAGAAGAACAATTTAAACTATGGATTTATCAATACTTTTGGGATGGTTCAAAAGAATGGTCTGCTGATAGAGTAAATCAATTGCAAATTCTTAAAGATTTAGCATTTAAAATAATAGATTTTGTAGCACAATTTGAAAATGAGTTGGTTAAAATATGGAACAAACCGAAATTTGTTAAAAATTCAAACTATGTAATTACGTTTGATCGATTTAATAACATTGAACTTATTGAAAAAATTTTAAAACATCCAAATATTACCGAACAAATAAAAGAATGGAAAGAATTAAAAATAGTGGATGATGATTTTAATGTAGAAGAAGTTATTAAGAAAGAAACTTCCTTTGAAAATCATTCAATAATAAAGAAATTAAACGAGAAATACAAATTTCTTCCTATTGATACGAAATACTTCAAAGATCTTGAAATTGAAATACTTTCTCAATTTGACAATTTAGATGAAGCACTTGATGGTTGGTTGATAAAAAGTGAGAACTATCAAGCGTTAAACACGTTATTGCCGAAGTTTAAAGGAAAAGTTCAAACAATATACATCGATCCACCATTTAATTTGAAATCGTCAGATAAATTTTTGTATAGAACAAATTACAAAGATTCAACGTGGGCAACGTTGTTAGAAAATCGACTTAGTTTAGCCAAACATTGGTTAAACGAGAAAGGAAGCATATTTGTAAGATGCGATTACAACGGAAACTGGATTGTAAGACCTTTGATGGATGAAATTTTTGGCAGAGAGAATTTTAGGAATGAGATAGTGGTTGGAAGAACTAAAACAGCGCTGTATATTGGGACAGCACCTGAAAAAGCAGGA
>FWWM01009771.1_pt1 | contig 17455 bp, 22 predicted proteins | sample 2228351 | NCBI WGS metagenome assembly FWWM01 (sample SAMEA103939774, study PRJEB20133) | metagenome | reverse complement strand
TCGCAGAAGACGCCGAAAGGGGGATTAAGGCAGTTGTAAGAGACGTGAGGGTGGTGCGGGACGGCGACAGACCTAGGGTCGTCGTGGAGTATGAGGTAGGCGGGGATGAGAAATCCTTTTCTTTCATCTGGGGCGTGACAACGACGGGGAAAGTTATAGCAGGCGTGAAGCTAAACGACGAGAGAGCCCTGGTGCTGACCGCCCTACTCGCCGATAAGGCAATAAGGGGGAAGAAGGGGCACATGACGCTTTACGCTAAACATCTATTCGCTCTGGCCAAGTACAAAGGCGTCGGCTGGGGGCTTTTGAGGTGGTACGCCGAGGTGATGAGAGAGTCGGCGGAGCTTTAAAACCACATAAAAAACGGCAGAACGCCGCCCCTATTACCTGTCTTGTTCTGGGGTCTTCCTATACTTCGCCTCGTGCTCACCGGCCTTTGAGTTGTAAGTCAACACATAGCGGAAATAAACGCTTTAAAGCCTTTTAATAAACACCACCTCTTCTCTTGTGATGAACACGACCGCTGTTGAGAGGTGATTGAGGTATGCAGCGCTGAGTATTAATAATTCAGTTTATATTATGCGTAGTGATGACGTGGTTCTTCGTAGACATGTGAAGACGCCCCTACCCAGCTGATCAATGGGAGTCCTCGGCGTTTAGCGCGTAGACGTGAGGGCGTCGCTGACTATAAATAGTACATGTTCTTAATGCAGTAGTGACGCAATTTCGCCACGCGAAAGTCTATATCGGCTTGGCCGTTGTAATCGCTGTCTTTGCGTACTCCGCTTTTTCTATAGCGCAATTGCCGGGTTCTGACGGCTTGCCGGGCGGAGCAGGGTATATTTCCGACGAGGTATGGTACGTGACTTCGGCGAGGAATATACTACACGATTTTTTCAAGGCAACTGCCAACTCGCCGTATTTCACCACAACGCCCAACTGTTTGATTAACGGGACGCTGGTAAAGGAGTATACAAAAATTGAGGCTGTAACCGTCAAGGGCGAGGTGTCTTGTTACATAAGGAAGGGCTATCCATACCCGGACAAGGAGGGGATACTCAGCTATTACAACTTCGAACACCCCCCGTTGGTGAAGTATATTTTAGCCGCCGTGGAGGCAATTAGAGACGAGCCGCTGTTTTGGAGAATCCCCTCAATTATATTCGGCTCCGCCACTTTACTCCTAGTGTTTTTATCGGCGAGAAGAATTGCCGGGCCTATCTGGGCGTTAACCGCCTCGGCATTGATGATTTTTGACAACACTTTTAGGGCCATGTCCGGCATAGCGATGTTAGACGTCTATCTGGGCTTTTTCACAGCCCTACTCGCCTATTTCCACGTCTCTGGTAGAACTCTCAGCTCAGGCATAGCGTTAGGCTTGGCGGCTTCTGTGAAGTACTCAGGGGCGTTTCCCATATTTGGCCTGGCTTATCTCTTAGGCGTCAGGCGTTTTACAGCCGTCATTCTCATGGCCACGGCCGTTTTCCTACTTGTAAACATGCCCATCGCTGGGCAGTTGGGCCTCGGGAAGTGGGTAAACGAAATTATAGGCGCCTTGTCTTGGCACACCACGTCAAGACCCCCGGGGCCTACTGCCTCGACGCCGCTGGATTGGTTGTTTATGCAAAACAGCTTCGCCTTATATGTAAACCCCGATATATATGCCAGCGGCACACCTGCATATTTAGTGGCGTTGATATACGCGCTTTATAAACGCGACGAAGTGTCAATACTATACCTTTCGACTTATGGAGGCTATTGGCTAGTGTACCTCGCGGGCAATCATACCCTCTACAGCTTTTACACAGCGCATTTCTCCCCCCTAGCTCACATCGTCCTTGCAAAGCTGTTTTCAGATTTAGCTAAGAGGGGGACTTAGGCTGCTGTCTCTGCCCCTCTCCGTGTAGTCTGCTCAGACGTTCATATATATCAATCAACAGACTCATTGACCTCAAGTGGTCTACCATTTCAGAGGCAGATAGCTTCTCAATCTCACGTCCGAGCTGAAGGATTTTGTCAAATACAATACGCCTCACCTCTCTTAACTGCACAATTTCTAACGCCTGTTGCGCCTCTTCCTCCGTCTTGACGAGAACCACCGTGCGCTCGCAATTAGCGCAGTACAGCTCTCCCGTCTTAAGTCTTACTAGCACTGTTCCACAGGCGGGACAGGTATAGGCAGTCAAAGTGGCGCCGGCTCTCACCAGCTGGGCGATTTTCTTAACGGGATCCACGCATAGTCTCTATACAAGTGTTTAAAAACTTCGCACCACAACGCCTCGTGGATATTATCGCGCTTCTGCTCCTCACAATAGGAGGCGGCGTTGAGCACGTACTCTCTGTCGTCCGCCAGCTACGTGACCTCCAGTTAATCCTTGTGGAGGGAGGGTCAGTTTTGTTAAACGGCGTACGGGTTATAGGTAAGGGCACTAATAGTGTAATATTTAAGTGCAGACCCGCCATCGGCAACGTCGAGCTCGCGTGTAAAGTGAGGCGCGGCGACGCCTCAAGGCCCTCCCTCGCCTCTGAGGGGCAATATCTCCACATCGCTAACAGCGTAGGCGTCGGGCCCCGCGTCTATACTTACAGTAGAGACGTCATTGCCTATTTTTACGTAGACGGAGTACCCCTGGGCACGTGGTGGGCTGGCGCCGACGCAAAACAAAAAAGGGGCGTGGTTGAAGAGCTATTACGCCAAGCTTTTAAACTAGACGCAAGTGGCGTGTCGCATAACGAGCTCTCCAGGCTTGAAAAACACGTCCTTATTGAAAGGGGGCGCCCTGTTATCATCGACTTTGAGTCGGCGACTTTAGGCGGCGGCAACAACGTGACGCAGGTAGCTAATGGCCTAATGCGCCTTGGCCTAAAGCCTCCTCTAGACGCCTTAAGAAGGTATAAGCGCTGTCTTTGCCACGAGGCCTTTAACGATGTTCTAAGCCAATTTCTTCAACAGCTCACGTAGAGCGACTTGTGCTCATAGGCCATGTGTATGCAAGATGCGGCTGATATCCGCCGGGGGATGTGAAAGGGCTCAACGCGATAACGGGATCTCCTTCAGAGGTGAGTTAATGTTTTTTAGATAATTCTAGCGATGCTTGCCACACCCGGTCGCCTAGGTGGTGCAGATTTATTAACACCTTGCCCTTCTCCATCTGCTCGATCTCTGCCCTGGAGTATAGAGATACCGCTATAGCTATTGTACGACCCTTTTCGTCGTCTACAAACACAATATCTCCTCGGTTGAAGTCGCCCTCAAATTGTTTTATACCAGGCCTCATGACGTCTGCCCCATTTATAATCCGCTTCACCGCCCCCGCATCTACCACAACCTTTGGAAGGGGGGGAAGGAGGTCCCTCCTTGGCGATTTGTGAATTAAAAACAGTGTTGGAATTATAAACTCGCCCTCTTTAGCCGCCACTTTGAGAAACAACGGTTCGTTGTCAACGAGATATATAAACTCTCTTTCGGTCAGCTGAAGTATTTCAACGACGTCCGCATTATTTAAAATAGGCTTCATAATAGTTGATTTTTCGCGTAGTTCCTTAACTTCCCTGTTGCTCAGCCTTAACCTCTTCACACCTCTAATAAGACGGGAGTTAATATTCTATTTGCTCCTCAGCGCATGAATAACTCGTCACTAATCCGCCATGCCAGGTCTCTTCACGGTATTAATATGTATAAAACCCTCTGGCAGATAGCCAGTCTCTAGCTCATAAAGCGCGTTGACGAGATACTGCGGCAACCCCCTCCAGCAACCCCCGCGTTATACCGGCATTACGGGTAGCGCCACGCCGGCTACGAGTTGTATCAATCCTATCGCCTAACATCTACACCGGCGGCTTTCAACCGTGCCTCCTCCGGCGTCTAACCCCGCCGCTGGGTTTGTGCTGGATAAGATGTGGCTGTTAGCTATTTATAAAGGAGGTATTTCCAACTCCTGGGGAGCCCTCGGTACATGCTGTGTATTCTCTCCCAGATGTAGTAGCCGAGGAAATACCAAGGCCAATCCACCGGGGTGGGGATAGCTTGTCCAAAATCTATAAACTGAAACGGGTGAGGCACCGCCGACCTCCAGTAGGGGGAGGCAAGGGCAAGGGGTATATGCGATAGGTAGAGGCCTAGTAGGAAGAAGAAAAGCGACTTAACTCTATTCCAAGCCCCCCTCGTCAGTAGAATCGGCACAGCCAGCATGAGGACGGGGTATAGCAGAATAGAGATGGCCGCCGCGAGGCGGCCGTGCAGAAACACCCCAGCGCCAAGCGCCGCGATCCACGGGATAACCCACCTCCAGCTATAAGCAGAGCCATACGCCGAGAAATAAGACACAACAGCCGCAGGCAACAAACCCTCCCTCAAAAAACCAAAAAGAAAAAGATGGAAAAAAGACATAACCCCCAAGACAAGACCCATTAGAAAAAAGGGATATTTCAAAAACCTAGCCATAGAAGCTGGCGTCGCATAGGCGCGCAGTCATAGGCATTGGAAAGATCTCTTGTTTTCCACAGGTAAACGTCCTAAAGAAGTGGATATTGGAGTTGCTCATTGATCTGGCGGTTGGATCTAGATACGCCGAATAGTCGCCGTAGGTAACCCCGCACATTTTAACTTGCTTTATAATAAACGTCACTGGCGAGCCGCTTGAAATTCTCGCAAATATTTCTCCGCCGTCTATCACAACTTTACCTGGTGCTAATGGACCCAACCCTATGGTATACCTTAGTTCTCCATTAACTTGATCAACGTTCACGCCGACCCAAGACGCCGCCTGTACTACATCAATTCCAAAGGTTACCCAGCTGATAAAGCCTAACGCCCTTGAAACCCACTTATTTGTCTCATCAAATACATTGCTAACAAAATCAACAATTAGATCTACAAAACTCAGAACACCACTACCACCTTCGGTATAACTGCCAAACGAGGTTGGACGCTCTAATGCCACGGGTACGCCGTTGCTACTCGCGCCAATTGTGATCTCCACAGTCGGACAGTGATACTGCATCCCGTCGTACTTGCTTATAGAAATAACGAGATGTGGTTCATAGTACGCGTCACCTGTAGCGTATAGCTTGAGATCTACCTTACTTCCGTAATAGTAAATAGCTCCGGAGTAGTAGTCTACAAAAGAGGTGAAACCTGACAGTGTATAGGTTCCCCAACCCATATAATTTTCATTAAAGGCCCGCGATGATCTGGCGTTCATCTCCGGCCTGTATAAACCTTCTATTCTCATTTGCTGTACTGTAATTCCCCTGTTATATACGTCCCAGGGGAAGGGGCCTATGGCGATGCTGTGTATTAATCCTCCTAGGCGAAGGCTGGAGGTTGCCGCCGTGTTGAAGGCGCCGGTGAACATGACGGGAGTTACTACATAGTACCAACAACCGTCTATGCCCTGTGTTCTAGAAATAGCTCCTATGTAGAAAGGCCCCCAGTATATGTTCACACTCGTGGGGGCGTTGGAGGCGCATGTCCTCAACACGATATTTGCCCTCGCGCTACCCAGGACGTAGCCAGGCGGAGGCGTGAAGCCGGGCACGACAATATAAGTGCCGTTAAAGAGCTGGCCAGCGCTTGGCGGAGGCGCCACCACAGTGTCTTGACCTGGCGACTCCATGGCAAATGGCTGTGCGTAGGATCTAGCCGCGACAATGCTGTAGATATAGGCGTCTATTACATACTGCCCATAAACATATAACCTTGCCGGTTTACATATGGATAATTCTATCCTCTTAACTATATTATACGCATTGTTTACATTACTCAGATCTATATTAACTATATACCAAGGCTTAGGGTTGTTAGGTACTTGCACATTTATTGTATTATTGTAGAGTAGGCGATTACCCTCGTCATATACTTTGTAGGCTATGGAGAGCGTTAGATAGTAGGCGCCGCCGTACACATTAGCCCTCGTCGCGGGGGTGAAGATGATTGAGAAGGAGGAGGTTCCGTTTGGTAGTATAAATCTCCCGGTGGCGCATGCCTCGCCCGCGCCGTTGAGATTTAGAACGTAGTTGTCTGTCCTATTTAGTTTAAAGATCGCCACTATTGAGCCGGAGAAGTCTCGAAAGAGGCTTGGCCCCGGCGTGATTATGGCGAGCGGCTCTGCCTGCGCCGTGTGCGCCGTAGGGCCTCTCACGGCTCTCTTCGCCACTAGCCTGCCTCTTACTAATTCCACCTTGTCGGCTATGTATTCTAGCGGTAGCGCGGGCGGCGCCGTCGGGTCCTCTGTGGCGTTAATTATAGTGACTCCGTACCTCCTCCCACGGGCCTCCACCTCTATGTACAGCCCCCTCCCCGCTGGCGCCGGGTCGCCTGGTTGGAAACACACCAACCCCCTCACCTCCGGTGGGAGGACTGTGAGGTTTTGTATCTGCGGCTTTGTGGAGTTGACCTCCCAGATGCCCACCGCTTTAATTACAGTGCCGTTGATATAGAGCTGGGCCGGCTGCCTCGCCCCCCGGGATGTCACATAGCCGGCGATTAGCGGCGGTTTTCCGGCTAAGCCCGCCTCGCCGGCGTCTATACAGATTAAAAGCGGCTTTTCAACAACTTGTTGCTGAGCTGAAGCCGCCGCCAACACCGCCAGCGACGTCAGTAATACAAGCCTTAACAACATAAGTGAAAAAAAAATGGCTTTAAAAAGTTTTCAGTTGTGAAGACGTCGAATGTCTGTTATTTCTCTAATGTGCCCTATTAGAAAACGACGCGGCCACGTGGGCGCAGACATCCCCCGCCAGAGGCTAGATTGCAATAAGTGCAAAGCCGCTGCCTCTCCGCCCAGACAGCCAGATCATGTGAGGAGGCGTCCATCGCCTAAATGGCGGCGGCGTCGCACAGGCGGAGCGGTTCATAAGGGACTTGGAGGGGGTTTTGAGGCGCCGGCATGGTCAAGCCGCTGTGGACAAGTTGAGAGAGGTGCTGGCGCCGGCTAGGGAGGAGGGGGCGGTGGAGCTACCGCTGGCGGTTTACGACGAAAGGGGCGGCGTCGTGGCCAGAGTGGTAGACTAGACTTGAAATACGAGCTGGTGGAGGAGGGCAGGCCCGTGGAGCACTGCACCGGGGAGAACTACCGACTCCGCATAACCGCGGAGTATGAACTCCCCAGCGGCGAGAGGAGACAGTTTAAGATGGAATGGTACTGGGCGGAGGGGCGCGTGAAGAGGGGCCAAGCGGTAGCGACGTATTACTACGAAAGGGCTAATGTCACCGTTAAGGACTACGTGGAGGCCGCGGTGTTAAAGGCGTTGACGGGGAAGGGCGTAGAGGTGGGCAAGGTACAACTCTTCGTCGGCGATCTAAACGCCCTACGCCGCTTTAAGGCGTTGAAGGAGGGTGTTGACAAATGGAGGGAGGGGAAGCCGCGGCTCCTCAGCGCATGAATAACTCGTCACTAATCCGCCATGCCAGGTTTCTTCACGGTATTAATATGTATAAAACCTTTTAAATTTGAAGATCTAATAACTCGAAATGGAGAGATTATTAAGCGCTACTCTTAATGTAATAAAGAACAGGGGAGAACAGTTATTCATAGATGTGGCTAGGCCTTATGCGTATACACTAGTTGCGAAATTTGACAATAGAAAGTATATTATGAAAATTGCAAAAGATGCAGAGGAGGTCTCTCAGAGCGCGATAAAGGATTTGAAGCTATTGAGTTTTCATACAAATACGCCGAGTATATGCGTCGTATCTAGCGTGAAGGGGTATTTATTACAAAGAGGGGTCGTTTATCTGCGCAACGATATTGTCTTTATGTCATTGGCTACGCTTGCAGATATACTGGAGGGAATAGAGCCAATATTTAAACTGAATCGCGGCGTTATTACTGCGTCTATTGACGGTGAGAAATTAAGAGCAAAAAGAGAACAGGCAGGGATGAGCTTAGGCGCGCTTGCCGCAAATTTAGGCGTTACCAGGGAAACTGTATACCGCTATGAGCGCGGCGAGATAGAGGCGCCTCTTAAGGTAGCTGAGAAAATAATTAGAATATTCGGCGAAGATGTTGCAAAGAAGATTGATATAAATGAAAAGCCCAGGGTGAGCCAAGAGGAGTTAGCTAGTAGACAAATTGGTACAAATATATACAAGCTACTTGAATCTCATCCAGATGCTATAAAGCAAGAGGACAAGACTATTTTAATCTCAGAAGGCGCCGAGAGATATCAAAAGACCGTAGAGTTGGCCTATGCGCTTGGAGCAGAGGTGGAGAGGATGTGAACTTAGTTTTAAGGCGAGAGGGGGCTGTGGTGTTTTATACGCCTGATGTTGAAAAATACGGGAGTATTTACTCCGCGCCGGTATTTTACAACCCAGCCATGGAGAAGAACAGAACTTTGTCTGTACTTCTGCTTAAGACATACGGCGAAAAGGGACTTGTAGTATGTGAGCCGCTGAGCGGCACAGGGGTCAGGGGGATAAGATATGTTGTTGAGAGCGGCGTCGTTGGCAAGCTCATACTAAACGACATATCTAAAGAAGCCGTCGAGGTGATTAGAAAGAACTTGGAGATAAACGGCGTTGATGCAGAGGTTTACAACGAAGATGCCAACGTCCTCTTACACAGGTTAAAAGATTCTTGTGACGTCGTAGATGTAGATCCCTTCGGCTCGCCTGCGCCATTTATACACGGGGCCTTTAGGGCTTTAAAAGAAGAGGGACTAATCTGTGCAACTGCCACAGATACCGCGGTTCTCGTCGGCAGATATCCTAGAAAGTGCCTCCGGAGATATGGCTCAGTTATAGTAAAAACCCCTTTTTATATAGAGGTAGGCCTCAGGAACTTGCTGGGTTATATTGCAAGAGTAGCCGCCGCTGAGGACTACAAGATAACGCCCCTTATGTCTTATTGGGAAGGACATTATTTCAGAGTCTGCGCCTACGCCGCCAGAGGGGCCCGCGACGCGGATGATAATTTCCACCATATTGCCTATATAAAATACGAGAGAGGGGTGAGGAAAATCCTCCACGCCCAAAGCGAGGGTTCCTCAGGACCCCTCTGGGTCGGCCCGTTGGGCGACCCGCTTATTATAAACAAGATGTCTGAGATCGGCCCATATCAAGACTTCTTAAAAATTCTAGCAGAGGAGTATTCAATATCTGCACCGTGGTTTTACAGGCTGCCAGAGTTCGCGGCGGGCGGCAAAAGCCCAACGCTAAAGGAGGCCGTAGGCGTGTTGAGAGCCGCAGGGATATACGCAGTGAGGACGCACATGGCTCCAGACGGGTTTAAAGCAGATGGGGAATACGGCGAAGTTCTCATGGCATTTAAAAGATATATTTCCTCCGCCCACTCGTTGCAATGATTAATGTATTAGCCGTTGCCGGTCTGCCGGGCTCAGGGAAGACCACGGTGGCGCGAATTATTGAGAGACGCGGATATTTATACTACAGTTTGGGCGACGTGGTGAGGGCGGAGGCAGAAAGGCGGGGTTTAACCCCTGACAAAACGGCGGTCACTATGCGGCTAGAGAGAGGCAGAAAGGCCGTAATATACGAGCTTTTAAAAAGCGTAAAGCCCGGAGAGAAAGTAGTAATAGACGGAATAAGGAGTATAGAGGAGGTCGAGGCACTGGAGGAGTTTTTAGGCACCGTTTTTTTAATATATGTCGTCGCGTCTAGAAAAGTGAGATACCAAAGACTGACAGGTAGGGGGAGGAGCGACGACCCCTTGTCGTTTTCCCAATTCCTCTTGAGAGATCTCAGAGAGTTGAGATTCGGCCTAGCGGATTTGCTGTCAAGAGCCGACTACATAATAGTAAACGAAACAAAGAGTATAGAAGAGTTAGAGCAAGAGATAGGAAAGGTGTTACTTGAACTGCGTTAAGCGCTTCCATCGCCCCTTTTATTCTGTACAGGGGTATTTTCGGCTCTAGATATACGCCGTTATGGCAAACGCGTGGTTAATTGAAGAAAAAGCCGTCGTTTTAGCCGCCCCAACGGGCGGCCAGGCAATAAGGGGGAAGGGGCGTACCGTGAGTCTTTACGCTAAACATCTCTTCGCCCTGGCCAAGTACAGGGGAGTGGGCTGGGAGTTATTGAGATGGTACGCCGAGGTGATAAGAGAACAAACTAGCAACCCGACGAAATAAAGGCAAGAATTTTAAAGAGTGTGAAAAAATAACAGGAACATGAGAGTGGAGGCCATTGTAGAAGTGAGAATGACAGAGGACAGAGGCAAGGTCTTAAAGGCGTTAGAAAATGTCTTCACCCCCATGAGGATAGAGGAGAGACAAAGTGATATGGGGACGATCCTTGTGGCCACGTGTGAGGGCCATAAGTGTCTAGAGAAGTTGAGAAGCGCCATCTGGCGCCAAGGGATACAAGACGCCGCTAGGAGCGTTATATCCCGGGGGATTGTAGGCGAAGACACAGTGGTTTTTTCAGTAAACAAGCAGGCTGCATATGTGGGAGTCGTCAGTTTCGTCACAGAGGCAGGCGAGTCGCCGCTGGGACCCATAACCTTTACAGTAAAGACAAACGACGTGCGCCAGTTTATCGACTGGCTAGCCCCCCGAACGTATAGAGGAAGGGTGTACTACGAAGCGCCTCCACCTGACTAACAGAGGTTTGAAGAGCCACATGTTGGAATGCCCGTCTCTGCGCCGTAGGGCAATACGTAGGAAGTAAACGCCACTCCTCCCGCCCTCGGCCTCAGAGCCGTTGAAGGCTCTTTGCGAGAGATACCCACAATAGACGTAGATTAGTCTAGCCACGTTTGGGATAGCTAAGCTTGTACTATGTAAATAACCCTGTACAATCCGCCGTGTAAATACATTGTGCAACTTTTTAAATAGGGGAAGTCGACGTAAATGGGAGAGGCGAATACAATAAATCCACCGCTCTTTACTAAAGAAAGCGCTGTTTCAATAAACTCGCGTAACAACGCCCTGACTTCTCTCTCAGTTTTTGAAAGCCTACCGTAGGGAGGGTCGCCGACTATTGCGTCGAATTTTTTCGCCAGCGGTGGGTACAGCACGTCTGCCACTACTAAATCCCCCGAGGTGTTTTTTCGCGCCAAATCAAGCGCCTTCAAGTCCACGTCGCCTCCTACCACGTAGCCGCCTACTCTCTCCACCTCATACGCCACAGCCCCAGTGCCCACAAAAGGCTCCCACACCCAGCTTCCCCGCACAACCCGCGCCAAATTTACCATTGTCCTCGCAGTTATATAGTCCAGAGTCTTAACCGACCTCGCAATTTGCGGCTTTTCCTTCCTTATTCTTTCGCCGTTAATTGACTTGGCAAGCGCCGACCTTTTGAAGATCTCACACGACGGACATTTAAAAACAGCGTGTTGTCCTCTTATTTCAACCTCTTGACATCCCCCTATCTCAGCTAGAGCGTATGCTTCTTCCAGTGAAAGACAAGGGAACCTCGCCCCAAGCTCTATGCGGCACAGCGTCACTTTCTTATTGACCTAGCGATGTAAACAGCCAACACTACTGCAAATACGAACGCTAGGAATTCCCCAACCGCAGTAAGGATCTCCACAAGCCCCTTCCTTGGGTTTAGAATAAGGGGGAATAGAAAGTAAAAAAACGAAAAAGTTAGCCCTCCTGCTATAATGCCTCCGAATTTTACTCTTTTTGTGAGGAAGTACGCCTCTGTAATGTAAGAGACGTACGGCAAAATTGATGCCGCCAGCAGTAAGTAATATGGTATCCAGCTTTCGCCGATAAATAATGAGAATAAGTATAGCACAATAACAAACATCGCCACGAGCGTTATTATAAATGTAATTTCATATCGTTTTAATACTTCTCTGAGAAAGTCGTATATACCAAATCCATATAACATTATAAAGAAAGCGAAAAATAATAATATAATATTCAATATATATCTTATAATCTCCATATTAAAAGTTGCTCCCAGTAGTGTAATAAAAGCGAGTAGCGCCGGGATGCCGACTGTGTATCTCCTGTACTCCGGCTCTTTAACTGCCTTGCTCAGGTAATATCTAAACAACGTCACTGTTTCCTCCACGCCTCTAGCCTGTTTCACTACCACTCTATAAACAGACATCACAGGCCTTTTAGCCTGTATGGCGGGAACTGCCGCCTCGTCGCTCGGCCCGTCGGAGACGAAATACACCACGTCTGCATCAAAGAGAGACAGTACAGTTTCCAACTCCCTCACCACCACCACGTCGGCTACCGCCGGGTCAGGCGAGCCGCTGACTACGGCAACGTTTATATTCTCCGGGCCGTATTCAGCGGATAACTTGTCGTAAATCTTTACGGCGGCAAATATCGCGTTTGCATCGGAATCGTCTGGATTAGCAAGGATATACCTTATTGCGAGTCTGAGGACTTCGTCTCTTCCAACAACTGGGGTCTCAAAGCCCTGGGCCTTTAGATCTCCGTCTCTGTCGACGTAGAGTACAAGAACACGCACTACTCCTCTGGCAGGTAGCCTGCCTCTATTAATATCTTTATCTCTTCATGTGTCAGCCTCTCGCCGTTTAGTAACTTGTTGTATAAAGCCTCTGCCCTCTCTTTTAACGACGCCGCGCGTAGCTCTCTAGCCGCAACCCTGGCCTTGTTCTTCTCCGCCAGTTCCAAAGCCTTTAAAAGGACGTTATACTTCTCGAGCTCCTCTTGCACAGCCCTCCTCTTCTCCCTCAGCTCTTTCCGTTTTAAGGCGAGTTGTAATATTTCAGCTTTTAATTCCTCACGACGTTTTTTCAACTCCTCCCTTTTCTCCTTTAGCTTTGTCAATTCTTTATATATTTCTTGCCTACTCGCCTTTAACTGGCTTAACTCCTGCTTCACTGTAGTCAAGTCCTGCACCAGCCTGGCTATCTCGTTTCTAATAGACTCTCTTTTGTTTTTAAAGTCGTCAATTTGAGCTTTTAACTCTGCTATATGCGCCTTAACTTTTTCCATGGAGTCTGCCAGATTAAGCTCTTTCTCAATTTGACTTATGTACTTGATAAACTGCCTTTCCCACTCGGGGTTTGTTGGCGACGTTTCAAAAAAGTATTCAAGTTGTTCAATTATACGCTTTAATTTCTCTTTCTCAAGAGGTTTACCGCCTACATATTCATTAATTGTAGATAGTAAATTTCTATAAATCGTCATTTTTTCTCTATATTTTTGTAGTGTAATATTTATTTGCAATAATTCATTTCTAAGAGTTCTAATCTGGTTTATTATTTGACTTTTCCTCTCCACAAGAGAGCCGATCAGCTCCCTAGTCTTTTGTAACTGGTTTCTCTTGCCCTCTATTAAAGATCTCACCTCTGCTATTTGTTTACGAATTTCGTCGAGAAGAGCCCTTTTATTGTTTATTTCATTTGTTAAGCCGTCAATTTGCCTCTGGATCTCGTCAAGTTGAGAATTCACCTCGCGAATTTTTTCAAGCAGTTCTTCTTTATTAAGCACGCTTTTAGAAAACCTCTAATTTAAATCTTATACCACCCCTTATAGCACCATCTCAGCGTTTAGCCAAAAAGTAAAAATTAAAATATTACATGTAACTTACTGCTATGAGTTACCAACATGTTGCTATTTACATAGCGGGAGATATTATAGTGTCAGATAATCCCGGTGAGGCTATTAAAAAGTGGAGACTTATTTTCGGCTTGACCCAGACCGCTATTGCAACGCGGCTAAAAACTTCGCCTAGTGTAATAAGCGATTACGAGTCTGGCCGCAGGAAGTTCCCAGGTTCTAGATTTGTCAAAAAATTTGTACAGGCGTTGATAGAGATGGATTTAGAGCGGGGAGGCATTGTGATAAACCTCCTTGAGCGCCAGTTGTTAAAAGAGAAGTTCTGGATAGCAGTGTTAGACATGAGGGAGTTTACTGAGCCAGTCCCAGTGTCCAATTTTCTACAGGCAATAGACGCCGAGGTAATAGTATCGCCTCCCGCCGGGCTTGACGTGCATGGCTACACTATTGTCGACAGTGTCAAGCTGGTGTTAGAAGTCCCCTCTGTGGAATACGTCAGGCTGTATGGTAGCACGACTCAACGCGCCGCTATATTCACCAAAGTGTCTACGGGTAGGTCGCCTATGATAGCAATAAAATCCATGTCCGCAGTTTTGAGCGTTAAACCCGCTCTAGTTGTCCTCCACGGGATAAAATCCGAGGCGGTTGATCCCCTGGCAGTCGAGATCGCTAAGAGAGGCCACATCCCTCTGGCGACTACCACAATGGGTATAGAGAAGCTAATAGAAAATCTGAGACACTTTAAATAATTATTTCGACCCATCGTTAATAATTCTCGATATTCTCAACAAGTTCCCTAATCCTTTAGTTGCCTCGTGCCTCTTCTTCAGCCTCCTCTCCTTTGCCTTCTTCTTATACTTATAGTTATGAGTCTCTCTGAACTTAGTCGAGACTAAGCCACGCGATTTTCTGCCGGCGGATGTGAGACCTCTAAAGGCCCTGCCTCTTTTTCGTTTGACTTTTACCAGTTTTGGATACGTCGGGTCAGGAGCCTGGGCCCTGCCCTCTAGAAGGTCTATTAGCCACTTTCTCAACGCTTCAATGTTCTGGGGCCAAGACGTCTCCCTTCTCTCGTCCACTGGTATTCCCAGCAACCTTGCTTGATCCACGCTGAGACCTAAAGCGCGTAGCTCTCCTATGGAGAACCCTCTGCCGTACTTCCACTTAACTACTCCGCCGTGGGTTATTTTGGCGGGCGTCTTAACAAGCGGCTTGGGCACAGATGCCATTGATCCCCTTCAAAAACCTCTTTATAAATCTTAGCCCGCAGACAAGCTTATTTACTGGCGTTAACTCTCCACTAGATGCACCGGACTCTAGCCACAGTGGCGCTCTTCAAATTTTTCATAGCCGCTGTGATATTCTCCACTACTTCGGCCATAGATCCGGTACTGTTAACTAGCAGTCTGTTAATGGCCATATCGGCTTTAATATTGCGTATAGTAGAGGAGGGAGAAGTGGCATTTGTACTGGTAGGGCTCATATTACTAATTGATATAATAGGCCTGCTCCTCTCATTTACATATGCAACATTTAAAATAATTCTGTCATATATTTTCCTTATAATATGGGATATTCAAATACTTATACTTTTTAGACAAATTTTACAGAGTTAATTTATTCAACAACTTTAATACTTCTATGTATCTTATAAAAGTCTAAAAACCCCCACGCCTCAAATACAATCTCTAATTCCCCGGGTCCAGCCAATATCTTAACTATATTACCATCAACGGTATACTGAACAGCCCCCTTAGCATTAACTCTATACCTAAAATTTTGAACAAAGATATAGAGTTTGTCTAAATCTATAATTCCTCCGCTTTTTATTAATGTAGGTAGAGGATACTTTTTAAAAATATTAACAAGCCTATAATCATATTGTATTTTCTGGAATAAGTAAATACCAATTATCGTTATTATAATAGATGTTAATAACTCAAAAGTTAGGTTCATTGTAATTTATTGATAATATTTTCTTTTACATCATCGTTAGACAGCGGTATTACCTTAATCCCTCCAAAAAAAGCGACGTTAATATCTCCGCACCAGCGGGGAATGATGTGGATTTCCTCCCCTGTGATATATATGTTAAACCCCTCCGGGGAAAACTCCTCTTTTTCTAGTTTAATAAGCGAGTCAATTAAGCCCTTGAGCCTCTTTAGCTCAGCCTCAGAGAGCTCGAATATTGACTTCTTTAGTCTTATTACCACATGTCCTCCGTTAAAGGGCCTTTCCGCAACTTCTACTGAGGCCCAAGGCTCCACTTACAAAGAGAATTAGGCGTTAAAAAATCTTACTTTACAGGCACCTTTATGTTAAGCGCCTTTGCCAGCTCTTTATATCTATTTCTAACTGTCACCTCAGTCACCCCCGCAGCCACTGCGAAGTCTTTCTGCGTCCTATTGTCGCCGTGCATTAGCGATGCTATATACACAGCAGCTGCCGCCAGACCCGCTGGATCTTTACCTGCCGTAATACCCGCCTTTTTCGCCTTTTGTAAGATATCAATTGCCGTTTTGACCACCTCGCCGCTTAGCTTTAACTGCTCTGCTATTCTTGATATGTATAGTATGGGGTCGCTAATGGGGACTTTTACGTTCAGCTCCCTGAGCAACAGCCTATAACACCTAGCCACCTCTCTTCTAGAGGCCTTCGTATATCTCACTAATTCGTCGAGAGGTCTCGGCATTTTCATCATGCGACACGCCATGTATAGGGCAGCAGCCGCCATGGCCTCGACGGACCTGCCTCTTACTAGCTCTTTTTCTAATGCCTGTCTGTAGATCTCCAGCGCCTGTTCTATACAAGGCCTTGGGATGCCCATGGCACTTCTCAGCCTTTCAAGCTCCTGCGCCGCTTGTATGAAATTCCTTTCATATGAAGTCTGGACCCTGGCCCTCGTCTGCCACTTCCTCAGCCTAATTACTTCAAGTTTTCTCTTGATGTCAAGCTCCTTGCCGGAGACGTCCTTATCCCTCCAGTCAATTACAGTGGTAAGCGCCTCTGAGATAAGCCTCGTGAGCGGGGCGCCCGTGCGAGCCCGCTGGCCCTTTTCCTCAGAGGTGAAGGCCCTCCACTCAGGTCCCAAGTCTAGGAGCTGTTCTTGCACCACGGCCCCACATACTATACACACGACCTCTCCCCTCTCGTAGTTATAAACGAATTTGTCGTTGCCACAAATGGGGCACTTATATACCTCGCCACTCTCAGTGACAAGGCTTAAATATCCTTCACTATCTTTATTAACTCGGAGCTTGAGGGGCTTTCCAGAGGAGGGGGGATTTGAGACCGACATAGCGTGTTTATAAGCTTTTCTCAGATATATAAATCTTTCGTTTATTGCTCCAGCGTTGATTAGTAGCCTATACTGATTTTAAAAGCCTTCTAACTTTTGCAAGGGCTCCATATATTTGGGTCAGCCCGTGCGCTCCCCTTAAGATGGCGTAATGCGCCTCCGCTATTATATACGCGATCTCCGGCTTTACGTACTCCGGGACGTCCAGCCTCAGCATTTCTCTGTGAATCTGTTTAATTATTTCCAGCTCCCCCACGCCGCCGTCTGCCACAAAGCCGTATATTTGCGTCGCTGCCTTTCCGAAACTGCCCTTCACCGCTTCATATAGTGTCTCCCTCAACAGCCTGGGGCTTACCATTCCCAAAGCCTTTGCCACCACCTCCTCAGTGACGGCCTTGCTTACAGTGGCCGCTATTTGTAACGCGTTTATCGCCCTCCTCATATCGCCTTGTGTAAATTCATATATAGCCTCCAACGCGTCGTCTGATACCTTCACGCCCTCATTCTCAGCTATATAGCGAAGACGTGCGAACACGGCCTCTTTCGGAAGCGGCGAGAATCTTATCATGACAGTGCGCGACTGTATAGGCTCAATAATTCCGCTGACGTAATTTGCCAGTAGTATAAATCTTGTGTTTTGTGCGTATATTTCCATTATTCTGCGGAGTGCTTGTTGTGCGTCTGAGGTCATGTTGTCAG
>FWWM01009764.1_pt1 | contig 17466 bp, 15 predicted proteins | sample 2228351 | NCBI WGS metagenome assembly FWWM01 (sample SAMEA103939774, study PRJEB20133) | metagenome | reverse complement strand
ATTTGCTTGAGGAGCCGCATGTGGCAGCGCTGACGCATCAGGTGATCGTCGTCGAATCTGGCAGTCGCGTCACTGTCTTAGAAGAAGCATACGCGAAGCATCCTGTAGCGTCTGGGACGCATCTGCAGGCCGCGATCTCCGAGGTCTACGTAGGAGATGGGGCACAGGTGCAGTTTGGCGCTTTACAGAATTGGAACGAAGAGACGTACAGTTTTGTGCGGCGCCGCGCGCATGTCGGCCGGGATGCCAAGCTTCAGTGGACCATCGGCTGGCTGGGCGGAAAGTTGACAATGAGCCACGTCGAGAGTAGGCTAGTAGGACCTGGCGCAGAGATGGAGGACATCCAGGTGCTCTTTGGACGACACAAACAGCACTTTGACTTGACGAGTTCTTTGAGAAATATGGCCCCGCATGTGAAGGGGGAGATCCACATGAAGGGCGTGCTGAAGGACCAAGCGCGCGCTGTGATGTATGGGTTTATCAAGGTCGATCCCGCTGCCCAGCAGTCGAATTCCTATCAGCTTGCCCAAGGGCTCTTGCTGAACGATGGAGCCCACTGCGATGCTATTCCAGGGTTAGAGATCGAAGCGAACGACGTGCGTGCCACCCACGGGGCTTCTATCGGGCCCATTGACGAGGAGCAGATCTTCTATCTGCAGAGCCGGGGCTTGGAGCGCGAGCAGGCCAAGCGCACTATTGTAGAAGGCTTTCTCACGCCGACTCTGGAGCAGATTCCCATCGCGGGAGTACGCGAGCGCTTTCATGCGTTCGTCGAGCAGAAATGGAATGAATAGCTATGGCGATCTCGGCTGATTTGGATTTTATCATCGAGCACTATAAGAACCCGCAGAACTTTGGGCACTTAGAGAACCCCGATATCGTTCACGAGGAGGGCAACCCCAGCTGCGGGGATCAGATTCGCATCGAGCTCAAGATAGATAACAATAGAATTACAGATGTGCGTTTCAGCGGCAAGGGCTGCGCGATCTCGCAAGCGGCGGCTTCAATTCTGACCGAAGAGATCAAGGGCAAGACGCTTGATGAAGTCAAACAGTTCGACAAACAGAAGATGCTCGATCTGTTGGGGATCGAAGTGAGCGCCATGCGCCTCAAGTGTGCGCTGCTGGCGCTCAAGGTCATTAAAGCCGGAGTGTATGGGATTAAGAACTGGGGAGAAGAAGATGAGTAAGAAGATCCCGATAGCCAAAGTGGGCGAGCTGGCCCCTGGGCAATACAAGAGCATCGAGATCGAAGAGGAGCGCATCGCGCTATTCAATATTGATGGGAAGTTCTATGCCCTCAAAGATATGTGCACGCACGATGGAGGGATCTTGACTGGGGGTGCGCTCCGGGGATATATCATCGAGTGCCCTCGACACGGTGCCCAGTTTGACGTGCGCACCGGGGCGGTCATACGCCTGCCCGCTTACGTCGGCGTGCAGACGTACCCCGTCTCCGTGGAAGGCAATGACATCTTCATCACTGTAGAATAAGACAGCTAAGAAGGTGACAGCATGGCCGCTCAGCCCGATCTCTGTAGAGCCCTCGACCCCAACGCCATCAAGCGCGACTTTCCCATCTTCAACCGCTCTGTGCACGGCAAGCCCTTAATATATCTCGACAACGCTGCAACAAGCCAGCGCCCTCAAGCCGTCATCGATGCCATCACTGACTATTATCGAAGATATAACGCCAATGTCCATCGCGCGGTGCACACGCTCTCCCACGAAGCCTCGGTCGCGTACGAAGAAGCCCACAAGAAAGCCGCGAAGTTTATCAACGCGCGCTCCTGGAGAGAGATCATCTTCACCCGCAACGCCACGGAAGCCCTCAACTTGGTCGCCTACGCCTGGGGCTTGCACAACTTGCAAGCCGGAGACGAAGTCGTGGTCACCATCATGGAGCATCACTCGAACATAGTCCCATGGCAGATGCTCCGGGAGCTCAGAAAGATTCAGCTGAAATTCTTAGACGTCACCGACGAGGGTCGGCTCAAGCTCGACGATCTCTCTCGGCTCTTGACCAAGCGCACCAAGCTTGTTGGGGTCGTCTACGCCAGCAATGTCCTAGGGACGATCAACCCCGTAAGAGAGATTATTGCAGAGTCCAAGCGAGTCGGCGCGGTGACCGTGATAGATGCTGCCCAAGCGGCTCCGCATATCCCCATCAATGTGCAAGAGCTGGGCTGTGATTTTTTAGCCGTCTCTGGGCACAAGATGCTTGGCCCCACGGGGATCGGGTTTCTCTACGGGCGCAGAGAATTACTAGAGACAATGCACCCATTCTTGCACGGCGGGGATATGATCTCGACCGTCACGACGGAGAGCGTGACGTTTAATGAGCTGCCGTGGAAATTTGAAGCAGGCACGCCGAACATCGCTGGGGGAATTGGGCTGAGCGCGGCGATTGATTATCTCAGTGCGTTAGGGTTGGAGCGCATCTATGCTCACGAGCAAAAGCTCGCGGGGTACGCGCTCGAGAAGCTCCTGCAGCTCGACAAGCTCGAGATCTACGGGCCAAAAGATATAAGAGATCGGCTCGCGGTGATCTCATTTAATCTCCAGGGGGTTCACCCGCACGATGTAGCGGGGGTCTTAGACGAAGCGGGGATCGCGGTGCGCAGCGGGCATCATTGTGCGCAGCCGTTGATGCAGCGCTTAGGGATGGACAACACCGCTCGCGCCAGCTTTTATATCTATAACTCCGAGGACGACGTGGACGCGCTCGTCGAGGCGCTGAAGACGGCGCAGAAGCTCTTCGCTTGAGATTCTAGCCCTTGAGATTCACCGGCTGAGCAAGATAGAAGCGTGCTGCAGCACCAGCCCGCTTCAGCGGGCTGGCATCTGCTGAGCCGGATGCTTCAGCATCCGGGACTTCTCTCGAATACGACCCTCTTGGCCCAGTTATCGAAGGTCACTCGATAGCGATCAAAAAGATTCATCCCCAATAGGTTGAAACCCACGCCTAACTTGGCTGAGAATCCAACATCTAAATCAAACTCGTCTTCTCCAAGCTTCATCCGAATTCGATGCACGTAGAAAGGGATGAAGCTTCCATCTCCAACGACAGCCAGGAATCGCTTCCCCTGCTCAAGTTGAAGCCCTAACAACTCAGCAACTCTGTCGTCGAACAGGCTATAGAAAGCACCTGAGTCCACATAAGCCCAGACTCGAACCCACTCCCCTTGAGCACGTAATCCTACAGGAATTAAGGGGATGTCACGCAGGCGGTGGCGGGCATACTCAAAGGCTACAGAATACATATAAGCTCCTCCTCGCGAGGGACCTTCAGCAAAGAGATCTCCTCACCGGGAGGGACGATCTTTCTAGCTTGCTCCAAGGCTGCTTTAGGGGTAAGAGCTGCTGCGAGCACGCGTTCTCCTGCAACGGCTATATAATATCCCCCATATTGGGAGATCAGCTCTTCAAAGTGTTCTGTGACCCACTTGTGTGATCCTTGCATGGCAATCACCCACTAATTTATATTGTAGCAGATGAGCTAACCAGAGCCAAAGCCCTCTAGCTGAATCGCTCGCGACACTCTCGCACAAACCCCACCGTCAGCTTCACCGTGTTCTCAAAATCGTCCAGTCTCATCAGACTAAACTGCGAGTGAATATACCGACAGGGCACCGAGAGCACCCCAGAGGGAATGCCCCCACGCGCCGTGTGAATCGCCCCTGCGTCGGTGCCCCCGTAAATGGGAAGTTTGTACTGATACGCGATCTTGAGCCTCTCGGCTATCTGCTCTAAAGCCTCGACGACTCGTCTGCTGACAACTAACGAATTATCGGCAATCGTGATCGCTGGCCCCTTGCCCAACGCTGTCGGCTGACGCCCTGGAGCCACGCCGGGAACATCCGCGCCAATGGTCCCCTCCAGCGCTAACGCGACAGTGGGGTTGATGCTATACGCTGCGGCCCGCGCCCCGCGCAGCCCCGTCTCTTCACCAATAGCGAAATTACAGACGAGCGTGAGATCTAAATTCTCTCTCTGAAGCTCCTGCAGGGTGCGAATCACCACGGCACACCCGGCGCGATCATCGAACGCTTTGCCCCCTACGAGATTCTCGCTCAGTTGCTCAAAGGGATAATAGGGCACAGCGGGGTCGCCAACGCGAATGCCCATCCTCTGGACTTCTTCAGCAGAAGAAGCTCCAACGTCAATGAAGAGATCCTCGATCTTGAAGGGTTTTTCTCGGTCTTCGGGCTTGAGCACGTGCGGCGGGATGCTCCCGATGACCCCGGTGATGAGCTTTCCAGCGCGCGTGCGAATTTTAACAACCTGCGCCGGGAGGATTCTTATGTCCCAGCCGCCAAGCGTGGCAAAGCGCAAAAAGCCCTTCTCTTCGATATAGCTAATGATCAGCCCGACTTCGTCCATGTGCGCGTCCAGCATCAGCGTGAAGTCCGACTGGCCTGTGCGCGTGGCGATGAGATTGCCCAAGGGGTCGACGCGCGCTTCGTCAACGAGTGGCTTGACGAGTCTATATATCACATCCCGAACGTCATCCTCAAAGCCGGAGACGCCAAAGGCCTCTGCAAGCTGCCTGAGCAGAGAAACGCTGTGAGAGTTCGTTGTGGTCATATCAAATCTTTCTGAGCACGATCGCCGAGTTGTGCCCGCCAAACCCAAAGGAGTTGGAGAGCGCTACATAGACCTTGGCAGGACGGGCTTTGTTAGGAACGTAATCGAGATCACATTCGGGGTCGGGGTTGTCCAAGTTCAGAGTTGGGGGCAGAATCCCACGCTCAAGAGCCATCAGTGTAGCGATCACTTCTACTGCGCCCGCTGCCCCCAACAGGTGCCCGATCTGAGACTTGGTCGAGCTGACAGCTAATTTATACGCGTGCGCGCCAAAGAGCCTCTTGATCGCGCGGGTCTCGCTGATATCCCCCAAGGGGGTGGCCGTCCCATGCGCGTTTATATAGTCGACTTCGTGAGGGTGCAGGCCGGCGCGCTCAATGGCCATGAGCATGGCTTTTCGTGCGCCCTCCCCTTGCTCATCGGGTGCGGTAATGTGCGTCGCGTCGGCGCTCATCCCGATGCTGGCCAGCTCCGCGTAGATATAGGCGCCGCGAGCGCGAGCGTGCTCCAGGCTTTCTAAGATCAGAATTCCCGCGCCCTCGCCGAGGACAAAGCCGTCGCGGTCCCTGTCGAAGGGGCGTGAGGCCTTCTCGGGGGCGTCGTTGCGCCGCGAGAGCGCTCCCATCTGATCGAAGCCCGCAAACGTCAAGGGGAGCAAGACCGCCTCTGTCCCGCCGGTGATCATGATATCCGTATACCCATAGCGGATCGCATCGGCTGCTACTCCTAAGGCGTGGTTGGAGCTGGCGCAGGCAGAAACAATGCCGTAATTGGGGCCGCGCAGCCCCAACTCGATGGAGATCTCTCCGGCGACGGCGTTGGGCATAAATGTCGGGACGAAGAAGGGGCTGACACGCCCTGGCCCTTTCTGCAGGAGAATATCATAATTTGCTGTCAAGGCCTCGATGTTGCCGATCCCCGTCCCGATGACAACCCCCACGCGATCCCGATCTACAGTAGCAAGATCGAGGCGTCCGTCTGAGAGGGCAAGCTTGGTAGCCGCGAGAGCCAACTGCGAAGACCTTCCCAGCCGTCGCGCCCGCTTCTTGTCCAGAAACTGCAGGGGGTCGAACTCACGAATATAGGCGCCGATCTTGACAGGGATATCCGTAAGATCAACGACGTCGTCTACCCGAGTAACCCCGCTCCTGCCAGTAGCTAATCCCTCCCAGAAGGCCTCCTTGCTGATGCCAATGGGCGTGACCGCCCCAATTCCCGTAATCACCACGCGTCTGGGCCCGTTCATAAGCTCTTTATAATAGCTGATCCCCCGTCGGCGGGCAAGATCTTGCCCTTGCAAGGCCGATATGCTAAGATTATTTCCGCTTGTTCTCGCTTTTTGCTCCGAGGAGGAACTGGCGACATGGAACTGCCCAAAGCTTACAATCCACAGGATGCCGAGGAGAGATGGTACGCCTTCTGGGAAGCACGCCATTATTTTGATGGCAACGTCAACCCCGCTAAGAAGCCGTTTGCCATCGTCATTCCGCCCCCAAACGTCACCGGGGAGCTGCACATAGGCCACGCCCTCAATAATACCATACAAGACATTGTGATTCGCTATAAGCGCATGGATCACTACGAGACCTGCTGGTTCCCTGGCACCGATCACGCCAGCATCGCCGTGCACGTCTTGATCGAGAAGGGTCTAGCCAAGCGCCAACTCGACGATTTATTGCACGAGATAGGCTTTCCCCTGCCCCAGGAGAAGCGCCCCCTCACCCGCTATGACTTGGGGCGGGAATACTTCGTGAAGCTGGGCTGGGCGTGGAAGGAGCGCTACGGCTCGAAGATTCGCGAGCAGCTACGCGCCTTAGGATGCTCGTGCGACTGGCGCCGCGAGAGCTTTACGCTCGATGAGGCGCGCTCGCGAGCCGTGACCGAGGTCTTCGTCCGGCTCTACGAAGAGGGCTTTATCTACCGAGGCGAGAGATTAATTAACTGGTGTCCGCGCTGCCAGACGGTGCTCTCGGACTTAGAGGTCGAGCGCGAAGAGACCCAAGGGCAACTCTATTACATTCGGTACCCCTTGGCGGAGGGCGAGGGATTCGTCACCGTGGCCACGACCCGCCCAGAGACGATGCTCGGCGACACGGGGATCGCTGTCCATCCCGACGATGGGCGCTATCAAGAGCTCATCGGGAAGTTTGTGGTCTTGCCCCTGCTCCAACGGCAGATCCCCATTATCGCTGACCAGGCTGTAGACAGAGAGTTTGGCACAGGCGCGGTGAAGGTGACGCCGGGGCATGACCAGACGGACTTTGAGATCGGGCGGCGCCACGGCCTGAAGGTCATCAATATCTTTAACAAAGACGCAACGACCAACGAGAACGCTGGGCCATATAGAAATTTAGATCGCTATGAGGCACGCCAGCGCGTTCTTGAAGACCTCAAAGCTCAGGGGCTTTTAGAGCGCGTCGAGAAGCACACCCACGCCGTGGGGCACTGCCAGCGGTGCCATACTGTAATCGAGCCGCTGATCTCCACCCAATGGTTCGTGCGCATGAAGGAGCTCGCTGAACCAGCGATCAAAGTGATCGAGTCCGGGGAGATTCAGTTCATCCCTGAGCGCTGGACCAAGGTCTATTTTGAGTGGATGAGAAATATTCGAGACTGGCCGATCTCGCGCCAGCTGTGGTGGGGCCATCGCATTCCTGCGTGGCACTGCCACGACTGTAAGGCGATCACCGTTGCGCGCCACGCGCCATCGGCGTGTTCGGCGTGTCATTCTCCAAACATCACACAAGACGAAGACGTCTTAGACACTTGGTTCAGCTCGGCGCTGTGGCCCTTCTCTGTCATGGGCTGGCCCGATGAGACCCCCGAACTAAAATATTTCTACCCGACGCAGCTGCTGAGCACGGGGCACGATATTATCTTCTTCTGGGTCGCACGGATGATCATGATGGGGCTGCACTTTATGAAAAAGATCCCGTTTGAGCGGGTCTTCTTTCACCCAATTATTAAAGACGAGCACGGCCAGAAGATGAGCAAGTCCAAGGGGAACGTCATCGACCCCTTGCAGATGAAGGAGAAGTACGGCATGGACGCGCTGCGGCTGACGCTAGCCGCCCTGTGCGCCCAGGGCAAGGAGATGCGCCTCTCCGTCCACGACATCGAGGGGTACAAGAAATTCTTAAATAAACTCTGGAACGCGGCGCGGTTCTCACTGATGAATCTTGAAGGCCCTCATCCCTCCACCCCTCTCCCTCCCAGGGGAGAGGGGCCAGGGGTGAGGGTGGAAAGGGGGATCAGGGGTGAGGGCCCCCTCGAAGACCGCTGGATCCTCTCGCGGCTCAGTCGGACTATCGCCCAGACGCGCGCCAGCTTAGATCGTTACGAGTTCAACCAAGCTGCCAAAGGGCTGTATGAGTTCGTCTGGCATGATTTTTGCGATTGGTATCTTGAGATGGCCAAGGTGCGCCTGTACGGCTCTGACCCCGATGCCAAAGCCCAAGCCCAGGGCGTGCTCCTCTTCGTGCTCACAGATATCCTGAAGCTCTTGCACCCGTTCATCCCGTTCATCACTGAGGAGATTTGGCAACGCTTACCCACCAAAGAAGCCGAGAGCGTGATGATCGCGGCTTATCCTCAACCACGTCCAGAGCTCATAGACGAGCAGGCCGAACAGACGATGCAGAAACTCCAAGCTCTCATCACCGCGATTCGCACGATCCGCTCGGAGATGAACGTGCCACCCCAGAAGAAAGCAAAAGTCTTCATCAAGGCTGAAGAGCTTTCTGTGCAGCAGCTGGTGCATGACTACAAGATCTTCTTTGAAGAGCTTGCTCAGGCAAGCGAGGTCATTATCGGGCCAAACGTCGAACGCCCTAAGAGCGCGCCACGGATGGTCCTGGAGTGGGCTGAGGTCTTCGTTCCCCTAGAAGGGCTGCTCGATCTCCAGCAGGAGCGCAGGCGCCTGCGCCAAGAGCTGAAAGAGGCGCGCGCGGGACTCGAAGCGACTCTGCGTAAACTCGACAACCCCGACTTCTTGGAGCGCGCTCCCCATGAAGTTATAGAGAAGGAGAAGCGCAAGGCGCAAGAGTTCAGGGAGAAAGTCGAGCGATTGGAGCAGAATTTGCAGCTGTTACAAGGCTCGTGAGCGCACGGTGGATCAAGCCATCGCCTATCTGAAGCACTTGCCGTCTACCGAGGTCAAGCCCGGGCTTGTTCGCATTCGGACGCTCCTTGAAGCCGTGGGCAACCCTCACGAGAAGCTCCGTGCCGTGCACATCGCGGGGACGAACGGCAAGGGCTCCGTCGCGGCGATGCTCGCCAGCGTCCTGCAGCATTCGGGGTATCGTGTGGGGCTGTACACGTCGCCCCATCTGCTCAGCTATTGCGAGAGAATCCAGATCAATCAGACTCTGATTTCAGAACGCCAGTTTGCCCAGCTCGCTGATGAGCTGATGTCCATCGCTGATGCTATGGCCGACACGCCCACGCAGTTTGAGTTTTTAACAGCTCTGGCGTTTCTCTATTTTGCGCGCCAGAAGACAGATATAGCTATTGTTGAAGTTGGGCTAGGCGGGCGCTTCGACGCGACCAATGTGATCACGCCCCTCGTCAGCGTGCTCACCAACGTCGAGCTCGATCATACTGATCTATTGGGGAGCACGATAGAGCAGATCGCCTGGGAGAAAGCCGGGATTGCCAAGAGAGAGATCCCCTTGGTGACTGGGGAACGCAAGAGAGAAGCCGTGAAGGTGATCGAGCGCGAGTGTGCTGCCGTGGGAGCGCCGCTTATTTATACTCGTGAGCGAGCGCGACGGACAGATTTCACCTGGGAGTATCAGGAGTTTGAGGGGGCCCTCACCCCGCCCTTCGGGCACCCCTCTCCCGTAGGTGACTACGGGAGAGGGGTCGGGGGTGAGGGCCTGAAGCTGCGCTTGAAGCTTTTAGGCGGCTATCAGCAAGAGAACTTAAATATCGTTCTTGAGGTCTTAGAGATACTGCAGCGCTCGCTTGCGATTCCCCAGGGCGCGATACGTGAGGGGTTGGAGCAAGCGCGCTGGCCGGGGCGCTTCGAGGTTGTGCAACGAGAGCCATTCGTCATAGTGCTCGACGGAGCGCACAACCCCCACGCCATCAGGGCGCTGCGCGACGACCTGCGGCGCTATCGCGCAAAATTTCATATACAGAGAAGCGTGCTGCTCTTTGGAGTGCTCAAAGATAAAGATTACCAAACTATAGCTCAGACAATCTTTCCGGAGTTTGACGAGATACTCTTAGTGAAGCTGGACTCACCCCGAGCGCTCGACCCAGAGGTGCTGCGCCAGTGGGCACCACAGAGTAAGATATATCCAGAGCCAGAGACGGGGCTGGCTGAAGCGCAAAAGATGAAGCCCGATTTGCTCTGTGTCACCGGATCGCTCTATCTTGTCGGTGCAGTCAAGAGAGCTTTCGTATGAGGGATCTTGTTCCCAGGACGATCACAGCAGTTATTGCTATCGCTATTGTGGTGGGGGCGCTGGGGCTGGGCTGGGTGTGGCGGAGCATCTGGCCGGTGGCCTGTTTGGGGGCGTTTGTCGTTGGGGTTGCGTCGTGGGAGTATGTGCAGCTTCTGGAGCGCAACGGCATCTTGCTCCATCGCTTCTTCTTTGTCAGTTCGACCGTGGTGGTGATGCTGGCCTATGGAGTTCCTGAAGCGGCATTTGGTGATCTTGTGCTGTGGGCAGCGCTGATCTTTCCTATTGCGCTCTATCTTTTCGACCCCGATGCCCTGAGAAAGATCCTCGCGACGATGGGCGGGATTATTTATATTGCGTATCTTTTGCACTTCTTCTATCCGCTCTATCGAGCGGGTCCTCCCTATGGGCTGTTGGCGCTAGCGCTGGTGTGGGGCTATGATATTGGAGCTTATATAGCGGGCTCGGCGTGGGGGAGGAATCTCTTGGCTCCCACGATCAGCCCGCGCAAGAGCTGGGAGGGGGTCGCTGGGGGCTTTATTCTCTCGCTGACTTTCGCAGCGATAGCGCCGATTTGGAAGGATTGGTGGGCTTCGTGGGTGCACATGATCGCGCTGGCGGGGATCACGAGCGTGTTCACTCAATTAGGCGATCTGTTGGAGTCGCGCCTCAAGCGTCTGGCTCAAGTGAAAGACGCCGGGGGCTTAATGCCCGGCCACGGTGGGGTATTAGATCGCATTGACGGGCTGCTGTTGGCCATCCCGGCGATCTATTTCTACTTTCGGTTTGTGCTCAAATGGGTCTGAAGCTAGGGCTGAAGACGAAATTCATCGCGGCGTTTGTGGGATTCACAGTGTTGTTTGCCGTGATCTTTGGGGGCATCGCGGCCTATCGCATGGCGTATGAGCTGGACGAGCAGTTCGTCGAGCGAGCTGAGGGGATGGCCGAACACATCGCTTTGGAAGCCGAGCGCACGCTGGCACTGGGAGGTCCTCAGAATCTCCCCCTGATGCTTGAGGGGGTCGTCGGCGGGCACGTGCTCTACGCCCAGATCGTGCAGGCGCGGGCTTTCATCGGCGCTGAACCGATACCAGTCCAGCCCCCCATTGTGTTAGCCGAGAAGAAGCAGATCGGGCTGGAGCTTCCTCCAGAAGGGACAGCGGAGCTGGAGCGTGGACGCTTAGCCGACGGTAGGTCATATCTCGATCTGAAACGCCCCTGGCGCTTGGGCTACGTGCGCCTGGGGCTCTCGTTGGAGTACATTGCTGATGAAGTGCGCCTCGATATACTGATCGTCTTGGGCGTGAGCGCGGGGCTTATCGTGATGGGGACGCTGATCGCGTTTCTGCTCTATCGCTCGATCTTGCGCCCGCTGGAGCAGTTGGCAGCATCAGTGCGGGCGTTTGGGCAGGGGGATTTTCGCGCCCGGGCGCGCTTGCACACCCATGAAGAACTTGAAGCGCTGGCGCGCGAGTTCAATCACATGGCCGATTCTATCGTGCGCATGACAGAAGAGCTGGAGCGCGCAAGCCATGCCAAAACCGAGTTCCTGACGATCATGGGGCATGAGCTGCGTACCCCCCTGAACGCGCTCCTGGGCCATGCCCAGCTGTTAGGAGAACAACTTGAGGGCACTCTGAACACTGCGCAACAGGAGCGCCTGAGGGCGATCTTGCGCGCCGGGGAGCACCTGTCGGGACTGCTGGAGAGCGTCTTAAAATTTGCGAAGTTGGAGATGGGCCAGGAGCGACTCGTCCAAGAGCCATGTGATGTGAACAGTATCATCACAGAAGCGCTCAGCAGCGTACAAGCGCTCGCGACGCAGAAGGGGATCGCGCTGCGCTTCCGACCCGCTGGTTCTATCATAATCCAAGCTGACCGCACCAAGCTCCGGCAGATTCTGATCAATCTCTTGACCAACGGGATCAAATACACTGATCGTGGGTCTGTTGAGGTGCAAGTCGAGCGAGGGGCTTCAGAGCTGCGCGTTGCCGTGCGCGATAGCGGGCGGGGGATTGCTGTGGAGGACCAAGCACGGCTCTTTGAGCCGTTTACGCGCCTGGGGCCGACGACAACCCGAGAGGGCGAGGGTCTGGGCCTGGGCTTGGCTATCGTGAAGCGCTACGTGGAGATGCACGGTGGGCGCGTCTGGGTGGAGAGCAAACTTGGTCAAGGGAGCACCTTCTTCTTCACCATCCCCTATGAGAATTCTCATTGCTGATGACGATCGCGACTCTCGCGAGATTTTGAAGACCTACTTTGAAGCCAAGGGGCATCAGATTGTCCTGGCTGCTGATGGCATGGAAGCCCTCAAGAAGTTCACAGACGACAAACCAGATTTGGTCTTGCTCGATATTATGATGCCCAAGCTCGACGGCTGGGAGGTACTGCACTATATTCGCACGGCCAGCAGAACCCCTGTGCTGATGATCACTGCGAAGGATGCGACCGAGGAGATCGTTAAGGCCTTGTCTGCTGGGGCGGATGACTATATTGTGAAGCCTTTCAAGCTGCGCGAGGTAGAAGCGCGCATTCATGCTGTCATGCGGCGCGTGCAACCTGCGGCGCAGTGGCGCGTCGGCGCGTTAGAGATCGACGACGCGGAGAAGCGCGTCCGTTTGGGCGGGAAGGAGATCGCGCTCTCGCCCAAAGAGTATGAGTTGCTCAAGCTCTTGGCGTCGCAGCCGGGGCGGGTCTTCTCCGACGAGGAGATTATTCGTCATGTCTGGCCTGAAGGGAGCCTCGCGTCGGCAACGGACGTGAAACGCTATATCTATCTGGTGCGCCACAAGATCGAAGAAGACCCCAAAAACCCCAAATTCATCCTCACTGTGCCGGGCTTTGGATACAAGCTCGCTGCGTAATTTTCACCAATTTTTCACCAGGCTTTCAGGGGATTTTCTTCTCGCTGCTATCGCTCCGTCACCCCGCAAACGATACACTCAGCTTGTGGACACAAGACCGAAGGAGTGAGTATGCAGAACATTCATCCGATAGTGGTGCACTTCCCCATTGCGCTCTTTCTGACGGGGTTTGCGCTGGACGTGATTGGGCATCTCTTGCAGCGCGAGACGCTGAAGCAAGCTGGCTTGATCTTGGTCGTGTTAGGGGCATTGGGGGCCTTGGCAGCTATGCTGACGGGCCAGTTTGCCGAAGAATCAGTCGAAGAGCGTTTGAGCAGCGCTGGCGAGCGCGTCCTTGAGACGCACGAAGACTTGGGCAAGCTCACGGCGTATCTCTTGCTCGCTATAGCTGCTGTAAGACTGATCTTGATGACGACCTGGCTGAGGGGATGGCGCTGGGCGGCTGGGATTGCGTTGGGAATCTATTTGATTATGGGTGTTGTAGGCGTCGGGGCTCTGACAGCGACGGGGTACTATGGGGGCGAGCTGGTCTATCGCTACGGTGCGGGGGTACAGCTCTCCCAGCCGGCACTAGAGCTGCACAGCGATCAGGCGACGATGCCGCCGCCCCCACACAACGATGACGATGATTAGTTACTCTACATTCGATGAGAAAGGAGGCTCTCTTCTATGAGGGCAGTCTATATCGGGGCAATAGCGTTGCTGATCGGTTTGGCTTTCGGGATGTGGAGCTGGGCACAGGCGCCGATTGTCGGCACGGTCGTGCAGCTGTGGTGGGCCAAGGACGATCTCTTCGTACAGTTGGACACGAACAGCGACAAGCGCCCGGATGTCTTGATAGAAATCGAGCACAAGACCCAGATCGTGGACGTCAATAATACTCCATTGCCCATCACGGCGATTACAGTTGGAGTGACGCTCACGGTCACTCATTATAAATGGGACGACGACGGCTATTATGAGGCCTATCGAGTCGTTGTCGGCACAGCGAGTACAGGGCAGCCTCCGGCTGCCTCAGCGCAGCAACCCATCAAGGGCGTGGTGCTTCAGACTCTCAAATTCGGCGACGACTTCTTCGTCGCCCTGGACACTAACGGCGACAATCAGCCCGACGCACGAGTCAAGATCAAGAGCCGCGCGATCATCACCGACCCGGCGGGCAATAGACTTTCATTCGATGCGATCAAGCCCGGCGCCACTATAACGTTGGTCGCCTACAAGCTCGATGACGAAGGCTACTACGAAGCCTGGCACGTGATCGTAGGGGAGACGTCAACCCCGGCGCTTCAGCCCCTGATGGGCACGGTGCTCGAAGTGCTCTCGTTTGGGGATGATCTCTTTGTGCGGCTCGATGCCAACGGTGACGGAAAAGAAGATTTCCCTGTCAAGATCGGCAAGAGCGCCCAAATCGTAGACCCCCAGGGCAGATCTCTTGATCGCTCGAGTATCGTCAAGGGGGTGAGATTGACCGTTACACAATACGAGCTGAAGAACGGCTACTACGAAGCCAAGTACGTCATCGTTGGATAAGAGATCTTTAATGCCTAAGGGAGTGATGCCCATGAAACTGATGAAACTCTTTGCAGGTGTAGGGCTGATGGTTGCGGTGCTGGCGGTGACAAGTTGGGCCAGCGGCAACGAAGTGAAAGGGACGCTCAATGCTGTTGATATCGCCGGAATGACGGTCACGGTCAACAACCAAGTCTACTCGGTCAGCGCTAACGTCGTCGTCAAGGTGAAGAACCTGGGCTATATCCCGTTCAGTCAGTTACCCACTTATGTCGGCCAGTGGGTTGAACTGAAGCTCAACGCCCAAGGGCTGGTCTACAAGATCGAAGTGAAGAACAACTCTGGTGGTGGGAAAGCTGGTAAGCTCAAGGGCGCCCTGCAGGCCGTAGATGTTGCCAATCGCACGCTCACAGTGAATAACCAGACGTTCACCGTGAGCGCGAACGTCGTCATCGAGGTCAAGCAAGGCAAGCAGAAGAGCTATATCTCTTTTGAGCAGTTGCCCAGCTATATCGGGAAGCTCGTCGAGATCAAGTACGACGCCAATCAAACTGTCTACAAGATCGAAGTGAAGATCTAGCCCTTCCCTCCCCATACAGGCCCAACTTGCCTAGTGAAGCCCTCAGGCGTGAGAGCCTGGGGGCTTCGCTTTGCCTGGACAAGAGGGGGCATTGACTTGCTGGGGGACCCCGATCTATGCTAAAAATTATATATATGGACAAGCGATTACGTCGATGTCGAAACGGATTAATTGTACTGTTTTGCTTTGCTTTAGTATTGAGCGGAGCAACGCCTTGGAATGCTACGAGCTCCCTCGGCCTCCATGTTGTGGGTGTCTCTTCAAGCTCGGTCTCCATTGCGTGGTCAAGAGTTGCCAACGCTACGACTACGAGGGTCTTCTTCAGTGCTGAGCCTGGCAATGCTGTGGGTGCACCGATGCCCGGAGAGGTCGAGATCGCAGTCCTCGATGGGGTAGCGAACACCTATACCGTGACAGGTCTGGCGCCGGCTGTCGATGTGTTCATCAGGGTAGAAGTTCGTACAAGCACGAATATCTTTTCTGAGCATGTCCATGCGCGAACCAGAGGCGGGCCACGAGCGCCGCTCACCACGCCCGTCCGTGAGGTTCATCTCTATTCGCCCAGGATATTGGAGATCGTCATTGCCAACGGCGACGGGGAGGCCCTCCAAGCTGGCTCCTGGACAGTGCAACGCTTCAGCGGGGGATCTATCGGCATCGAGTCGGTGTACAGGCACTCGGTGGCTGTGGGCGCACCGGCGTATCAGATCGGCTACGGGCTTCCCTACGATGACAGCGTCATCGATGTGGACCATCGCATCTTTCTCGTGCTGGATCAACCAATAGGAAATCGTGAGATACTGCACGTGACCGGCCCAGGCATTGATTTCACTCTTCCGTTCAGTGACTGGTATCTTGAGACGCCGGTGATCCAACTCAATCAAGTGGGCTACAGCCCGCGAGCTACGAAGAGATGGGCGTATGTGTACGGCTGGCTTGGGGATGGCGGGCCTCTGACGTTTTTAGACTTTCCCCCTGCGGCCGATGTCATAAGAGAAGCGAGCGACGCGAGATTGCCACGCGAGTATGTGCTGCGCAATCTCCCGATCACCGTGAGGGCATCGTACGATGAAGACGCCGGTGGTGAGGTTCGGGAAATAGATCTCGCGCTGCTTCCTGTTGGGGGATACTATCGGATAAGAATTCCTGGCGTTGGGGTTTCGTGGAGGACAGAGGTCAGCGAGAACGCGATATTTCGGGCGTATTATGTCATGATGCGTGGGCTCTTTTTCAACAGATGGGGAGGGAATTTAGGCTCTCCATACACGAACTGGAGCCGGCCGCCTGATCACCCGTTCGTGTACACAGGCGAGGAGCCCGACTTCACCCGCTTTTACCCCGAAGACCAACCTCGAGTTGGGCAGAGGAGCCTTGTTGGGGGATATCACGACGCAGGCGACTTCGACCAGCGCCCCATGCATACAGTAGTCCCCCAGGTCTTGATGCGCGCTTATGAGATCAACCCCCAGCTCTATAGCGACGGGCAGCTCAACATTCCTGAGAGCGGCAACGGCATTCCAGATATACTCGATGAAGCGCTCTGGGGCATAGCTGCCTGGGAGCAGCTCCAAGAAGCAGATGGCGGGGTGCGCCAAGGAGTAGAATCCTATAGACATCCGTGGGGATACTACTTCGCTAGCGATGATCCGTTGCCCTATTGGACGTATGCGCGCGATCCTAGGGTGACCGCGCGGGCGGCGGGGGTGTTCGCCCAAGCCGCACGGCTCCTCCGCCCCTTCAACGTACAGCGATCCAATGAGCTGCAGCAACGAGCAATCGCTGCCTATGCCTGGGCTAAGGCCCATCGCACTGAAGCTACTGATATCTTCTTGCTCTACGGCGCAGGGGAGCTGCTCCTGCTGACAGGAGAAGACGAATATAATAACGATTTTGTCGCGATCTGGCGGAAATACTCCCCCGAGCTGAATTGGTGGGAATTCCCCCCTATGGCGCTCTCTCATCTGGAGCTGTCTGATTATATTGACGGTGGGCGCATGATGCCCGATTACGTCCTGGGGTACTATCGCAGCCCTCGCGCTCATCCGGCCATAAAGGACGCTCTAGATTTCTGGCTCGCGCACTATGCGAACGAGGCTGTCAACAGCATCATAGACTCTGAGCACGCGCACAGGAGCCCACGCCCTGCAGCCTACGGGGTCTCCTGGGGCAACGGCGTCAATAGCGCCAAATATATAGACCCTGTGATCGCTGATATCTCCCGTCGGAGCGTCGCTCCTCACAGCGTCCAAAGTTATTTTGATGCGCTCTCGCTCGCTGCGGATTTCATTCTGGGTGCAAACCCCGCGGGCTTGGTGTACATCACCGGCTTGGGGTCCAGACATCCCCAGGAACCACTCCATCTCGATTCCCTGTCTTTCATAAAGCAAAATAGCCTTCCTCCCATGCCGGGGATACCCTCGTATGGCCCGGTGGACTCCTTCCCCGGGGCTTCGTATAGTCAGCCTGCAGGAGCAGCATTTTATCCCGCCTTCAATGAGCAGCCTCGAGCGCTCCGCTAT
>FWWM01009763.1_pt1 | contig 17469 bp, 19 predicted proteins | sample 2228351 | NCBI WGS metagenome assembly FWWM01 (sample SAMEA103939774, study PRJEB20133) | metagenome | reverse complement strand
TGCGGCGGGCCCTGGCCCTCCTGGCCCCGCTCTCCCCCTCCCCCACCCCCCTCCTCCCGCCCCCAGCCCCCCCGGGGAGCACCTACCTCCTCATCAGCCAGGCGGCGGAAGGGGCCTTCCTCGAAGCCGCCCTCAAGGCCGCGGCCCCGGCCCGGAAGGGGGTACTCCTCCTCCTTCCAGAAGGGTATTTCCTCTTCCCCGGGGAGAAGGGCCGCCCCACCTGGGGCACCCCCCCGGGGCTCAAACGGGCCCTGGCCCTCCGGGGCCTCCTCGGGGCCCACGGGGTGGAGCTTTGGGTGGTGCGGGGGCATGAGGGCCTGCCCTTATAAAACCCCCCTCAACCCTCTTGACAAACTCCCCAGGGCGGGACATAATAACCCTTGGTTTGACACTCTCGCCCTTTGATCGTCAAAGGAGGGAGTGGGTATGGCGGAGGTGAAGACGGTGATTAAGCCCCTAGGCGACCGGGTTGTGGTCAAGCGGATCGAGGAGGAGCCCAAGACCAAGGGCGGGATTGTCCTGCCCGACACCGCCAAGGAGAAGCCCCAGAAGGGGAAGGTCATCGCGGTGGGCACGGGACGGGTCCTGGAGAACGGCCAGAAGGTGCCCCTCGAGGTCAAGGAGGGGGATATCGTGGTCTTCGCCAAGTACGGTGGGACGGAGATCGAGATCGACGGGGAGGAATACGTCATCCTCTCCGAGCGGGACCTCTTGGCGGTCCTGAGCTAAGGGAGGTGAGGTATGGCGAAGATCCTGGTGTTTGACGAGGCGGCTCGTCGGGCGCTGGAGCGCGGCGTCAACCTGGTGGCGGATGCGGTCAAGGTCACCCTGGGTCCCCGGGGCCGGAACGTAGTCCTGGAGAAGAAGTTCGGCTCCCCCACCATCACCAAAGACGGGGTGACCGTGGCCAAGGAGATTGAGCTGGAGAACCACCTGGAGAACATCGGGGCCCAGCTCCTCAAGGAGGTGGCCTCCAAGACCAACGACGTGGCCGGGGACGGGACCACCACGGCCACCGTCCTGGCCCAGGCCATCGTGCGGGAGGGGCTCAAGAACGTAGCCGCTGGGGCCAACCCCCTGGCCCTCAAGCGCGGGATTGAAAAGGCCGTAGAGGCCGCGGTGGAGAAGATCCGCTCCCTGGCCATCCCTGTGGAGGACCGGAAGGCCATCGAGGAGGTGGCCACCATCTCCGCCAACGACCCCGACGTCGGCAAGCTCATCGCCGACGCCATGGAGAAGGTGGGGAAGGAGGGGATCATCACCGTTGAGGAGTCCAAGAGCCTGGAGACCGAGCTCAAGTTCGTGGAGGGGTACCAGTTTGACAAGGGGTACATCTCCCCCTACTTCGTGACCAACCCCGAGGCCATGGAGGCTGTCCTGGAGGACGCCTTCATCCTCATCGTGGAGAAGAAGGTCTCCAACGTGCGGGAACTCCTCCCCATCCTGGAGCAGGTAGCCCAGACCGGGAAGCCCCTCCTCCTCATCGCCGAGGACGTGGAGGGCGAGGCCCTGGCCACCCTGGTGGTGAACAAGCTCCGGGGCACCCTGAACGTGGCCGCGGTCAAAGCCCCGGGCTTCGGTGACCGCAGGAAGGAGATGCTCAAGGACATTGCCGCGGTCACTGGCGGCACCGTGATCTCCGAGGAGCTCGGCTTCAAGCTGGAGAACGCCACCCTCTCCATGCTGGGCCGGGCCGAGCGGGTCCGGATCACCAAGGACGAGACCACCATCGTGGGCGGCAAGGGCAAGAAGGAGGACATCGAGGCCCGGATCAACGGCATCAAGAAGGAGCTGGAGACCACCGATAGCGAGTACGCCCGGGAGAAGCTCCAGGAGCGCCTGGCCAAGCTCGCGGGCGGGGTGGCCGTGATCCGGGTGGGCGCCGCCACCGAGACGGAGCTCAAGGAGAAGAAGCACCGGTTTGAGGACGCCCTGAACGCCACCCGGGCCGCGGTGGAGGAAGGGATTGTCCCGGGCGGTGGGGTGGCCCTCCTCCGGGCCATTGAGGCCTTAGAGGCCATCATCGCCAAGCTGGAGGGGGATGAGGCCACCGGGGCTAAGATCATCCGCCGGGCCCTGGAGGAGCCCGCCCGCCAGATCGCCGAGAACGCCGGGTACGAGGGCTCCGTGGTGGTCCAGAAGATCCTCTCCGAGACCAAGAATCCCCGCTTTGGCTTCAACGCCGCCACGGGCGAGTATGTGGACATGGTGGAGGCGGGGATCGTGGACCCGGCCAAGGTGACCCGGTCCGCCCTCCAGAACGCCGCCTCCATCGGCGCCCTCATCCTCACCACCGAGGCCGTGGTGGCCGAAAAGCCCGAGAAGAAGGAGTCCACCCCCGCCCCTGCGGGCTCTGGGGACATGGACTTCTAAAGCCCTGGACCCTAACCGGGGCCCTTAGGGGCCCCGGTTTTCGTTTTCCAGAGGGGCTGGCCAAGCAGAGGTCTTCCTAGAAGGGTACCACCTCCTCCACCCCACCCCCCTCCATCCCCTGGAGGAGGACCCGGCGGTCGGGGAGGAGGTAGGCCCGGAAGCCTTCGGCCTCCAAGAGGGGCAAAACCCCCTCCCCCACCTGGGCCTCGAGGGCTAGGAGGGCCTCGTAGGCCTCCCCCTCCAGGCGCAGGTAGACGGGTAGATTCCCGGGGTGGGCATCCAGGAGGCTGGAAAGCCTGAGAAGGGCCCCCTCGTCCAGAAGGACCTCCTCCGCCTCTACCTCTAGGCCTCTGGGCAGGCCCTGAAGCTCCTCATAGGTCCAAAGGGCCTCGGCCACCACCCTAATCCCCCCCTCCTCGAGCCCCACCTCGGCCAGGAGGAGGACGGGGGTGTCCTCTTTGAGCCTGGGGGAGATGAGTTCATACGAGCGGCCAAAGGTCACCACCTCTATGGCCCCGGTCTCGTCGGAGAGGGTGAAGCGGGCCATCATCCCCCCCTTGCGGGTGGGCTTGCGCACCACCTCCTCCACCATCCCCGCCAGGAGGAAGCGCCGGGGGCGCTCCGGAAGGGCGGCCAGGCGGGGGAGGTCCTCGAGGCCACAGGTGGCCGTCTCCTTAAGGCCAGGGTAGCGGAGGACGGGGTGGCCGGAAACGTAAATCCCCAGGGCCTCCTTCTCGTAGCGGAGCCGGGTGATCTCGTCCAAGGGGGGGGCGGGGGCTAGGGGGGGTTCCTCCGCCTCTTGGGCGAAGAGGCCCATAAGCCCCATTTCCGCCCTTTCCCGCTGGTGGGCAGCCCAGTCCAGGAGGGCCTCGAGGTTTTTAAGGAGAACCCCCCGCTCCCCGAAGGCGTCCAGGGCCCCAGCCTTAACCAAGGATTCCAGGGTGCGCTTGTTTAGGACCCGCTCGTCCAGCCGGGTGAGGAAATCCCCCAAGGTCTTAAAGGGCCCCCGGCGCTCCCTTTCCTTGAGGATGGCCCGGGCCGCCTCCTCCCCCACGTTTTTCACTGCGGAAAGCCCGAAGAGGATCTCCTCCCCCAAGACGCTAAAGTCAAACCCCGAGCGGTTCACATCCGGGGGGAGGACCTGGATGCCCAGGGCGCGGGCGTCCCGGATGTACTCCGCCACCTTGTCCGAGTCGTGCCGCTCCACGGAGAGGAGGGCGGCCATAAACTCCACGGGGTAGTGGGCCTTGACATAGGCCGTCTGGTAGGAAAGGAGGGCGTAGGCCGCAGCGTGGCTCTTGTTAAAGCCGTAGTTGGCGAAGGCCTCGAGCATGTCAAAGAGGCGATGGGCCTCCTCCTCGGGGATGCCCCTTCCCGCCGCCCCCCGGACGAACCGCTCCCGGTGGGCCTGCATCTCTTCAAGCTTTTTCTTTCCTACAGCCCTTCGGAGTAGGTCCGCCTCCCCCAGGGAGTACCCCGCCACCGCCGAGGCGATCTGCATGATCTGCTCCTGGTAGACGGGAATCCCGTAGGTTTCCTCTAGGATGGGCCTTAAGAAAGGCTCGGCGTGGGGGAACTCGGGGTAGTGGACGGGCTCCTCCCCGTGAAGGCGGCGGATATAAGTGGGGATATGCTCCATGGGCCCGGGGCGGTAGAGGGCGAGGAGGGCGATTAAGTCCTCAAACCGCCTAGGCTTAAGCCCCCTGAGGGTGGCCATCATCCCCCCGGATTCCAGCTGGAAAACCCCCTTGGTCTCCCCCCGGCCCAGAAGCTCAAAGGTCTTGGGGTCGTCCAAGGGGAGGGTCTCGTAGTCCAGTTCCACCCCCCGGGACTCCTTCACAATCCTCTTGGCCTCGTCCAGGAAGGTGAGGGTCCTAAGGCCCAGGAAGTCCATCTTGAGGAGGCCCAGGGCCTCCACGCTCCCCATGTCGTACTGGGTCACCACCCCCTCCCCGGACTGGTCCCGCATCAGGGGGACGAGATCCGTAAGGGGCTCCCGCCCGATGACCACCCCGGCGGCGTGGACGGAGGCGTGCCGGTTCAGGCCCTCGAGGCGCATGGCCACCTCAAAGATCTCCCTAATCAGGGGGTCCCTTTCCGCCTCCTGCCTTAGCTCTGGGACGAGTTCTAGAGCCTCCTTAAGGGGCTTAGGCCGGCCGAACTGGACGGGGATGAGCTTGGCGAGCTCCTCCGCCCGCTTGTGGGGGAGGCCATAGACCCGGGCCACGTCCTTAAGGGCGGCCTTGGAGGCCAGGCTCCCCAGGGTGCCGATCTGGGCCACCCGGTCCCGGCCGTACCGCTCCTTCACATAGGCGATGACCCGGTCCCTCTCCCGGTCGGAAAAGTCCGTGTCTATATCCGGCATGGAGACCCTTTCCGGGTTCAGGAAGCGCTCAAAGAGGAGGCCGAAGCGCAAGGGGTCAATCCCGGTGATCCCGGTGGCGTAGGCCACCAGGCTCCCCGCGGCCGAGCCCCGGCCCGGGCCCACGGAGATCCCGTTCTGCTTGGCCCAGTTGATGTAGTCCTGGACGATGAGGAAATACCCAGGGAAGCCCATGCGCTCAATGACCTCGAGTTCATACATGGCCCGGTGGAGGATGGCCCAGGCGTCCCAGGTCCTTACCCCCTCCAAAGGGGGCAGATGGGGTTTCAAGGCCTCCCAAGCCTCGGGCTCCAGCTGAGCCAGGGCCTCGGCCAAGGCCTCCCCGTCCCCGTGGGGGGGGATCCGCCCCATCCGGCGGAAGGCCTCCCGGTAGACCTCTTCAGTGATGCGGTCCGGGTAACGGCGGAGGAGGCCCTTAAAGGTGAGGGCCCGGAGGTAGACCGCCTCGCTGTACCCCTCGGGGAGAGGGTAGCGGGGGATGCGGTAGACCATCTTGTCCCCGATGGGGAGGTCCACGGTGCAGGCCCGGGCGATCTCCAGGGTGTTGTCAAAGGGCTCATCCCCCCATTCCTCCACCGGGAGGGCCTGGCGCATCTCCTCTGGGGTCTTGACATAGAACTCATCGCAGGGGAATTTCCAGCGGTCGGGGTCGGAAAGGGTGGATTTGGACTGGATGGCCAGGAGGACCTCATGGGCCCTCGCATCCTCCCGGCGGACGTAGTGGCCGTCGTTGGTGGCCACCATCCCGAGGCCATACTTGCGGGCAAACTCCTTGAGGACCTCGTTGACCTTCTTTTGCTCGGGCAGGCCGTGGTTTTGGATTTCTATGTAAAACCGGTCGCCAAAGATGGAGAGGTATTCCTTAAGCCTTTCCTCGGCCAGGTCCAGCCGGTCCTGGAGGATGAACTGGGGGATCTCCGCCCCCAGGCACCCGGAAAGGGCGATGAGGCCTTCGCTATGCTCCCTAAGGAGCTCCCGGTCAATCCGGGGTTTTTCGTAAAAACCTTCGAGGTAGGCCCGGCTGGCCAGGCGGACCAGGTTCTGGTACCCCTTAAAGTCCTTGGCCAGGAGGGTGAGGTGGAAATACCCCCCGTCCAGGCCCTTCCCTCGCTTGCGGTCAAACCGGCTTTCCGCGGCCACATAGGCCTCGTAGCCGATAATAGGCTTAACCCCAAGGCCTGTGGCCTTCTTGTAGAACTCCACCGCCCCGAAGAGGTTCCCGTGGTCCGTGATGGCCAGGGCGGGCTCCTCCGGGGAGACCTTAAGAACCCAGTCCAGGAGGTCTTCTAGCCTTGCGGCCCCGTCCAAAAGGGAGTACTGGGTGTGCTGGTGGAGGTGAGCAAACTTGAGCCTCTTGGGCATCCTGGGGCATACTATACCCCGTGACCCTAGGGGAGCTTAGGGAGGAGGTCTGGAACGCCCTGGCCGAGCACGGCCTCGCCCTCCACCCCACCCCGCCCCATGGCCACCACCCCAACTTCCTGGGGGCAGGCCGGGCCGCGGGGCTCCTCCTCAAGACCCCGGAGTTCCAAGGGGCGAGGGCCATCCTGGCCGGGCTGGACGCGGTGCTCAAGCCCTTAAGGGCCGAGGCCCTGCGCCAGGGCAAGGCCCTCCTCCTCCCCCACCCCGACCGGCCCGGGGTCTTCCTAAGGGTGGTGGGGGTGGACCCGAGGCGGCTAAACCGGGTGCGGGAGGTCTACCGCTTCGGCCAGCCTACCCGCCTCGAGGAGGAGGCCATAGACCTGGTCCTGGTGGGGGCGGTGGCCGTGGACGAGGAGGGGGGCTGGGTGGGAAAGGGGTACGGCTTCCCCCAGGCCTGGCTCCAGGTGGAGGCCCCCTGGGCCACCCTGGCCCACCCTCTCATGGTCTACCCCCGCCTGCCCGCGGAGCCCGAAAGACGGGTCCAGCTCATCGCCACCCCCAGCCGGCTCATCCGGCCCTGAGGCCCAGGAGAAACCCGGCTACGAAGCTCGCCCCAAAGGGGAGGTTGTAGGTGAGGGTGGCGAGGAGCCTCTCCCAGAGACCCTTGAGGGCAGGTTGGGCCAGGAGGGGCTCCACCTCCTTCTGGATCCGGGTCCAGTCCACCTCTATGTACCCGGCCTGGGCCAGAAACTGGAGGCCGATGAAGAAGACCCCAAGGAGGAGGGCCAGGAGGCGGCCCAGCTTCTTGAGGGCGTACCCCACGGCGTACCCCGCAAGGCCCCCAAAGGTCACCTGGCCCAGGTAAGGGGTGAGGTCCGGGGTCATAGGCCTAGGTACGCCCTTTCCGCCTTGAGGGCCTCGAGGACAAACCCCATATGCTCCTCGAGGCCTAGGCCTAGCTCCTCCGCCCCAAGCCGGACCTCCTCCCGGTTCACCCCCTTGGCGAAGGCCTTGTCCTTGAACTTTTTAAGGAGGCTTGGGAGTTCCAGGCCCTCTATGGATCGGTCGGGCCGGACGTAGACCGCCGCGGCGATGAGCCCCGTGAGCTCGTCCACAGCAAAAAGGGTCTTGGCCAAAAGGGTCCTCCGGGGCACCCCGGTGTAGCTGGCGTGGGCCAGGATGGCCTCGAGGATGGCCTCGGGGTAGCCCAGGCGCCGGAGCTCCTCCACCCCCCGGTAGGGGTGCTCCGCGGGGTACTTCTCGTAGTCCATATCGTGGAGAACCCCGGCGATGCCAAAGCTCTCCTCATCCTCCCCAAACCGGCGGGCGTAGGCCCGCATGGCCACCTCCACCGCCCGCATGTGCCGCCTTAAGGACTCGCTTTCTGTCCAGGCCTCCATCAGGGCCCGGGCTTCAGACAGGCTCGGCATCCCTTAAAGTATACCCATGCGCATCGGGTACGGGGAGGACGCCCACGCTTTAGAACCAGGAAGGCCCCTAAGGCTTTGCGGCCTGGACCTCCCTAGCCCCCTAGGCCCCGTGGCCCATTCCGACGGGGACGCGGCCCTACATGCCCTGGCCGACGCCCTGCTTTCGGCCATCGGGGCCGGGGATATCGGCCTCCTCTTTCCCGACTCCGACCCCCGGTTTAAGGGGCTGGATAGCCGGGAGATCCTGGCCGAGGCCTTAAGGCGGGTCCGGGCCAGGGGGTATAGGCCAGTCCAGGTGAGCCTGGTCCTGGTTCTGGACCGGCCCAAGCTTAACCCCCACCGGGAGGCCCTGGTCCGGAGCCTGGCGGGGCTTTTAGGCCTCCCTGAGGACCGGGTGGGCCTCACCTTTAAGACCTCGGAAGGCCTAGCCCCCGGGCATATCCAGGCCCGGGGGGTGGTCCTTTTGGAGGAGTCTACCTAAGCTCGGCCAAGGCCTTCCGGGCCCTCTCCTGGTCGTACCGGTCGGCCGCGGTCCAGGGGGTGAGGCCAAGGGCGGTCTCCAGTTGCCTTTTGGCCTCCTCCTTCCGACCCCAGGCGGCCAGGACCCGGGCGTACTCCACCCGGTGGATGATGGCCTCGGGTTCCAGACCAATGGCCTTTTTCATCAGGGGCTCCACCTGGTTCCGGTCCGCCCCCTGGGTGGCCGCCACCAGGAAGCCCTTCTGAACCAGCTCAAAATGCCAAAGGGCCAGGGCCACCATGGCCCCCGCGTGGTTGGGCTTGAGCTTTAAGGTCATCTCCAAATCCCCCTTGATCCGGGGCGCCATGCCCTGGGTAAGGGCCTCGAGGATCCCCATGTACTGGGCCAGCCGGCCTAAGGCCCGAGCCCTTTCAAAGTAGGCCTCGGGGTTATTGGGGTCTTTTTTAATGGCCTCGCTGGCCATCCTCTCCGCCCTTTCGTACCAGGACCTTTTCTCCGAATCCTTAGCCTGGTAAAGGGCGTAAAGGCTCGCCGCCTTAGCCCCCAGGACCAAGGCCTCAGGGGTGGCCAGGCGCTGGGCCAGCTCGTAGGCCTCGAGGTACCGGCCCTGGTCCACCAAGTACCCCACCTCTTCCTGGGCCAGGGCCCCCAGGAAGGCCACAAACAGGACGAGGAGCCTTCTCATTCTCCCACCCGGCCCTTAGTATACCGGGTTCAAAAATCTGGGTGGGCCCCGGGCTGTAAACTAGGGGGCATGAGGTTCATTCTAGGATGGGGTCTTCTCCTGGGCCTAGCTCTAGCCCAGACCCAAGAGACCTATTACAGCCGCTGCCAAAACCTCTATCAGGCAGGCGCCCTGGAAAGCGCCCAAAGCCTCTGCGAGCTGGCCCTTTCCTTAGACCCAACCCACCAGCCAAGCCTCCGCCTCCTGGCCCGCATCGCCCTAGACAAGGGGGCCCTAACCGAGGCAAAGGCCTATCTGGAACGCCTGGGCCAGGACCCAGAGGCCCAGGTCCTCTGGGCCCGGGCTTACCTCCTCCAGAACCGGCCTAAGGAGGTCCTGGCCCTCCCCTTGCCGGACACCGCCGAGGGGACCTTGCTCAAGGCCCTGGCCTTAGAGCGGCTCCGGCGCCACCCCGAGGCCCTAGCCCTGGCCCTAAACCTTCCCCAGACCCCTGAGGCCCGCCTCCTCAAGGCCCGCCTCCTCACCCGGCTCGGCCGGCCCGAGGAGGCCTTGAGCCTCCTCGGGGAAACCCGGGAGGAAAGGGTAGAACGGGGCTGGCTTCTCTTCCTCACGGGTAGACCCCAGGAGGCGGCCCAGGCCCTGGAAAAGGAGCTCCCAGGCCTAGTGGGGCAAAGGGAGCTCTACCGAAAGGCCCTCCAGGGTCTTACCTGGGCCTACCTGGCCCAGGGGCGGTGGGGGGAGGGGTTGAGCGCCCTTAGGAGCCTGGCCCAGGTGGAGAACCTTCCCTTGGGCTTCCTCGCCCGGGCCTGGCCGTGGCTATTGGTCCTTCTGGTCTTTTTGGGCCTCCTCCTCTATGGGGAGAGCCGGATTGAGCCGGTGCGGGGCCTCGAGGTGGTGGAAAACCCCAGGCCGGGCCCAGGCCTCCTTCTCCTCCTCATCCTCGGAGGGCTCCTCCTGGCCTTCCTCCTGAGCTACCTCCTGGGTCAGGCCCTTTTCCAAAACGGCCTGGCCCTCCTGGCCCCCTACCAAGGGGAAAGGCTCCTCCCGAGCTTCCTCCTCTTCTACGGGGCCTTCCTCCTCCTGGCCCTGGCCTTTTTGGGGCGGCGGTATGCCCCGGACCTGCCCCAGGTCCTGGGGCCCTGGCCCGCCTGGACCGAGGGGTTCTGGGTGGGGCCGGGGATTCTCCTCCTCCTCCTGGCCTACGGCTTCCTCCGGCCTTTTTTGGGGCTTTCCACCCTGCCCTTAGACCTCCTAGCCTTCCTAGGCCTGGCCCTGATGGAACCCTTTTTCCGGGGCCTGGTCCCTGAGGCCCTAAGGGAGAGGTACCGGGAGCTTGCCCCAAAGCTTTCGGTCCTCCTTTTTGCCTTGGTGGTGCCCGGCCCCACCCTCCTTTGGCTTCTCCTGGGGGCAGGCCTCCTTTGGGCCAAGCGGTATACCGGGGGGAGCCTGGGCCTGGCCTTAGGCTGGGTGGTGGCGGGGGTGGTCCTGGCCCTCCTACCTTCGGCCTGGCACCGCTTCTTCTAGATGCGGCCGATCTTCTTCCTCTCCGATTTCGGCCTGGAGGACCCCTACGTGGGGGTGGTTAAAGCCCTTCTCCTCCGGCTGGCCCCGGGGGTGGAGGTGGTGGACCTGGCCCACGCCCTCCCTCCCCAGGACCTCCGCCGGGGGGCCTACGCCCTCTTTGAGGCCCTTCCCTACCTCCCCCAAGGCGGAGTGGTCCTGGCCGTGGTGGACCCAGGGGTGGGGACGGCGCGGCGGGCCATAGCCGCAGAGGGGGAATGGGCCTGGTACGTGGGGCCGGATAACGGCCTCTTCACCCTGGCCTGGCACCTGGACCCCCCGCGCCGGGCCTATGCCCTGGAAAGGGTCCCCAGGCCCAAACCCGGGCTTCCCTGGAAGCCCGGGGAGGCCACCTTCCACGGCCGGGACCTCTTCGCCCCAGCCGCGGCCCACCTGGCCCTGGGGCTTCCCCCAGAGGCCCTGGGGCCGGAGGTGGACCCCAAGAACCTGGTCCGCCTCCCCTTAAGCCTCACCCCCGGGCCCCTAGGGGAGATCCTGACCTTTGACCGGTTTGGGAACGCCATCACCACCCTTACAGAGGGCCCCCTAGGGGGGTATGCGGAGGTCCAGGGGGTCAGGATCCCCATCCGGCGGACCTTTGGGGAGGTGTCGGTAGGGGAGGCGGTGGCCTACCTGGGGAGCGCGGGGCTTTTGGAGATCGCCCTGAACCGGGGGAGTGCCCGGGAAGGCCTTGGCCTTAGGGAAGGTCTTCCGGTGCGGCTATACCCTCCAGGCCCCAGGCCCTGAGCTGGCCTAGGGCCTCGAGGTGGGTCAGGTCCAGGCCCACGGGGGTGAGGCTCACATACCCCCGGCGCACCGCCCAGAGGTCCGTCCCCTCCTCCTCCTCCCCCACGGGGGTCCCGGTGAGCCAGTAATAGGGCCGCCCCTCCGGGTCTAAGCGTTCCACCACCTGGTCCTGGAAGCGGTGGGTGGAAAGCCGGGTGAGGAGGAGGCCCCTGGGCCTACCCGCGGGGAAGTTCACGTTCAGGAGGACCCCTGGGGGGAGGCCCCTTTCCAGGACGGTCCGGGCGATCCGGACCGCCCAGGCCCGGGCCCAGGAGAAGTCCAGCTCCTCCGAGGCGTCCAGGCTGAAGGCGATGGCCGGGATCCCCATGGAGGCGGCCTCGAGGGCCGCGGCCACTGTCCCGGAATGGGTGAGGTCCAGGCCCAGGTTTACCCCTAGGTTAATCCCCGAGACCACCAGGTCCGGCCGGCCCAAAAGGTGCACCCCCAGGACCACGCAGTCCGCCGGGGTCCCGTCCACCCGGTAGGCCGGGATCTCCCCGAAGCCGGCGCTCGCGGTGTGCTTAAAGCGGAGGGGTCTCCGCACCGTGATCCCGTGCCCTACGGCCGACTGGTCCACGTCCGGGGCTACGCCGTAGACCTCCCCGAGCCCCGCCATGGCCAGGCCCAGGGCCTTAATCCCAGGGGAGAAGATGCTATCGTCGTTGGTGACCAGGATGCGCACCCTATAGAGTTTAACCCCGCCCAGCCTGGAGCGGGGTCCAAAAGGAATGGGCTAGAAAGGACCCTAGAGGAGGATCTGCCCCCTCACCTCCCCACCCCGGAAGGCGCTGGTGTGAATGTCAAAGTAAAGCTCCCCCCGGCGGAGCCGGAGCAGGTCCTCTAGGCCGAGCTCCACCCGGTCCACAAAGGTCCCGCTCCGCCCATCGGGGGCAGGCTGGACCTTTAAGGCCTGGAGGAGGGGGCCGTTCGTTCCCTTGGGCCCCCGGTGGAGATGAACGGCGCTGATGAGGCGGGCGTTCAGAGCCAGGTCATCCACCGGGTCCTTTGTGTAGTCCCGAAAGGGCCCCGCTAGATTGGCCACCGCCCCCTGGATCACGAGGGTCCGGCCCATGAGCTCTACCCGGACCACGGCCAAGGCCTGGGTCTCCACGGGGTTTGGCACCACCTCCCGACCGGTAAGGACCACGGAGAAGGAAGGGTTGCGGCCCTGGGCCAGGGCCGTTTGCCCTAGGGCGAGGAAAAGGGCGCTACCGCCTAGAAGCTTGAGGGTCTGCCTGCGCTTAAGCATTCCTACCTCCTTGACTAGCCCCTGCCGGAGGAAAGCCCCCCGGCAGGGGTAGAAGGACCTAGCGCTGGATAAAGCCTGAGACCGCCCTCTGCGCCTCTTCCGCGGTGATGGCCACCTCAAAGGCCCGGTCGTTGGGCACCCGGGGACCAGGGAGCTCGGGGTCGTTGAGCTCAATCCGGATATCCCGGATTAGAGCCCGGTGCACCGCCTCGTTGCCCAGGATGGCCCCGGCCGCGCTCAGGATCTGCTTGTTCTGGATGAGGGGCAAAGCCCCTAGGTAGGCCCCCACAAAGGCGTCTTCCAAGGCGTTAAGGAGCCGGGCCACCTGGAGGCGGGTTCCAGGCATGAACTGGACAGGGTAGCCGAAGTTGGGTCGGGCCACAGGCTGGGCTCCAAGGGAGCGGATGGTATCCTGCAGGGCCTTTACATGGGCCTCCTCCTGCTCCAAAGCGGCCTCGAGGTAGGCCCGGATCTCCCCCTGGAAGCCGGCGAACCGGGTGCGGGCGTAGGCGTCCGAGGCCAGGTACTCCGCGGTGAGGGCGAGTTGAAGGATATCCAGGTCCGTCATCCCCCGGCCCTGACCCAGGGCCTGCCCAGCCAGGTGTTGGGCGAAGGCCAGGGAAACCCCAGAGGCCACCATCACCTTGACAAACTTCCGCCTAGCCAAATTTTGCCCGAGGGTCTTTTCCATATCCATCCCCTCCACCCCTCTATACGCAGGGCCGAGGGGATTTGGATTCGATCCCCTAAAGCCCCTGGGGGAGGCCCAGGACCTGGGTAGGGGCGGGGCTTCCCCCTGGGGGTTCCAGGGAGACGGCCACGGCCTGGGCCTCCTCGGGCAGGCGGAAAGTGGTCACCGGCCAGCGGAAGACCGGGAGAGGCCTAGGGGCCCCCTGGCCCAGCCCCCAGGCCTGGTAGACCCGGCCCGGGGGTGGGGGGGTGTTCAGGACCAGGAGAACCCGCCGGTCCGAGCGGATCAGGGCCCGGCCCACCACCCGCCCCTCGGGGGAGACCAGGGTCACCACCCGGCTGTTCGCCTCCCCCAGGGCCTTCACCCAGACCCCGCCCTGGTAGAGGCCGTACCCCAGGAAGAGGAGGAGGAGGAAGGCCGCGGCCCGGGCCAGGAGAGGGAGGAAGGGCCGCCTGGGCCGGATCCGGGCCATGACCCGCTCCTCTAGCCCGGGAGGCGGGGGAAGAGGGGGCAGGGCCTGGGCCAGGTCGGCGGCGGTCTCCAGGAAGGCCTTGGCCTCCTCCCAAAGCTCGGGGTGGGCCTTGAGGGCCTCCTCCACCCGGGCCCGCTCCTCCGGGGTGAGGGCCCCTAAGGCGTAGAGGGGGAGGAGATCCCTAAGCTCCTCAGGGCTCACGCAGCACCTCCCTTAGCTTCTGGAGAGCCCGCCGGGCCCAGGTCTTGACCGTACCTAGGGGTAGGCCCAGGGCCTGGGCCGCCTCCTCCTGGGTGAGGCCCTGGTAGTAGAGGAGTTCAAGGAGGCGGCGCTCTTTGGGCTCCAACCCTCCCAGGGCCTTTTGCAACCGGTGCCGGTTCAGGAGGCCTTCCTCGTCCAGCCCCGGGCCCGGGAGGTCAAAGGCCTCCTCGCCCTCCTCGGGGTCTAGGGGCTCTAAGGGTTTAGGCCGGGCCTCGAGGCGGCGGCGCAGGTCCACGGCCAGGTGGTGCCCCACGGCCAGGATCCAGGACCGGGCCGAGGCCCGGCGGGGGTCAAACCCCCGGGCCCCCTTCCAGATCCTGAGGAACGCCTCCTGCACCAGATCCTCCCCCGTCTTTTCGTCCAGGCCCATGCGCCGGGCTAGGGCGAGAAAACTCCCCGCGTACCGCCGGTAGAGCACCCTCAAGGCCTCCTCCTCTCCCCGGGCCACCAGGGCCAAGAGAGCCTCATCTGGGAGGGCCTCGAGGCTCATGCCTGGAGTCTAACACAGCTCCTAGGTCCTCCCTCCCCTCGGCGCCGCCGAACGGCCCTCACACCCTTCCCTACGCAAGGGAGAGGGAGGGGGATTCGCTCAAAAAGGGATCCCCGGGAAGGCTTCCCGGGGACCCGGCTTGGGGCTAAAGCCCTGGCTGGAGGCGTTTAAACCCGGCGGACCCGCTTGGCCTGGGGGCCCTTCCCCCCGCGGCCCGGCTCCACCTCAAACTCCACGGTCTCCCCCTCGTTCAGGGTACGGAACCCCTCGGCCTCAATGGCCGAGAAATGGACAAAAACGTCCGGGCCCCCCTCCTGCTGGATGAAACCGTAACCTTTTTCCGCGTTAAACCACTTGACCTTGCCCTTCTTCATGCTTCTCCTTCACCCCTCAAAACCCTTCGGGTTTTCCAGGGACCCCTTAAGGGTAAGGGGTGGGGAGGAAAAAGTCAAGGGGCTTGGGTCTAGTGGTGATGGCCGCCCTCGTGAACGTGGCCGTGGAGGAGCTCTTCCTCCGTGGCCGGGCGGACCTTCAGAACCTCCACCTCAAAGCTCAGGTCCTTCCCCGCCAGGGGGTGGTTGAAGTCCACCGTGACCTCATCCCCCTGGACCTCCACCACGGTCAAGGGCATGGGGTTCCCAGCCGGGTCCTGGGCGTAGAACTGGGCTCCGGGCACCACCTCAGCCCCCTCGGGGAAGGCCTCCAAGGGCACCACCTGGACCCCCTCGGGGTCGTAAGGCCCGTAGGCCTTCTCCGCAGGAACCTGGACGCGGAAGCTTTCCCCCTCATCCCGGCCCTCCAGGGCCTCCTCCAGGCCCTGGATGAGGTTTTGATGCCCGTGGAGGTAGGCCACCTCCCCCTGGTCTAGGACCTCCCCCTCCACCTCGAGGGTGTAGCGAATCTTGACCACCCGATCCCGCTCTATCTTCATGATCCAGACCTTTCCGCAAGCTTACAGGCTTGCTCCCCCTAGTCTAGCAAAATAGGGGCATGAGGGTAGAGGATATCGTCGGCAAGACCCCCATGGTCCGGCTCCATAAGGTGGTGGAACCGGATATGGCCGAGATCTGGGTTAAGCTGGAGGGCTTAAACCCTGGGGGGTCCATCAAGGACCGGCCCAGCCTTTACATGATCCGGGACGCCGAGGAACGAGGGCTTCTAAGACCCTTCTCGGGCCAGGTCATCGTGGAGCCCACGAGCGGGAATACCGGGATTGGCCTCGCCATGATCGCCGCAAGCCGCGGCTACCGCCTTATCCTCACCATGCCGGCCCAGATGTCGGAGGAAAGGAAAAGGGTCCTAAGGGCCCTGGGGGCGGAGCTCGTCCTCACCGACCCCGAGCGCCGGATGCTCGCAGCCCGGGAGGAGGCCATGCGCATCCGGGAGGAGCTTGGGGCCTATATGCCCGACCAGTTTGCCAACCCCGCTAACGTCCGGGCCCATTACGAGACCACCGGCCCCGAGATCTACCAGGCCATGGAAGGCCGGATCGACGCCTTCGTCTACGGCTCCGGCACCGGGGGGACGATTACGGGGGTGGGCCGGTACCTCAAGGAGCGTATCCCCGGGGTCCGGATCATCGCCGTGGAGCCCGCCCGGTCCAATGTCCTCTCTGGGGGCAAGATGGGGCAGCACCAGTTCCAGGGGATGGGGCCAGGCTTCATCCCCCCCAACCTAGACCTAAGCCTCTTAGACGAGGTCATCCAGGTCTGGGAGGAGGACGCCTTCCCCTTGGCCCGGAGGCTCGCCCGGGAGGAGGGGCTATTCCTGGGGATGAGCTCTGGGGGAATCCTCTGGGCCGCCCTCCAGGTGGCGAGGAGGCTTGGCCCCGGGAAAAGGGTGGTGGCCATCAGCCCCGATGGAGGGTGGAAATACCTCTCCACCCCCCTGTATGGGCTAGAATAGCCCCGCTGCACCCCATGCCAAGGCTAGCCAACCCAGGGCCCTTTACGGCCTCCGGGATGTCCATGGCGCCTCGCACAGCATACCCGGCCTTTCGGACCGAAAACAGAAGGGCCCAGACCCCGGATTCTTGTCCTTAAGGGCCTTCCCTAGCGCCGCACCACCTGGGCGTCCCGGGGGTAGCGCCTAAGGTCCTGGGCCTTTAGGTTTGCCCGGCGGAACTCCAAAAAGCGCAGGTCGGCCAAAACCCCGCCCGCTTCGTCCCGGAAGCGGAGGCGGAGGGGCCTGGGGTCTTCCTTAAGGATCCAGGCCTCGAGGCTCTCAAACCCCAGGCCCTCCCCCTTGGCCACCCCCTGGAGGCGGTAGGCCAGGCCCTCAGGCGTCCTCTCCTCCCCGAGGAGCCTAAGCTCCACCCGGTCCAAAAGGGCCTGGAGATCCCCTAAGGCCTGGGGGGAAAAGCCTAGGCCTTGGACCTGGGCCCTTTCCTTGGGGGCGATGACCAGCTGGTTGGTGAGGTAAAGGTAGTTCCAGACCTCCTTAGGGGTGATCACGGTGAAATTCCCCTGGAGGGAGCTAGGGGCCAGAAACTCTATGCGGTAGGTCTCCTCCTGGGGCAGGGCGTAAAGCCGGGCCCGGAACTCCTCTGTCCCCGTGGGACCGCGGAAGACCCCTTGGAGGCTGGCCTGCCAGGGGGTCCTGAGGTTCGCCTCCACCCGGTCCAGGATCTCCTTGGGGGACTGGGCCAGGGCCAAAAGGGCGAAAAGGGCTAGGACCAAGGTTCGCTTCATGGCCACCTCCAGGCGTACCGGACCCAGGCCCACGGGCCCTTCTCGTACCCTACCTCCAGGCCCAGGTCCCCTACCCACGCCCTTAGGCTACCCCGGAAAGGGTAGGCCAGGGTGAGGCCCAGGCTAAGCTCGCTTAAATAAGCCTGGGCCTCGAGGCCGGTCCAGCCTCCGAGGCGGAGGAGGAGGGTATAGACCTCAAACCCCTCCCCTTCCCACCTGCCCCCTAAGAGGAGATAGGGCAGGCCCGAGAATCCCACCCCAAGGCTTACGTCCTCCCCGGGGCTACGCCGGGTCCAGAGGGCCTCGAGGTGGGGCGGGGCCCGGTGCCCGGTCCAGGCCCCATACCCCCCCCGGACCTCCCAGACCTCCCCCGGGGCAGCCCGGTACCGGAGGCCTGCCTCCCCAAAGACCCCCTCCTCCGGGAAAAGGGGGAAAGCGGCCAGGGACCGGTACCCGAGCCGCCCCTCCAGGGCCAAAGGCCCCGCCACCCCCCGGGCCCAGACTACCCCCCCCCGGCCCCCCTCCCCCCCCCCCCCCCGGGGGGCCCGGCCCAGGT
>FWWM01009757.1_pt1 | contig 17479 bp, 19 predicted proteins | sample 2228351 | NCBI WGS metagenome assembly FWWM01 (sample SAMEA103939774, study PRJEB20133) | metagenome | reverse complement strand
CGGAGCAGGGCCAGCCGGCGGCTCATCACCTGCACCAGCGCCGAGTAGCGCAGGACCGTGTCATTGAGCAGCACCAGCTGCTCGTCGGGGTCGACGTTGTTGCCGTCATTCCGCATTGCCGTCGACCCGTCCACCTCAACCCTCGGCGCCGGCGGCAGGTCGCCGTTCCGCATCGCCTGCCGGAGCCGGTCCTCAAACCGGACCCGTAAAGCCTTGTAGCCCGGCGTGTCAATATTGGCCAGGTTGCTGGCAATGGCCCGCTGCCTGAGCGAGAGGCCCTTAAGGGCCGCGTCGATAACCCCGTCAACGGGGCGCCACAGGCTGTCCGAATTCACAGCGCCTCGCCTCCCTGTGCGTACCTGTTGAAGAGGCTCCGGACGAGCCGGACGAACTTCTGGGTTTCGGCGTAGGGTGGTATTCCGCCGAACCGGTCGACGGCCCCGGGCCCGGCGTTGTAGGCGGCCAGCGCCAGGTCAAGGTTGCCCCGGTACCGGTCGAGAAGCTCTTTAAGAAGCCTGGTCCCGCCGAAAATGTTCTCGACCGGGTCGAAGGGGTTCTTAACCCCGAGCCGGCGGGCCGTTGAGTCCATGAGCTGCATGAGGCCTTTCGCCCCGGCCGGCGAGACTGCCTGGGGGTTACCCCCGGACTCGACCTGAATCACGGCCCGGATAAGGTTGGGATTTACGCCGTACCTGTCTGCAGCCGCCCGGATGATGTTGTCGTAGGTCGAGGCCTGCGGCCGGTCAGGCGGCCGCCGCTCCGATGCCGTCACAAGCGCCCGCGCAAATGACTGCTCGCCGGCAGCCCGCCGTCGCCCGGCGGCCGCCCGCCCCAGGGCCTGGCCGAGAACCAGCATGAGCAGGTCGGCAGCGGGGATCATTCCCCGGCCCCCCGGCGCCGGCGAAGCCACCCCGAGCCGGCCTGCTCATCGAGAAACTGCTGCTCCCGGCGGCGCAAGCCGGCCCGCCATGCGGCCTCGAACTCCTCTTTAAGTCTCAAAATCATCCTGCGCTCCTTTTCCGCGGCCAGAAGTTCATCCCGCTTCCGGGAGATCGCCGCCTCCAGCTCGCCGGCGCAGGCCGCCAGCCTGGCGGCCCTCCTCCCGAGCCAGTCCAGGTAGGCGTAGGCCGTGGCCAGCATCCCGGCATCAGGACTGCCCGGGCCGGCGAGCCGGTCGAGGACGGCCGCCTGCTCCTGGCGGCAGGCCTCAAGGTCTTCCCTGGCCGTCTTCAGGCTTCGCTCCAGGGTTGAAAGTTCGAGGGTGAGCAGGTCAACCAGCTGGTCGGCGAACTGGAGCAGGCTTTCGAGTCTGAATTCGGCTCCGCTCACGGCTGCTTATCATTTCCCAGAATGGCCGCCATCCGGCCGACGGTCTCCTCAAACGGCGTCCGTTCATCCGGGGATTGCCGGAGAAACTGCCGGATTGCCGGAAGAAGCTCGATGGCCAGGTCAATTTCGGGGTTCGTCCCCCGAACGTAGGCCCCGATGTTAATCAGGTCCTCGGCCGCCCGGTAGGTAGCCAGAATCTGCCGCAGCCGCCCCGCCAGTTCCAGGTGGGATGGCCGGGCAACGGCCGGCATTACCCGGCTGATGCTCTCGAGGATGTCGATGGCCGGGAAGTGGCCTTCGGTGGCGAGGCGGCGGGAAAGCTGGATGTGGCCGTCCAGAATGCTCCGCACGGTGTCGGCGATGGGGTCCATCGGGTCGTCGCCCTCGGTAAGGACCGTGTAAAAACCGGTGATGCTTCCCCGGGGCCCGGTGCCGGCCCGTTCGAGCAGCTTCGGCAAAAGGCCGAAGACCGACGGCGGGTAGCCCTTAACGGTCGGGGGCTCGCCGGCCGCAAGGCCGACCTCCCGCTGGGCCATGGCAAGCCGGGTTACCGAGTCCATAAGGAGCACCACGTGGGCGCCCCGGTCCCGGAAGTACTCGGCGATGGCCGTGGCAACCCAGGCGGCTTTAATCCGCATTAGGGCCGGCTGGTCCGAGGTCGAAACGACCACTACACTGCGCTTGAGGCCTTCCGGGCCGAGGTCCCGCTCAATAAAATCCTGGACCTCCCGGCCGCGCTCGCCGATGAGGGCGACAACGCTCACATCCGAAGACGTGTGCCGGGCAACCATCCCCAGCAGGGTCGATTTGCCGACCCCGCTCCCGGCGAAGATGCCGACCCGCTGGCCCTTGCCGCACGTAAGCACCCCGTCAATGGCCCGGATGCCGGTTACCAGGGGTTCATCGATCCGGGCCCGCTTTAAAGGCTCCGGCGGCGACTGGAGAAGATAGGTCTGGTCCGAAACGTCCAGCGGGCCCAGGCCGTCGATGGGTCGGCAAAAGCCGTCCACCACCCGCCCCAGGAGTCCGTCGCCGACCGGCACGGTGAAGAGCCGGTGGCCCGGAACAATGACGCTGCCCGGCCGGATGCCCTGCATCTCCCCGAAAGGCATCAGAATGAGCCGGCTTTCGCCGTTATGGTCCCGGAAACCCACCACCTCCGCCGTCACCCGGGGCGGCGCCGAAGTCGGCTGGCCCCCGGCTGACGCGGGCGGATAGATGTGGCAGATTTCGCCCACCGGCAGCCTCAGGCCCACGGCCTCGATGCTCAGGCCCACTACCTGAACGACCCGTCCCAGCCGGCGGACGGGCGGGCCATCCCGAAGCACGTTCACATAGCGGCCAAGGTCAACCCTGCTCACGGCCGGTACTCCAGCTCGTGGGCCTGGCGGAAGAGGCGGGCGACCTGCCGCAACCGTTCGGTCGGGGTCGAGTCGATGACGGCGGCGGAGGTTTCCACCACGCATCCGCCGGCCTCAACCCGGGGGTCGGCCAGGAGCCGAGGGCTGCCTTCGCCCCCGAACGCGGCCGCCACCACCCCCCGCACGAATTCAAAATCCTGCGGATTTACCCGAATCAGCACGGCCGCAGGCCCGCGGGTCGCCTCCGCAACCTCACCCAGGGCTTCGGCCAAAAAATCTTCAAGCAGTTTCCGGTCGCCTTCCTCGAGCTTGCGGCTCAGGACGCGCTCGGCAGCGGCCAGGGCCAGGACCAGCAGTTGTTCCTCGGCCTCCCGCAGGATCCGCCGGTGCTCGACTTGGGCCGTCTCAACCAGCCGCCGGAGCCGGCCCAGCAGCTCCGCCTGCTCGACCTCTGCCGCCCGCCGGCCGTCTTCAAAGCCCTGCTCGAACCCGATGCGGTAGGCCTCGGCCCGGATGGCCTCGCTGTCAAAGACGGGCGATTCAGCCGGCTCGGCGCCAGTCTCGGCCGGCTCGCCGGCGCCCGTATCCGGCGCAGGAGGCTCCGGGCCCCCTTCGGCGCGCCAGGCCGGGATGAGGCAGGGCTCCTCGCCCAGCCGGGCCAGCTTTATCACCCGGTTAGACGAGGACATCCTCGCCCCCCCGGGAGATGACGATCTCTTCAGCCTCATCCAGCCGCCGGATGATGGCCACAATTCGCTGCTGGGCCTCCTCAACCTGCCGGAGCCGGACCGGTCCCATCATCGAGATCTCCTCCCGCAACATCTCGGCCGCCCGGCTCGAAAGATTGCGGAAGATCTTCTCCCGCAGCGCCTCGGGGGCGCCCCGCAGGGCCAGGGCCAGGTCCCGGGTATCTACCTCCCGGAGGACCCGCTGGATCGACCGGTCGTCGAGCTGGCTAATGTTGTCGAAGACGAACATCTTCTTGCGGACTTCGTTGGCGATCTCGGGAACGTCCTGGTCGAGCTGTTCAAGCACCGTCTTCTCGGTCCCCCGGTCCACGTAGGTGAGGATCCGGACCAGGGAGTCGACCCCGCCGACGGTCGAATAATCCTTGGTTACCAGCGAAAGCTTGCGTCTCAGGACGGCCACAACCTGCTGGACGACCTCGGGCGGAGTCCGACCCATGGTCGCAATCCGCTTGGCAACGTCCGCCTGAAGGTCCGGTTCCAGGGCCGAAAGCAGTTGCGACGCCTGCCGGGGCGGAAGATGGCACAGGATCAGGGCAATCGTCTGGGGGTGCTCATGCTGGATAAAACTCAAAAGCTGCTGCGGGTCGGCCTTGCGGAGGAACTCCAGCGGGTAGCCGCCGGCGCGGGTCTCAAGCCTGCTCAACAGGTCCTCCGCCTTCTGCCGGCCCAGGGCCCGGATAAGGAGTTCACGGGCGTAGCTATCCCCGTAGACGACCACCTGGTTGCCCAGGGCAAGTTCATGGGCCTGCCTTAAGACCTCATTGCGCACCTCGGCCGGCACCTGGCCGACCCGCATGAGCTCGGCGGCAAGAAGCTCCACCTGGTCTTCGGGCAGTGACTGGAGCACCCGGGCCGAAAGGTCCGGGCCCAGGCTCATCAGCAGGATGGCCGCCCGCTGGCGGCCCGTCAGCCGGCTCGTGGTCGTGAGCGTCATTGCTGTTTCACTTACCGGGTGTTCTCCTCGTTAAGCCAGCCCTGAATCACCTGGGCGATGACCTCAGGCCGCTGCCGGGCAATGCCCGAAAGCTGCTCGACGTAGCCGGGGGCCAGCGGCACCGGCTGCTCTTCGGCGGCCGCCGACAGCCCGGCCGCCTGGGACGGGGCCGGTCCCGGCTCCAGGGCCGAAGGGCCGACGACCGGGGCCGGAATCGCGTAATACGTTCGGGTCCGGCGCAGGAGCAGGAAGACCAGTAAAATCAGAGCCAGCGGGGCCACGACCAGGGCCGCCACCCGCCCGATTGCCAGCGCCCGCTGCAGTTCGGGCGGAATCGCGGCCTCCGGCGCCGGAGGCGGGCCGGCCTCGGCGCCCGCCTGCAGAGGCAGGGCCTGGAGGTTAAGCACATCGCCCCGGTTCGGGTCGATGCCGGCGGCGGCCGCCACCACCTGCCGGATATTGTCAAGCTGGGCCTGGCCCCCAGCGGCGGCCGAATCAACCACAACCCCGACCGAGAGCCGGCGGATGCCGCCGGGCGTTCGGACGACCCGCTCGATGCTGCGGGCGGTGTCGAAGTTATTCTGGACCTCCCGACGCTGGTACTCGGACTGACCCTGGCCGCCGGTTACGGCCGGGTAGGTGGGAACGTTGCTTTCGGTGCCGGGCACCCCGCCCGGCACGGTCCCGGTTCCCCGGAAAGTCTCGGTTATCTCCCGGGACGCCCGGAGCGCCCCGGTCTGGTTCCGGGGATTGAGGGTCTCAATCTGGGCTTCATACTGGTCGGTGTCCAGAACGGCGCTCACCTCCACCACCGACTTGCCGGGTCCAACCAGGCGGTCGAGAACCGCCTGGACCTTCTGCGCCAGCTCCTGCTCAACCAGCCGCCGCTGGCCGTCCAGGCGGACCGCGGGCAGCGAGGCCCCGTCGGCGCCGGACCACAGCAGCCGGCCGGACCCGTCCACAATGGTGACGTTTTCGGGTTTGAGCCCTTCCACCGCCCCGCTCACCAGGTAGGTAATGGCCCGAACCTGCTCATCGCCGAGCCGGGCGCCGGTCCTCAGCCTGAGGACAACCGAGGCGCTGGCGGGCTGGGCCCGTTCCGTAAACGGGCTTGGCCGGGGCAGCACCAGGTGGACCCGGGCCGACTCGACCCCCTCAAGCCGGCCGATGGTTCGGGCCAGCTCCCCTTCCAGGGCCCGCTGGTAGTTGACCCGCTGGGCGAAATCGGTCACAATGAGCCCCGGCTGGCTGAAGAGCTCCAGACCCCAGCCGCCGTTTTGGGGCAGGCCGGCGGCCGCCAGCTGAAGCCGAACGTCGGGAACCTGGGCGGCCGGAACCAGAACCGTGGCGCCCCCATCTTCGAGCCGGTACGGCACCCCCAGCTCCTTAAGCTTCGCCGTCACGGCGGCCGCATCTGATTCGGCAAGGCCCCGGTAGAGGACGGCATAATCCGGGTTGTGCATCCAGTTCAGGATCGCCAGAGCGAGGGCCACCCCAAGGCCCAGGGTGACCAGCAGGCCGATTCGCCGGCCCGGGCTCAACGACCCCCACAGCCGCCGAACCGAATCCAGGTAGGCCCTGAGCTGTTCCGGTGCCATCAGAGCTGCAGCCGCATAACCTCCTGGTAGGCCTCAACGACCTTGTTCCGAACCTGCAGCGCAAACTGGAACCCCAGGTTCGCCTTCTCAAGGGCGAGCATGACTTCGTGAATGTCAACCGGTTCCCCGGCCGCAAGTCCGGCGGCCAGCCGGTCGGCGTCAGCCTGCAGGGCGCTTAGCCGGGATACCAGGTCGGTCAGCAGCTTGCCGAAGGCCTCCCCATCCGCCCCCGATGCGGCGGATCGCGCGGCCTTGGAAATTGGGGGAAGGTTGCCGATGGGCGGTATGCCGCCGACTTCCATGCCCATTCTCAGGTTCAGCGTCCGAGTTCCAGCGCCCGCTGGGCCATCTGGCGCAGGGCATTGAGGGCCGCGACATTCGCCTCGTAGGCCCGCACGGCGCTAATAAGGTCGGTCATTTCGGTGGCCAGGTTGATATCGGGCATCGTTACGAACCCGTCGGGGTCGGCGTCGGGGTGTTGGGGGTCGTAAACCCGGCGGAACCGGGCCTCCGAAAGGATAGCCGGAACCTGCACCCCGGCGCCGGCGGTGCCCGCCGCCGTCCACGGCGCAAACACCACTTTCTGCCGCCGGTACGGACCGCCCTCGGGGGTTCGGGTGGTTTCGATGTTTGCCAGGTTGCTCGCGATAACGTCCAGCCGGAGCCGCTGGGCCGTCAGGCCCGAACCGCTGATCCTGAAGCTATCCAGCAGGCCCATGGGTTCGCTTGCTCCGCTCGAAAAATCCACCTTTATATTGGGCCGGGCCGACCGCCCGGCAACAGGCCCACCCGGACAGGTTTGCCCTGGCCGATTTTCCCCGCAACCCTGGCCGCAGTTCCTGCCCGACCGTGCAGGCCCCTGTTTAACCCGGTAAATTTTGCCGATAGTAACGACCGGGTGGCATGGGAAATCCGTACCACTCCGGCCGGTACCTCCGGCCCTGGCCGGGCCTGTTCGGCCGGACGTAAGCTCGGCAAGGAGGATGATCAGACTCTCCCGGCTCGACGGTCAGGAGTTCATTCTGAATGCCGACCTTATTGAGACAATCGAAACTACTCCGGATACGGTCATCGTGCTCGTGACCCACCGGAAACTGATCGTGCGCGAGTCGGCCGACGAGGTCGTGACCCGGGTCCTTGCTTACCGGCGGGCCATCGGGTGTCAGGGCCACCCCCAGCCCGCCACTTTGCCACCGGAGGCGCCGGCCTGATGGAGCTCGGAACCCCGGTCGGCCTGGTCGTGGGCTTTGGGGCCCTGCTCGTGGCGGCGGTACTGGAGGGGGGCGAAATCTCGAGCTTCCTTCAGGGCACGGCCGCCCTCATCGTCTTCGGGGGCACGTTCGGCGCCACCCTGGTCAGCTTTCCCCTCAAGCGGGTCGCTTTACTGCCCCGGCTTATCCTCGAGGCCTTCTTCGAAAAATCGGCCCTGGCGGGTGCCCCGGCCGAAATTGTCGAGCGGTTCGTCCAGCTCGCCCAGGTCGCCCGCCGGGAGGGGTTGCTGGCCCTGGAGGAAGAGGCGGGCAAGGTCGACGACCCGTTTCTGAAGAAAGGGCTCCTGCTGGTGGTGGACGGTATCGACGCCGAAGTGATCGAGACCGTGCTCACAACGGATATCCAGGCCTTGCGGGAGCGGCATGAGGCCGGCTACGGCATCCTTGAGGCGATGGGGGGTTATGCGCCGACCATGGGCATCATCGGCACGGTTATGGGCCTCATTCACGTACTTTCAAGCCTGGAAGACCCGTCCCAGCTCGGGCCGGCCATCGCCGTGGCCTTCGTTGCCACCCTGTACGGGGTCTCATCCGCAAACCTGCTCTGGCTGCCGCTGGCGACCAAGCTCAAGGCGAAATCGAAGCAGGAGGTTTTCCTGCGGGAGCTGGCCCTTCAGGGGTTGCTGGCCATTCAGGCCGGGGATAACCCCCGCATCGTCCGGGAGAAGCTGGAGGCTTTCCTGGCACCGAGCCACCGGGGCGGGGCTGCGGCCGCGTCGGGTACGGGCGCGGGCGCCCCGGTGGGGTCTGCGCCGCGGGCGGGGGTGGCCGGATGAGCGGCCGGGTCCGGCGGATGCCGCTCGGGCAGGGCCAGGGCGGGGGCGGCCACGGCGCCAGCCACGAGCGCTGGCTCATTACCTATGCCGACCTGATCACCCTGCTCCTCGTTTTCTTTGTCGTCATGTACTCGATCTCCAAGGCAGATACGGCCAAATTTGCCAAGCTCAACGCCTCCCTCCAGCGGGCCTTTAACGTCGTCGTCCTGGAAGGCTACGACCCCACCGCCCTGAGCGGCCGGCCGGGCGGGGCAAGCGGCAACTCTGTCCTTGACGACTTCGTCGCCATCCGCAACGACCTGGGCCAGCTGGCCCCGTCTCTGGCCCGCCTCCCGGGAACCGGCGTCGACGTCCGGCTCAATCGGGAAGGCATTCTCATCACGATTTCCGGGGCGCTCCTTTTCTCATCGGGGCGGGCGGACCTGCGGCCGGAATCGGTGGCCGTCCTCGACCGGGTCGCCCGGTACCTGCGCCGGATCCCCAACGAGGTCAGGATTTCCGGCCACACGGATAACATCCCGCCCGATTCGCCCATCTACCCGACCAACTGGGAGCTCTCGACGGCCCGGGCCATCGCCGTCGCCCGGTATTTTTCCGACCGCTGGGGCATCGCCCCGGCCCGGCTGGCGGCCGTCGGCTACGGCGAGTACCGGCCGGTGGCCGACAACTCGACCCGGGAAGGGCGCATGCGCAACCGCCGGGTCGAAATCCAGATTGTCTACCCCGAAATGGCAAATCTCTTCAATGACGCCGAGCTTCAGGAACTGCGATGAAATCCTTAAAACGCTTCTTACCTGCCCTTGTGGTAATTCCGGTCTTTGTGGCCGGCGTCTTCCTGGGGCGCACGGTCAGCTTGCCGCTCCTGGATTCGGGCCTGGCGGCCGGTGAATCCACCGGGCACCCTCCGGCGGTTGGCTCGGTCATGTACTCCCTCAAGGAGCGCATCTTCAACCTGGCCGACCCCGGCGGCGGCCGGTATATCAAGCTCGAGGTGGTCGTTGAGTTCGAGGACCCCAAGGCGACCGGCCTTAAAGGCGAAGCCTACCTTAAGCACCAGGAGGAGTTCGCCCGGGAGCTGGCGCCCCTCAAACCCCGGCTCGACGACGTTCTCCTGAAGGCCGTGAGTTCAAAGACGAGTCTGGAACTTCTGCGGCCGGAAGGGAAGGAGGCCTTAAAGGCCGAACTCAAAGAAAAATTCGGGCAGGTGGTCCATGAGCCGAAGGTCCGGGATGTCTTTTTCGCCCAGTTCGTCATCCAGTAAGCGGGCGCAAAGCGCCCGGCCGTACGACTTCCGGCGGCCCGACAAGTTCTCAAAAGAACAGCTCAGGGCCCTCGAGACGATGTTCAACACCTGGGCGCGGGTCTCAAGCCTTACCCTTTCGTCGTACCTGCGGACCCCGATCCAGAGCGGGACGGTGGAGCTTACCCAGATCCTGTTCGATGAGTACGTTCAAACCCTGCCGGAGCGGCCGGTCATCGCCCTCGTAAGCCTTACACCCCTGCCGGGGACGGTGATCCTGCAGGTCGATATTGAGCTTGCGTTCGTAATGGTAGACCGGCTCCTCGGCGGCCCGGGCCAGGCGCCGCCGCAGCTCCGGGAGCCGACCGAGATTGAGGACCGGCTCCTAAGGGAGCTTTTGACCCAGCTGGTCGCAAACCTGAAAGAGTCCTGGCGTATCCTGGGAGACTTGAGCCCGGCCCTGGAGGACCTTATCTATTCGGCCCAGCCGATCGTCCAGGTGGCCCTGGCGACGGACGCCTGCCTTAAGGGCCGGGTCGAATTCCACCTGCTCGGGCGGCCCTGGTGGGTTGCGTTCTGCGTGCCGTTCCCGGTGATCGAGCCGGTTGCCCGCCAGCTTAACATCCGGCTGCTGCTGTCGCCCTCGGCGACCCGCCGGGGCGGGCCGGGCGCGTTCGGGGATGCCGGGCCGCTCATCCGCCGGCGCCTGGAGCAGACGCAGGTCGACCTTAAGGTTATCCTCGGCCGGGCCAACCTGAGCCTTAAGGACCTTATCGGACTTGGGCCCGGCGACGTGATTCGCCTTGACCAGCCGATCGACCGGCCCCTGGAGCTGGCGGTCGCCGGCCGGACCCGGTTCCTGGTCCGGCCGGGCCGGGTGGGCCGGCGGCTGGCCGGGCAGGTTGTGAAAGTCCTTTCCGAGGAGGAGTCGAAAAATGGAGCAGGAGACGCCGGAAGTCAGGCCGGCTGAGTTTGCCGAACTGGCCCCCGCAGCCGCCCCCGGCGGGCCGACCGGGAGCCTTGAACTTCTGCTTGACATCCATCTTCCGGTTACGGTGGAACTCGGCCGGGCCCGCCTTTCGATTCGGGAAATCCTCCAGCGCGGACCAGGCTCGGTTATCCCGCTGGACCGGCTTGCCGGCGAGCCGGTGGACGTGCTGGTGAGCGGGACCCTGGTGGCCCGGGGCGAGGTGGTGGTCGTCGACGAGAATTTCGGCATCCGGATAAGTGAGATCGTTACCAATCGGCCCGCCGATATCCTCAGTTGAACAAATCGATAATGCCCTCGGACCGCCGAGCCGACCCAACCGCCCCGCTTAACCCCTCGGTTCCGGAGGTCCCCGGCCGAAGACCCGCCCGGCCGGGGACCTCCTCCCCCCTTAACCGGCGTTCAGCTGGAGGCTACTGTTTTTCCTCCTGCAGCAGTCGAACCAGATAATGGAGGGGTAGACCGGATGGTTGTCGGCCGGACCGGTATGGCCTAAAATAAAGCGTGAAAAACCGCCATGAGCACGCACTCGCCGGTCATGACCCGCTCGCCAGCGGAGTACCTGGGCATTCCGGTTGGCGAAGACCGGGTTCTGGCCGACTGGTCCCAGATTGTTGACTATTTCCGCTACCTGGCCAGCGTCTCCCCGTGCGTCAGGGTGCGGGAGCTGGGCCGTTCGACCGAGGGCAACCCGTTCATCGTCGCCGTAATCTCGGCCGAGTCCAACCTTAACCGCCTCGACCACTACCGCTGGATTCAGCAGCGGCTGGCCGACCCGCGCGGCCTTGACCCGGCCGACGCCGAGCAGCTCATCGCCCAGGGCCGGACGGTCGTCCTGATGACCTGCGGCATCCATGCCACCGAGGTAGCCTCATCCCAGCTTTCGGTTGAGCTCGCCTATGAGCTCGCCGTCGGCACGGACCCCCGAACCCCCGAAATCCTGGAAAACGTGGTCTTGCTGCTCGTCCCGTCCCTCAATCCCGACGGCCACAACCTGGTCGTCGACTGGTACCGGCGGACCCTCGATACCCCGTACGAGGGCACCAGCCCGCCCCAGCTCTATCACAAGTACTGCGGCCACGACAACAACCGCGACTGGTTCATGTTCACCCAGGTTGAGACCCGCCTCACCGTCGAGCACCTGCACAATGCCTGGCACCCCCACATCGTCTACGACCTCCACCAGATGGCCGTAAACGGCCCCCGGATGTTCCTGCCGCCTTACATCGACCCGATTGACCCGAACGTCGACCCGATCCTCGTCCAGGAGTCCAGCGCCCTGGGGCTGGCAATGGCCGCCGAACTCACCGCCCGGGGCAAGGGCGGGGTGGTGACCAACGCCATCTTCGACGCCTACTCCCCGTCCCGGGCCTACCAGCATTACCACGGGGGCGTCCGGATCCTGAGCGAGGCCGCCAGTTGCCGGATCGCCAGCCCGGTCACCCTGAAATTCGAAGAGCTTTCGGAGATCCTCGGCTTCGACCCGAAGGTTACATCCTGGAACCATCCCCTCGTCTGGCCGGGGGGCACCTGGCGGCTCCGGGATGTGATGGACTACCAGAAGATTGCCACCTACGCCCTCCTCGCCCACGCCGCCCGCAACCGCCGGGAATGGGTTCGGAATTTCTACCTGGTTAGCAAGCGGGCGGTCGAACGCACCGACCCGCCCTATGCCTTTATCATCCCGCCCGACCAGCCCGACCCGATCCTGGCGTTTGAGCTTCTTGAGATTCTTGAATTTGCCCAGGTCGAGATTTACCGGGCCCGGGCGGCCTTCGAGGCCGACCGGACAACTTACCCGGCCGGAACCTGGGTCATCCCCCTGGCCCAGCCGTACGGGGCGTTCGCCAAGACGATGCTGGAGGCCCAGCGCTACCCCGACCTGCGCCAGTATCCGGGCGGGCCGCCCAAGCCGCCGTACGACCTGCCCGCCCACTCCCTCCCCCTGCAGATGGCGGTGAACGTTGTCCAGGTCGAGCGGCCGTTCGAGGCCGAGCTTACCCGGGTGGAGAAGGTTACCCGGCCGGTCGGGTGCATTAAGGGCGGGCCGGCGACCCGGGGCTACCTGCTCCCGGCCGCCGTTAAGGCGACCGCCGTCGCCGTTAACCGGCTCCTGGCCGCCGGCTACCGGGTCTGGCGGACCCGCCGGCCCGTGGTGGTTGACGGGGAGGAGCTTCCGCCGGGCACCTGGGTGGTCCTGCAGGCGCCGGGCCTTGAGCAGGTCCTGCCCCCGCTCGTCTCGGAAATCGGCCTTACCGTCCACACGCTGGCCGGCGCCCTCGACGTTGAGGGCTACGAGGTCCGGCCGCCCCGGCTTGGGGTTTACCGCTCCTGGCGGCCGACCACCGACGAGGGCTGGACCCGATTTGTGCTGGAGCGCTACGAGTTCCCGTACCGGACCCTCCTGGATCAGGACATCCGCCGCGGTCGGCTCCGGGAGGAGTTCGACGCGATCATCCTGCCGTCCCAGTCGGCCCGGGGGATAATCCAGGGCAACTCGCCCCGGGAGTACCCGCCGGAGTACTGCGGCGGCCTCGGCGAGCCCGGCCTGGCGGCCCTCCGGGATTTCGTGGCCGGCGGCGGTACCCTGATTGCCCTCGACCGGGCCTGCGACGCCGTCATCCAGGCGTTCTGGCTCCCGGTCCGGAACGTCCTGCACGGGGTCAAGTCCGACCGGTTTTACTGCCCCGGCTCGATCCTGCGCATCCTGGTCGACCCGACCCACCCGGTCGGCTACGGCTACCGGCGGGAGGAGGCCGGCATGTTCGTGAACAGCCCGGCCTTTGAGGTCCAGCAGGGCACGGTCGTCGCCCACTACCCGTTTGCGAACCCGCTGCTGGCCGGCTGGATCCTCGGCCCGGAATATCTTTACAACCGGGCCGCGATCGTCGAGGTCCCCCTCGGGAAAGGCCGGGTTATTCTCCTCGGCCTGCCGGTCCAGTTCCGGGCCCAGGCCCGGGGAACGTATAACTTTCTGTTCAACAGCATCTACCGGGCCACATCGGTCCCGGCCGTCATCCACTGATGGAGCCGCCCTCCGGCCTGCCCCGCCCCCCGACCGGCGCGCCCCTTGCCGAGCACGAGCTGATCATGCTCGTCGACCGGCAGGGCCGCCGCTACCCGGTCCGCCTCAAGGCCGGGGGCCGGTTCGACTTTGCCCGGGGCAGCGTCTCCCACGACCGGGTCATCGGCCAGCCGGATGGGGCCGTCGTTTACTCGTCGGTCGGGGAGCCGCTGGTGGCCGTCCGGCCCCGGCTGGCCGACTATATCTTAAAAATGCCCCGCCGCACCCAGATCATCTACCCGAAGGACATCGGCCCGATCCTGGTCTGGGCCGACATCTTCCCGGGGGCCCGGGTCCTGGAAGCCGGAATCGGGTCGGGGGCCCTGACCCTCGCCCTCCTGCGGGCGGTGGGCCCATCCGGCCAGGTTATCGCCTACGAGACCCGGCCCGAATTTTTAAACCTGGCCCTGCGCAACATCGGCGATTTCCTCGGCACCCCGCCCAACCTGATAACCCGGCTGGCCAACGTCTACGACGGGATCGCCGAGACCGACCTGGACCGGGTCCTGCTGGACGTGCCGGAGCCGTGGCGGGCGGTGCCCCACGCCGCCCGGGCCCTGCGGCCCGGGGGCATCATCATGATTTACCTGCCGACCACCATCCAGGTCCACCAGGCGGTCATGGCCCTGGTCGACCACCCGGACTTCGGCCTGATCGAGACCTTCGAGACCCTGCACCGGCCGTGGGATATCAGCCGGATGAGCATGCGGCCGGCCCACCGGATGGTGGCCCACACCGGGTTTATCATCGTGGCCCGGCGGGTCGCCGGGCCGCTGCCGGACAAACGGGGCACCCTGCCGGCCGAACCCCCATAAAAGCGACGGCTTTTACAAAACTCTTGCCATTTTCTTACCGAATTCTTACCATTTGGGCGGGGCGAGGGGTTAAGATTTTTGTGGAACAAAAAGATACGGTCAGGAAAAACCAGCGCCTGGGTCCTTCTGAGGTTTGCCTGCCCTCCTTTCACTCCGGGCCCCAGCGTCCCCACTCCTCTGCGCCACCGGTCCCGACCGGGGACCGGTGGTTTTTTATCTTGCGCCTCAGCGCTTTCCGGTTTCCCTTTTGACGAATTAGCAGTCGGGCGCTCAGGGCCTGGCACCGGATGAGAAATGATATAATTCGCGGCGAATTGATATCAGAATTGGGAGACCCATGCCGAGGCTGGTTGTTCAGTTGAAAGCTGAGCAGGTCCGCCGCCTCCGGGAGGCAGCGGCCGCCGCCGGCGTATCCATGGCCGAACTGGTGCGCCGGGCGGTGGACGTTTACTTGGCCCTTTACCCGGACAGGTTCGAGCGGGCCATTCGGGCCGCCGGCGCCTTTGCCGGGGACGCCCCGGATGTCTCCCGCAACCACGACCGCTATCTTGAGGATGCGTTCCGGGCCTGAACCGGTCCCGGATGCAGGAGCGGGTCAACCCCCTGTCGCTTCGACCGTACCTATAGCAGGAACCCGGTCCCAAGTGCCGGACCCGGCCCCCGGCCTGTTGTAAAATCGTTCGGAATCTGCAGGAGGCCCGGGCTTTGTACCGCAAAATCGGAATAGTCTTCCAGCCCAGGGTCCGAAACGCCGCCCATTGGGCCGCCGTGGTTCACCAGCGCCTGGCCGAGTTCGGCCGTGAGGCCTGGGTCGCCGACGTCACCACCCCCCCGGCGCCGTTCGAAGCCGACCTGGTGATAACCCTCGGCGGCGACGGCACCATCCTGGCCGTCGCCCGGACGGCCGCGCCCCTGGAGGTCCCGATCCTGGCGGTTAATCTGGGCCGGCTCGGCTTTATGGCCGAGTTGGACCCCCACCAGCTCCTTGAGAGGCTTCCCGATATCCTGAAGGGGGACGGCTGGGTGGAGCGGCGCCGGATGCTGGCCGCAACCCTGACCCGCTCGGGCGCATCCGTCCGGGAGCTTCTGGCCTTAAACGACGTGGTCATCAGCCGGGGCAGTGTCGCCCGGGTCATCCGGGTCCGCACCCGCGTGGACGGGGCCTATCTTACCACGTATGTGGGCGACGGCGTCATCGTTGCAACCGCAACCGGAAGCACCGCCTACGCCCTGGCGGCCGGGGGGCCCATCCTCCACCCGGAGCTTTCGGACCTTTTAATTACGCCGATAAACCCCCACCTCTCGTTCGAGCGAACCCTCATCGTGCCGGGCGCGGCTAAAATTGAAATGGAGGCCATTGCCGACCACCAGCCGCTTCTTGTTGTCGACGGCCAGGAGCACCTGCCCCTCGAGCCGGGCGACCTGGTCTGCGCAACTATAAGCCCTTACACCGCCAACCTGCTGCGCTGGCAGCCCCGGAACTATTTTTACGGCTCGCTGCTGCGGCGGCTGCGGGGTCGGGATTCGGAGCTGTGAGCCAGGGGCAATGCTGCTCGAACTGCGCATCCGCGACTTTGCCATCATCGACCGGCTGGACCTCGAGTTCAGCCCGGGCCTTACCCTCCTTACGGGCGAGACCGGCGCCGGCAAGAGCATAATCATCGACGCCCTGGCCCTGGTCCTCGGCGACCGGGCCGACCCGGCCATGGTCCGGGCCGGGGCAGCTCAGGCCGCCGTCGAGGCCGTCTTCGACCTGGGCGGTGCCCCTCCCGGCCTTATCCGCCAGCTTGCCGACCTGGGATTCGAGGCCGAAGACGGCCTCCTTGTCCTGCGCCGGGAGGTTCAGGCCGGCGGCCGCAGCCTGGGCCGCCTGAACGGCCGGACCGTCCCGGCGTCGGTTCTCCAGCAGGTCGGCCGCCGCCTCGTCGACATCCACGGCCAGACCGAAAACCTCTCCCTCCTGCGGCCGGCCGAGCAGCTCGACCTGCTGGACCGGTACGCCGGCCTCGAGTCCGCCCGGCAGGAGTTTGCCGGCCTGGTCCAGCGCTTCCGGCGGCTCCGGGCCGAAATCGCCGGGCTCCGCCAGGCCCTGGCCGACCGGGACCGGCGGCTTGAACTTCTGGAGTTCCAGGTCAACGAGATCCGGTCGGCAAACCTCCGGCCCGGCGAGGAGGAGCGGCTCAGCGACGAGCACCGGCGGCTGAGCAACGCCGAAGAGATCCGCCGCCGGGCCGAGGCCGCCTACGCCGCCCTCCGCCAGGGCCGGACGGGCCGGCCGGCCGCCCTGGACCTGCTGGCCGAGGCCGCCGTCGAGCTAAAGGCCCTGGCCGAATTCGACCGGGAGCTGGAGCCCCTGCTTTCGGAGCTCACGGATGCCACCGAGCGGCTGACCGACCTGGCCCGGGCCCTCCGCAACTACGCCGAGGCCGTTGAGGCTGACCCGGCCCGGCTGGCCGAGGTTGAGGAGCGGCTCCGGCTCATCGACCGGCTCAAGCGCAAGTACGGCCCGACCGTCGCCGACATCCTGGCCTACGCCGAGCGGGCCGAGGCCGAGCTGGAGCAGACCCTCACCGGCGAGGAGCGGCTCGGCGAGCTGGAGGCCGAAGTCCCTCCGTTTAGAGCTGGCCCGCCGGGCCGCTGACCTCTCGGCCCGGCGCCGGGAGGCCGCCCGCCGGCTTGAGACGGCGGTTGCGGCCGAACTTGAAAGCTTAAAGCTCGGCCATACCCGCTTTGAGGTGGCCTTTGCCACCAACCCCGCCCCTGAAGGCGAGGGCCTTCCGGTTAACGGCGAAACCGTTGCCTTCGACCCGACCGGCATTGACCGGGTCGAATTCCTGGTTTCGACGAACCCCGGCGAACCCCTGCGGCCGCTGGCAAAGGTGGCGAGCGGCGGCGAGACGGCCCGGCTGATGCTCGGCCTTAAGGTTGTCCTGGCCGAGGCCGACCCGGTGCCGACCCTGGTCTTCGACGAGGTTGACGTCGGGGTCGGGGGGCGGAGCGGCCAGGTCGTCGGGGAGACCCTCTGGCGGCTCGGTCGCCACCACCAGGTCCTGTGCATAACCCACCTGCCCCAGGTGGCCGCCTACGCCGACGCCCACCTGGCCGTTACCAAGGAGCTGGCCGATGGCCGGGCCGTTGTCCGGGTCCGCCGGCTGACCGAGGCCGAGCGGGTCGTGGCGAGGATGGGGGTGCTCCGGTAAGATATCCTTCTGGAATTCCCCGAGCTTCGAGCCATCGCCGAGAACGCTCTGGCGCCCACCTGTGCGGCCAGCGGGATCTGTGATCCTGAAGAGGCAATCCACGTCATGGACGAGGTCGCCGCAGCCTTGGAGGGACTTCTTGGAGGATCTGACG
>FWWM01009753.1_pt1 | contig 17484 bp, 14 predicted proteins | sample 2228351 | NCBI WGS metagenome assembly FWWM01 (sample SAMEA103939774, study PRJEB20133) | metagenome | reverse complement strand
CAAGGCCTGGTCGGCCAGAAGTACTGCGGCTGGGGCTACGACACGGTCTATATGCTCTATGACCACGTGCTGTATGGCCGTCCCTTCGGCGACTGGACCGACTCCGGCATGGACATCGTGACCGTGCACAACATGGAGGCGATGATCCAGGCCTGGGAGACAGGCGACTTCTCCCAGCCGCTGCCGCCGCCTTACCCGGAGGAGTAGCGCGCCAGGGGATGCCTGGCATCCCCTGTTCCTGGACGAAACGGTGGTGCGCTGGCAGTGCCACTGGTGGCGCTGCCAGCGCCCCTGTATAAGGACTCGGATGGAGCGACGCCGTGCAAACTGAACCCATTCTGCGTGTTGAAGGAATCTCCAAAGCCTTTCCCGGCGTGCAGGCTTTGGACAACGTCGATTTTGAGGTGTACCCTGGCGAGGTGGTGGCCCTGGTTGGGGAGAACGGGGCGGGCAAATCCACCCTGATGAAGATTCTGGCGGGGGCTTACAGCAAAGACAGCGGGCACATCTTTCTCGACGGCAGGCCGGTTGAGTTGCAGGACCCCTACCATGCTCAGGAGATGGGCATCTCCATCATCTACCAGGAGTTTAACCTCACGCCAACCCAGACCGTCGCCGCCAACATTTTCATCAGCCATGAGCCTCGCCAGCCAGGCATTGCGGGGTGGCTGGGTTTTGTGGACCGTCGGCGCATGGAGCAAGAGGCCCGGAGCTTGCTGGACGTGGTTGGGGCGCAGGTGGCCCCGGATGCCATCATCCGCCGGCTCTCTGTGGCGGAGCGCCAGCAGGTCGAGATCGCCAAAGCGCTGGCCGTGGACGCGCGCGTGATCATCATGGACGAGCCGACTTCCGCGCTGGGCGAGGACGAGGTGCATAAGCTGTTCGAGATCATCCGTGGGCTGCGGGAGCAGGGGCGCGGCATCGTCTTCATCACCCACCGTTTGGAGGAGGTCTTTGAGATCGCCGACCGCGTGGTGGTTCTGCGGGACGGGCAGCGCGTGGGCGGCATGCCCATCCAGGAGGCGACCATCGAAGGGGTGATCGCGCTGATGGTTGGCCGCGTGCTGGACGAGATATTCCACAAGGAAGCCGTTCAGATCGGCGATGTGGTGATGGAGGTGCGGGGGTTGAGCCGCGCAGGCGTGGTGGAGGATGTCAGCTTCGACCTGTATCGCGGCGAGATATTGGGCGTGGCCGGTCTGGTGGGGGCAGGGCGCACGGAGATGGCCCGTCTGCTGTTTGGCGCGGACCCCAAAACCGCCGGCGAGATCCGCATCGACGGGCAGCCCGTCCGCATCCATTCCCCGGAGGAAGCCATGCGCGCCGGGATCGGGCTGGTTCCGGAGGATCGGGGCACACAGGGGTTGGTGCTCCTGCTCTCTGTGCGCAATAATATCATCATGCCCACGCTTCCCCGCTTTGCCCGGTACGGCTGGGTGGATCGCGAGGGCACGGACAGGAGCGCCCAGGAATACGTGCGCAGGCTCGACGTGCGCACGCCCAGCCTGGACCAGAAGGCGATGTTCCTTTCCGGCGGCAACCAGCAGAAGGTCGTGGTTGCCAAGTGGCTGCTCACCAACCCCAAGGTTCTGATCCTGGACGAGCCGACGCGGGGCGTTGACGTGGGGGCCAAGGCCGAGATCCATGCCCTGATGAGCGATCTGGCCAAGCAGGGTATGGGGATCATCATGATCTCCTCCGAGATGCCGGAGATACTGGCGATGAGTGACCGGGTTATGGTGATGTGCGAGGGAAGGGTCACCGCCATCCTGGACCGCGAAGAAGCCACGCAGGAGCGGATCATGGCCCATGCCACCGGCCAGATACAAGAAGGAGCGAATTGACATGGACAAGGCCACCGTCAAAGCCGGCGCCCCCACGGGGGCTGAGCGACCACGAGCGGGCCTGGATTGGCGTCGGCTGCTGCGCGGGCAGGAGGTCGGCATTTTCCTGGTCCTGGTGGCGATGATCGTTTTCCTCAGCCTGACGACCAGCACCTTCCTCACCCCCGTCAACATCAGCAACATTCTGCTGAACTTCTCCTGGACGGCCATTGCCGCCCTGGGGGGGACGATGGTGATCATCACCGCCGGGATCGATCTCTCCGTGGGGTCGGTTATGGCCCTTTCCGGCCTGGCCGCCGCCATGGTGATGGCGCCAGATCATTCCCCCTTTGTGACGCCAGATGGCGAGGTCCCGGCGGCGGTTGTGCCGCTGGGGGTGCTGGTTGGGCTGGGGGTGGGGTCGCTGTGTGGCCTGATCAACGGAGGGTTGATCACCAAGGCCAAATTGCCGCCCTTTATTGCCACGCTGGGCATGTTGCAGATCGCGCGGGGCGTCACGCAGGGCTGGTCGCAGGGCTGGCCGGTGCAGTACCTGCCCACCGAGTTCATGGTGATTGGGCGGCACACGTTCCCCCTGGGCACCTTTCAGTTGCCGCTGCCCTCGATCATCATGGCTGTGCTGGCCATTTTCTCCTGGCTCTTCCTCACCCGCACGGTTTGGGGCTACCGCATCTTTGCCACGGGCGGCAACGAGCAGGCGGCCCGCCTCTCCGGCATCAACATCGACCGCACCAAGCTGCTGGTCTATACGCTGGCCGGTCTGCTGGCCGGGGCGGGCGGCGTGCTGCTGACGGCGCGGCTGGGGGTGGCCATGCCCACCGCCGCCATGGGGTACGAGCTGGACGTGATCGCGGCGGTCGTGGTGGGTGGCACCAGCCTGATGGGCGGCGAGGGGAGCATCCTGGGCACGGTCATCGGGGCGGCCATCATGGGCGTGCTGCGCACGGGGTTGAACCTGCTGCGCGTGGAGGCCTACTGGCTCCCGGCGGCGCAGGGCGCGATCATCATCATGGCCATCACCATGGACCAGTGGTTCCGCCGCCGGCAGGGGATGCGGGGCGGTCTTTCTCAGCTCTTTGCCGGTTGGTTCCGCCGGGGCGGCTGAGCCGTTGCTGCCCCGCTGTGGGGGCCGTCCGGTCGGTCCGGAGCAGCCGGCGCTGGCCCGGCCTAGACCCCGATCAGTTGTTTGGCCACCCGCGTGGCGCTGCTGGCATCCGGCGCAAAGGCGTCAGCGCCGATCTGGTCGGCGTAGGCCTGGGTGAGCGGCGCGCCGCCGACCATCACCTTGACCCTGCCGCGCAGCCCGGCAGTCTGTAGCGCCTCGATGGTGGCCTTCATGCCCGGCATGGTTGTGGTCAGCAGGGCGGACATCGCCACGATCTGTGCGCCTTCCTCGGCTGCCCGCACGAACTTCTCCGGCCCAACGTCCACGCCCAGATCATGGATGGAGAACCCGGCCCCTTCCAGCATCATGGCCACCAGGTTTTTGCCGATATCATGGAGATCACCCTTGACGGTGCCGATGGCAACCCTGCCCAGCGGCTCGGCCCCGCTCTGCACCAGCAGGGGCTTCAGCAGCTCCAGCCCGGCCTTCATGGCCCGCGCGGCGATCATCATCTCCGGGACGTAATACTCGCCGCACTCGAAGAGCCGCCCGACCTCCGCCATGGCCGGGATCATGGCCTGGTTGAGGATGGCACCGGGGTCCATGCCCTGGTCCAGCGCCTGCTGGACGCCTGAGACCGTGCCCTCCCTGTCGCCGCGCATCACGCATGCCTGAATCTCCTCAAGGGTTGTCATCACTTGCCTCCTAAGGGGGGTTTTGCCCCAGGGAAACGCGCCACAGTGGCCTATGCGCCTGTGATTATGGCATGGCCTGGCCCGTGCAACAACATCTTGTGTGTACGGTGTGGGCTGGCTGGTGGGCAGGGGGTCAGCCGATGCTGGGCACGACCCGTGGCGCTTCGATGGTGCTCAAAATCTGCTCGATGGCGGCGGCGGTCCGCTTGCAGTAGAGCCAGACCATGCCGGGCTTGACCTCCACCGGGCAGGTCACCGCCATGGATACCAGGTAGGGATGCCCGAACTCGACGATATACACGCCGCTGCGCTCGCCCTCGAAGTAGCTGGAATGAAAGCGGTTCTCCTCCAGGATGCTGGCCAGTGAGGTGGTGGCCCCCTGGTCGATGGAGAGGGCTTTTGTCAGCAGGATCAGGTCGCAGTCCTCCAGCATGCCCGCCGCGCTGATCATGTTGCCCGCGATGTCCACCAGCCCGACGAAGTGGGCTTTGACCTGCATGCGCAGCCGGCCAAGCTCCACGCCGATCCGCTGGAATTGGGCGTGGCCCAGCACCAGGGCAGCCGGACGTGTGCCGGGGTTGAGGCGGCGCTCGCGGTTGCGGAGGCCGCTTTGTCTGGCCTGCTCTGGGGGCGGCAGGGCGACCATCGCCCGCTTGTCCAGGGTCCGCTGGACCTGCATCAGGACGAACTCCAGGTTGACCGGCTTGCTCAGGTAGTCGATTGCCCCCAGCCGGAAGGCCGCCATCACCGACCTGGCCGAGAGATCATCGTCGATCAGCATCACGGCGATGTGGGGCCGCAGCCCGCCCACCACGGCCAGCAAATCCATCCCGCTGAGGTCGGGCAGCTCGGCCTCTGTGATGATCAGGGCGAAGTCGCCAAGCAGAATCTCGCCCAGCGCCTCCTCGAAGCTGGTCACGTGGCTGGTCAGGTAGCCCCCGGCGGCTTCCAGGGTTTCCACCAGGGCCTCGCCCAACTCCTCGTCTTTGGCCACGATCAGGATGCGGTCCAGTTGTCTTGTCGGTGCGCTGTCCATGGTTTTGTCGTCGTTATATCCCTCATAACCAGGCCCGCAACGGGGGGCCATGGCCCGGCGCTCACTCCGGCAGTTGTTCGGGCACTCGTGTCTCAGAGCGCAGTCGCGCCGTATCCAGCAGCAGGAGAAGCCTGTCCGAAAGCCGGGCCACGCCGGTGATGTAGGGCGAATCGTCGCCGTCGTGGGTCGCTATCAGGTGCGCCGGGATGCGCTCGACATCCTCTGCCTCGTCCACCACCAGGCCGAGAGGCCCGCGCGCTGTGCGCACGGCAATGATCGGGGTATCCAGGCGCAGCGGGGCCTCTCCCAGGCCAAAGCGACGCCGCAGGTCCACGACCGGCATCACCATGTCGCGCACCGTCATCAGGCCCAGAATTTCGGGCGGGGCGGCGGGCAGCTCCGTGAGGGCCAGCAGGTGCAGCACTTCGATGACCTGATCCACATGGACGCCGTACCATTGCCGGCCCACCCGGAAGCTGAGGTAATGCTGGACGCTGGCGCTCATTGCCCGTCGCTCGCTGATGGCCAGACCCAGGCTTCAATGCGGATGCTGCCGTTCTGCTCGCTGATGCGCAGGTCGTCGGCGGCGCGCGTCAGGCGCAGGCGGGTCTGTTCCAGCCACACCTCCCTGGCGGCGTGCCAGTTCACGTCGCAGATCAGTTGCACGCCCAGATTGCCACCGCGCTCGACGGTTTTGATGGTGAGCACCGCCGAGGTTTGGGAAAGCAGGATGGTTTCCGTCAGTGCCGTCAGCGCCGCCGAGGCCCGCACCCGAAAGGCCGGAACCCAGTTGTGCTCGGAGACCTCCTTGCGCAGCACATTGCGCGCGACCGCCGCATCGAACGTGCCCTGGATGGGAATGCTCGCAGGAGACATTGCTCACCTCACTTTGTGGATAGAAGCCCCAGCGCGCCCAGTGTGGAGACCAGATTCTCGGTGGCGAAGACATCCTTGGGGATGTAGTCATCGGCCCCGGCCTCCAGACCCTGCATGGTCGCTTCGAAGCCTTCCGCCACGGTCAGCATCACAACCGGGATGTGCGCCGTGTTGGGGTCGCGCTTGAGGCGGCGGCACACCTGGTAGCCATCCATCGAGGGCAGGTTGACATCCAGCACAACCAGGTCGGGATGGTGCTCGTCCACCCTGCGCAGCCCTTCCGGGCCGTCGTGGGCGAGGACAGCGTCGATGCCATAGCGGGCCAGGTTGGCCGCAATCTGCTTGGCCTGCGTGGGACTATCCTCCACAATTACAGCCAGTGGTTTCTTACCCATGTTGACCGACTCCTATACCAGACCAGACAGGCGTATCAGTGCTTGAGGGATTTCAGGGAGGGGCAGGACTCGCCGCACACCGCCCATCAGGCGGGCCTGGTTCGGCATGCCAAAGACCACGGAGGTGGCTTCATCCTGGGCGATAGTGTAGGCCCCTGCGTCGTACATGGCGCGCAGGCCGCGCGCGCCGTCGTTGCCCATCCCGGTGAGCACCACCCCTATCGCTCTCGCGCCATAGCTGCGCGCGACCGACTCCAGCAGCACGTCCCCGGATGGCACGTGTGGGGAGCTGCCATTTGCCGCCCCGTTTACAGCGAAGCGATGGCCCTGGGTCAGGGTCAGGTGTTCCCCGCCTGTTGCCAGGTAGATGCAGCCGGGGCGCGGCGCTTCGCTGGCCCTGGCCAGCTCAACGCGCAGCGGCGACACGGTCGCCAGCCAGCCGGCCAGGGAGGGCACGAAGTCCGGCGCAATATGCTGCACCACCACAATGGGCAGCGGAAAATCCGGCGGCAGCGCCTGCGCAATCGTGCTGAGGGCGGCAGGGCCTCCTGTGGATGCCACGATGGCGACGATCTCCGGTGGCGCAACTGCCGGGGCAGCGGGCAGGGCCGGGGTGGGCGTGGCCAGCGCCCGCTGTTCCGTGCGTTTCCAATGGTGGATGACGCGCACGCCGGCCATGGCCCGCAGCGTGTTGAGCAACTGGCCTATCTCGGCAGGGTGCGCCGGGTTGCCCGGCCCTGCCGGTTTGCGTTGGACGGTGAGCGCCCCGGCGCTGATGGCCCGAAAGGCGATCTCCGTCTCCTGGCTTTTCAGGCTGGCGCTGACGACGACAATCGGGGTGGGGGTGGCATGCATGATCTCGCGTGTGGCTTCCAGGCCGTCCATCTCCGGCATCACCAGGTCCATCAGGATCACGTCAGGGCGCAGGTCGTGCGTCATCTGGATGGCCTGGCGGCCGTTGCGCGCCTCGCCCACCACGCGCATGTCGGCAGTGGCGTTGATGCTGTCGGTCAGCATGCGGCTGGTTGTCGCGCTGTCGTCGACGATGAGCACTTTCAGCACGGCGGACATGGGCATACCCTTCACGAAAGAAAGTGTTCGATGGTGGCCAGCAGCTCGGCCTGGTCGAAGCCCCGCTTGACGATGTACGCATCTGCACCGGCCAGCATGCCCCGCTCGCGATCTTCGCGGCTTTCCAGGGAGGTGACCAGGATGACGGGCAGCGCCTTGTACTCGGCGCTCTCGCGGATGTGGCGGGTGAGCGTGATGCCGTCCATTTGCGGCATCTGGATATCGGCCACGACGAGGTCGATGTGGTTTTCGTCGAGCTGGCGCAGCGCCTCCACCCCATTGGTGGCCGTGGTGACCCGGTAGCCCGCCGTCTCCAGGATGTTCTTCTCCAGCGTGCGAGTCGTGATGGAGTCATCGACGACCAGGATGTGGCCGGGGGGGCTGGTGTCCTCCTCCCTGGCGCTCAGGGTGGGCAGGGCCTGGCTGCGGACACGCCGGGCCGACTTGACCAGATCGGCGGGGTTGAGCACGATAATCGGGCGGCCATCCCCCAACAGCGCCGCGCCCGCCACATTGCGCACCCGCTTGAGCGGCGCGCCCAGCGGCTTGACCGCCACTTCCTGCTCGGTCAGCACGTCATCAACCAGCAGGGCCAGCCGCTGCTCCACCACCCCGATGATCACGGCCAGGGAATGCCCGTTGGCGTTGCTGGCGGCATCGGCGTGGTCCAGCAGCGCCCCCAGAGAGACCAGCGGCAGCGGGGTGTCGTCCACGCTGAGCATGGGTTGCCCTTCCAGGGAGAAAGCCTTGTGCGGCGGCAGGATTTTTTCCACGGCCAGCAGCGGGAGCACGTAGCGTCGTTGGCCGACCTGCACCAGCAGCCCGCGTGTCATGGTCAGCGAGGCCGGGATGGCCAGCCGAAAGGTTGACCCCGCGCCGGGCACGCTCTCCACTTCGATGCGCCCTTGCAGCCCTGCCAGTTGCTGGCGCACCACATCCAGCCCCACGCCGCGCCCGGCCATCGTGGTCACCTGGGGGGCGGTGGTCACGCCCGGTATGAAGGCCAGCGCGATCACCTCATCGGGCCTGGCGTCCGCATCCAGCACAGGCCCGCCCGCACGGGCGCTGGCCTTGCGCAGCGCCTCCAGGTCAAAGCCCCGGCCATCGTCGCTGACAACGATGCGGACCTCGCTACCGCGCTGGCGGATGGTGACATTGATGTGCCCCTCGGCGGGCTTGCCCGCCGCCGTTCGCTCCTCTGGCGGCTCGATGCCGTGGCTGACGGCATTGCGCAGCAGGTGGAGCAAGGGGTCTTTAAGGGTCTCCAGGACCTTCTTGTCCACCTCGACATCGCTGCCATCGATCTGGAAGTGGACCTGCTTGCCCTCGCCGTGGGCGGCATCTCGCACGGCCCGCTCCAGGGATAGCGCTAGCGTCTGGAAGGGAACCATGCGCACGCGGCGCACTTCGTCCTGTAGCTGGGTGGTGATCATGCCCAGCCGCAAGGTGTCGTTGTTGACGGCCTGATCCAGGGCGTTGATCGCCCGCGTCAGCGTTTGCAGCCCTTCATAGAGGCGGGTGAGGGCCTCCTGCAACTGCTGCCCGGCATGTCCGTTGACCTGGGCAAGCAGCGCCTTGATCTCGCGCCAGGCGCGCGGCCACTGCGCAAGCTGACGGCGGATGTCCTCCAGCTCGGCCAGGCGTTGCTCGGCGCTGATCTTGGAGACCAGCAGTTCCCCGGCCTGCGCCATTAACTCGTCCAGCTTGCTCACGGCCACGCGGATGGTCTCTTCGCCGGTTCTGGCCGCCACCGGGATTTCCCGGTCCTCTTCCCGTTCGGGGCGGGTGAGCAGGGTTGGCGCTGCCTCTGGCATGACGCTGGCCGCCCCGGACAGCCGCTGCTGCAACGTGTTTGCGGTGACCTTTTCACCCTGCAACGCCTGCTCGATGGTATCCAGGGTGTCGTAAAGCATGTCACAGGTTGCCGCGTCCAGCAGCAGATTGGCGTCGCGTGCCTTCTGCAGGACGTTTTCCATGGCGTGGGCCAGCCCTTCGATGTCCGTCAGGCTGACCGCCCGCGCAGCGCCCTTCAGGCTGTGGGCGGCGCGGAAGGCGTCCCGCAGCAGCTCGGCCCGGCGCGCTTCCTCCGGCTGGCGCTCAAGCTGCAGCAAGGCCCGGTTGAGCGTTTGCAGGTGCTCGGTTGCCTCCGCCTGAAATGTGCCCAGCAGTTCCCGTAGCAGTTCGTCTTCTGACGCTGGCATGTGTTGGTTTCCCTTCCCGTCCGGGGGCTAAGATGGCTGGCCGCTGACCGGCGGGATTCTATCTGCGCATCCACCTGGATGTTGGTTGGGTAATCCTTGCCGAGTTTGGGCTTCCATGCACCGGGCTTGTCCTCTCTTTATAAATCACAAGCTGTTTATGAGCAAGCCGGGCTGCTCAGCCTGGCCTGCTGGCTGCCGGGCGCCGTCGCCGTTGCCGGGCTGTGGCCGGTCCTGGGCGGTGGCGGCCCCCGGCGTCTCGGCCAGGTGGTAGCGGGCCACGGTCTGCTGCATCTGGCGGGCCATGGTGTTGAGGTCCTGGGCGGAGCGCTCGGCCTGGCGGGTGGAGGCGGCGGTCTGGGTGGTGGCCTGCTTGATGGAAGCCATGGCGGCGGCGAGCTGGTCCATGCCATTGGTCTGCTGGTGGGTGGAGGCGGCGATCTGGGCGGCGGCCTGGGCGGCTTCTTCCAGGGTGGCGGCCAGGTCGCGGATGGCCTGGCCAGCGCGCTCGACGAGGGTCATGCCGCTTTCTGCGCCCTTGGTGCCCTCCTCGGTGACCATGACGGCGGTGTTGGTGGCCTGCTGGATTTCGGAGAGGATGTCGCGGACGCGGGCGGTGGCCTGGCGGGACTGCTCGGCGAGCTGGCGGACCTCCATGGCGACGACGGCGAAGCCCTTGCCCTCCTCGCCGGCGCGGGCGGCCTCGATGGAGGCGTTGAGGGCCAGGAGCTTGGACTGGTCGGCGATGTCGTTGACAGTGTCGATGATCTCGCCGATCTGCTGGGTGCGCTCGGCGAGGGCGAGGATGGTCTGGGCGATGTCCTGGACGCGCTGGCGGAGGGCGTGCATGCCCTGGATGGTGGCGGCGACAGCGTCCTGGCCGGTGCGGGAGACATCGAGGGACTGGCGGGCGGCATCGGCGACGGCCTGGGCGCGCTCGGCGGTCTGGCGGACGGTGGTGACGACCTCTTCGACGGTGGTCATGGTCTGGGTGACGGCGGCGTCCTGCTCGGTGGCGCTGGACATCTGCTGCGTCGTGGCCGCCAGAATCTCGGCAGCAGCGGCAGAGATGCCGGAGACCGCCTCGCGCACCTGGCGGGTTATGTCGCTCAGGCTCTCTACCATCGCATTGAGGTTTTCCCCCAACTGGTAGAGATCATTTTCGGCCTCACCACTGCTCGTGCTGTCATCGAGCTGTAAGAAAACAGTGAGGTCGCCTGCTGCCACACGCTTGACAAAGTCCATGTACTCCCTGACTGCGGTTTCCAGCGCCTGGCGGATTGCCATTTCTCTTTCCAGGGTGCTCTGCAGCGAATCCGCCATCTGGTTGAAGGCGTTAGCCAACTCACCAACTTCGTTTTCCCGCCAAATGTGAGCACGGGCTTTCAGGTCGCCCTGGGTAAGCTGGCGTGTCACCTGAGTCAGTTGGATGATTGGCGAGGTGACGCGGAAGGCCAGCGCCAAGCCAAAGCCGATTGCAGTCAGCGCTGTCAGGATGGCGACGACCGCGCTGACTTGGATTGCCTGATGGGAAGCAGCCAGTGCCTCGTCTCGATCGAATTCTGCGATAAGCCCTACCTGTAGCTCCGGTAGCCAGCGGTAGGCCCCTATTACTGTGGCTCCCCTGTAGTCAGTGTAGATGTCTGTGCCGTCGAGGCCGGCCAGCGCATTGTCAATTCCCTCGCTGTGGTAGCTGCGTGTTTGAATGTACCCTTCGAACCGGCTGGGTGTAACCAGGTAGTTGTTTTCCAGCGAAACCAGGTAAGTTTCGCCCGTCTCTCCCAGACCAACGTGCTGAGTCATCAAGGTGGATAGTCGTTCTGGATTTAGGCGTCCGGCAACCACACCGAGAGTCTCCCGCTGGCCGTTCTGGAGTGGACGGCTGAGGATAATGGGCGGCGGGCTTCCGCGTCATGAGCGCCTTCTCCCACGGCCCGCACGGCGAAGAAGCTCTGGTGACGCAGTTCGTTCGGGAAAGGCGGGTGGACGCGCTCGTCAGTGAGGCTGGACGAAAAATAGGGTTGGCGACGCACAATCATGCCAACGTGGTGTGCTTGTGTTGAAGCCACGATTCTGCCATCAGTGTCGTAGAGGAAATACTCGGTGAAGTTATTCTGCGCCTGCAACAGGGCTTCCAGATAATTTGTGACCGTGGAACGCATTGCGTTGGCGGCATTCTCAGGGGCTCTGAGCAAGGTGATGGCATTCGTGCGGTTGAAGTTATCGGCGAAAATTGCACGGAGGTAGGCCTGGTCGTCCTGCAGCTCCCTGCGGATGGCTTCTGCCTTCGTTTGAGCGATGGAACTCAACCGGTCAAACTCAAGTCGCTCAATCTGTGCACTGGCAAGTGCCACAGCAATGCAGACCGCGATGGCAACCGGCAGAGTAGTCAGGAGCATAAGACTGGCTGTAAGAACGCGACGCAGACCAAACCTGAAGTGTTGCTGCCTGCCAAAGTGTGGGGCGGGGGTCTGACGCCGTATGTTCCTGATCAGATTCCTCATCTTTTGTCTCGTTCACTTTCCGTATGATCAGGCTGGATCCCTGATTGGCGCTCACTGCGTGTAGACGCGATTGAGGAAAACGAGCGTGTAGGCGTTGTTTACCTCCAAATCCCCCTCTTCCAGCAGGTTTTGCTGAACAAGCATTTCATAGGCCTGCTGCCATGTTTCTTCATCCATCATGCCCACACTGCTCCCTCCCGGCTTGAGCAATGGCAGAGATTGACGCATTGCTTCGGTCTCCGATTCCAGTGAGAGCGTATCGTTACGAGCGACAGCCAGGGCCGCTGCCTCCTCCGGGTCATCAACGGCACTTTGCATGCCACGCAAGGTTGCGCGCAGAAAACGCTCAACGAGATCAGGGTTGTTGGCAATCATATCTTCTGTGGTGAAGATCACGTTGGGATAGAAGTCGATGCCGTAGTCGGAGGGCAAAATGAGGTTGAAATCGATTCCATCCAGTATCGCACGGGGGACCTCATTCACAATCCAGGCATCGATAACATCTGCCTCCCCCCTGATGATTGGCCCCAGTGTCATGTCTGTGCGTTCGAGTTCGTTGATTTGGGAGGGATCAATGCCTTGGGCGTTTAGCAAAGCATAATAGATCTGCCGGCTGTTGTAGGTGATATGAACTGTGGTGCCGACTAGGTCTTGAGGGCGAACGATTCCATTTTCGGCCAGTGACATCAATGCCAATGGATGGCGCTGGTAGATGGCTGCTATGGCTACGACAGGTGCGCCTTCTGCCCTGGCCTGCAGCAGGATGATACTATCGACGACGCCAAAATCCGCATTGCCTGCGACAATCTCGTCGACGGGGGAAATGAATTCCCCTTCCGCATTCAGACCGCCGGCAACCAATTCCACAGAGAGGTTTTCCTCGTCGTAGTAGCCTTGCTCTTCAGCTACGTAAAATCCAGAAAATGGAATGGAATGTGTCCACGAAAATTGGACGCTGATCTCAGTGGGCGGGGTTGTGGATTGCTGGTTACTCCCGCTGCCGCCCACTCCGCTACAGGCGGCGGCCAGAATGACAGTTAAGGCGACAACTATCGAGCGATGAAGTTTGTGATTCATGGTTCCCCCTGATGAATAGATTGTCAGTTTAGGCCCGATAGAGCAGGGCGACAGCCCGTCATAATCTGGTGCATCTAAGTGGAATGCGGCGCTCTCCCCGTGCTGGCTCGGCTCACACCTTCACGCTACCAGCTCGTCCACCGTCAGGGTGGGGTCGCTAAGCACGGCCTCCACATCCAGCAGCACGACGCCATCGGGGAACACCCCCTGCAGGTAGGCAGGCCGTTCGATGCTGGACGTGGCGGGGACGGGGTTGAGCTTGTCCATGGGCAGCGTAACGACCTCGCCGATTCGCTCCACGGCAAAGGCGACGTGCTGCTGGCCTTTGCTGGCTACGATGAGATGGGTGGCGCTGGAGGCCGCTTCGCCGGGCACATTCAACAGGACAGCCAGGTCCAGCACAGGCAGGATGTGGCCGCGCACGTTGGCGATCCCTGCTACGTGGGGCGGCACGCACGGCACCGGGATCACAGGTATCCCCTGGTAGACATTGGTGATCGCGTCGATGGGCATGGCGTAAGTCTCCTGGCGGATGGAGACCAGCAGCGCGTCCAGGATGATTTCTCCCCCGTCCTCCTGGCTTATGATGGCGACGCGCTCCGCACGCGCGCGCAGTATCTCCAGCTCGTCCTCTGAAAAGTGCTGGTAAAAGGACATTGTCATCCTCCGTTTCGCGTGCCCAGGGTCTCCAGGCGGTGGGCCAGCAGGGCGCGCAGCATTTCTACGGTCAGGTCTTCGGCGAAGGGCAGGAGGTCCTGCGGTTCCCGGTCCGCAACCGCCCGCAAAGTCTGCCGCCAGTGGCGGGCTGCCCGCTTGTATTCCTGACGTCGGGCGTACAGGTCACCCAGGGTATAGTGCGCCAGGGCAAAGTTCGGATCGCAATAGAGCGACTGTCGTAGCGAGAGCAGCGCCCCCTCCACATCGTTATACTGCATTTGGATGAGGGCGCGCAGGTAGTGCACCTGCGGTTGCAGCACGTTCTCCTGCTCGGCTTTTTCCAGCCACGCCAGCGCCCGCTCCCAATCGCCCTGGTCGGCGGCCAGTCTGGCCTTCATCCAGCTATCCATTTGCGGCGCTTCCGGTGGAGGCTGAGCCGCAGAGGGCGCTGGCTGCTCCGGGCGAGGCCGGGACGTGCTGATGAGCGCGGCAGGCTCGGTGGGCGGGACGGATGGGCTGGGGGCGGGAGCGGGTTGGTCGGCCAGCGGCACAGATTGGCCGGCGGACGGGACTAACCAGGACAGCAGGGAGGCAGATGGTTTTTCCTGGCGGGTATCCTTCTGGTAGAGCACCGCGTTAGGGAAGTTGCGCGGCGCAAAGCCCTGGCCCTGGTAGGTGGTCGATAGCGGCTCGGCGTGGCCCACCACCAGCCAGCCCCCCTCCACCAACGCCCGGTAGAAGCGGCCCACCACCTCACGGGTGACCTCGGCGTCAAAGTAGATGGTCACGTTGCGGCAGATGAGCAGATCGATGCCCATGGTGCCGTTCTCGTAGGAGGGATAGGCGTCCGCCACCAGGTTCAGCGGGGCGAAGGTCACCATGTTGCGGATGGTGGGGTCCAGCACGTAGCCCGCAGGGGTCGAGGTGAACCAGCGCTCGCGGATGTATTCCGGTGTTTCGTTACGGAAGGAGAGAGGGCGGTAGACGCCGCGCCGGGCGATCTCCAGGCTGGTGACGTTCACGTCCGTGGCCAGCAGGGTGATCTGCCAGCTCTCGATATCCGGCAGCAGCTCGCGCAGGAGCATAGCCAGGGAATACGGCTCCTCTCCGGTAGCGCATCCGGCGCTCCACAGGCGCAGATGTTTGTACCCGCTCTCGCGCCGCCGGGCGATGAGTTCGGGCAGCACGTGGTTGCGCAGCGCGTTGAAATGGGCCTGGTTGCGGAAGAAGTAGGTTTCCCCCACCGTGATGGCCCGCACCAGCTCCTGCCATAGCGGATGAGAGGTGCGCTGTGTGGCGAGGGCAGACGCCAGACTGTCTGGCCCCTTCAGCTTTCCCTTGGCCAGCACGTCTTCCACCACGCGGGCGACTTCGGCGCGGCGCTGCTCGTTGAGCAGCAGCCCGGTGCGGGTCTCGATGAGATCGTACAGGTGCTGGTAGGTATTGGTGGAAAGCTGGGCGGTTGCTGTTTCTATGTCAGTGGAGGTCATTGGGGTGGTCCATCCCTGGTGGTGCCCCGCGCATGTGCCGGTTGAACCGCAGAGACATTGATGAAAAGCGCCACTGCCTGCGGGCTTGCTCCGTTGCGGGCACAGGACGCTTGCCTGGTAGTGGCGCGCTGTCTATCACCCCGGTCCCCCGCCCCAAGGCCCCGGTGAGGGTCTCACCTGGCCTCAGGACGAGGGACTTCGGCAGGGGTATGGGGCCTGCAACGTCAACAAGAACCAGTCCATTTTTGGGTGGGAGGGCAGTCCTGAGTGGGCATCTGCCTACCGTTGACGTTGCATTGTGCTTCCATAAATAGGATAGCCGATTGTTTAAGCTCAGTCAACGAACGGGAGCTAAATTTTTTGTGAAGATGGCCGGTTCAGGGGAGACGGACGTAAACCACCTGGCAGGGAGCCGGCTCCCGGAGGACGGGCATTGCCTCCGCCGAGGTCGGAGCGCCTGCCCCGGCCATGGGCCGGTCGCGCCGCGCTTCAAGCCTTGCCTGTGCGGTGGTGCGCTTGCAGGCTGCGGACTCGCAGCGCGCCTGCCCGCAGGGCCTGGATGCCGTTGACGGCGGCCTGCGCGGCGCTGAGGGTGGTAAGCAGGGGGACATCGTAGCGCACGGCAGCGGTGCGGATCTGCATGCCGTCGCTGTGGGCAACCGGCCCCAGCGGCGTGATGACGATGCAGTCGATCACGCCGTCGCGGATGAGGTCCACCACGTGCGGGCTGCCCTCGCTGACCTTGAGCACCGGCTCCACCGGCAGGCCCGCCCCGGCGAAGAAGGATGCCGTGCCCCGCGTGGCCAGCAGGCGGAAGCCCATCCGGTGCAGGTCGCGGGCCAGCTTGAGCGCCGTGCTCTTGTCGAAGTCGTTGACGCTGAAGAGCACCGTTCCGCAGAGCGGCAGTTGCATCCCGGCTGCCAGTTGAGCCTTGGCGAAGGCGTGGCCGAAGTGCGCGGCGTGGCCCATCACCTCGCCTGTGCTGCGCATCTCCGGGCCGAGCAGGGCGTCCGTGCCCAGGAATTTCTTGAAGGGCATTACGGCCTCCTTGACGAAGAAGCCGTCTACCCGCGCTTCTTCGGTGAAGTTCAGGTTTTGCAGCGTGCCGCCAAGCAGGACGTGGGCGGCCAGCCTGGCCAGCGGCACCCCGGTCGCCTTGCTCACGTAGGGCACGGTGCGGCTGGCCCGTGGGTTGACCTCCAGCACGTAGGCCACGTCGTCCTTGACGGCGAACTGAGCGTTCATCAGGCCGCGCACGCCCAGCGCCAGCCCGATCTGTTCCACGTAGTCGCGGATGTGGCCCAGGTGATAGGCGGAGATTTTGTAGGGGGGCAGCACGCAGGCCGAATCGCCGCTGTGCACGCCCGCCTCCTCGATGTGCTGCATCACGCCGCCGATGACCACCCGCTCCCCATCGGCGATGGCGTCCACGTCCACCTCGTAGGCGTCCTCGATGTAGTGGTCGATCAGGATGCGCTGGCCCGGCGCAGCCTCCAGCGCCGCCTGGACGTATTGCTGCAAGGCGGCCTCGTCGTAGACGATGGCCATGGCCCGCCCGCCCAGCACGTAGGAGGGGCGCACGATGACCGGGTAGCCGACTTCGGCGGCCACCTGCCGCGCCTCCCGCAGGGTGGCGGCGGTTCCGAAGGCCGGGCCAGGGATGCCCAGCGTGCCGAGCAGCGCGCCGAAGCGCCCCCGGTCCTCGGCGATGTCGATGGCCTCCGGGGACGTGCCCAGGATGGGAATGCCCGCCTGGGCCAGGTCCCGCGCCAGATTGAGCGGCGTCTGCCCGCCGAACTGGACGACGACCCCGGCCAGCGGTTGCTCCCGCTCCGCAATGTTGAGGACGTGCTCTGCCGTCAGCGGCTCGAAGTACAGCCGGTCGGAGGTGTCGTAGTCGGTGCTAACCGTCTCCGGGTTGCAGTTGACCATCACCGCCTCGTAGCCCGCCTCGCGCGCGGCCAGCGCGGCGTGCACACAGCAGTAATCGAACTCGATGCCCTGGCCGATGCGGTTCGGCCCGCTGCCCAGGATGATCACCTTGGGCCGCGTGGTTGGCGGGGCCTCGCTCTCGCGCTCGTAGGCGCTGTACAGGTAGGGCGTGTAGGACTCGAACTCTGCCGCGCAGGTGTCCACCACGTGGAAGGTGGGCAGCAGGCCGTGGGCTGCGCGGCTCCGGCGGACCTCCAGGGCGGTGGCCCGGCTGTGCTCTGCCCCGGCCTGTGGGGGGAACGCTGCCTGCCGCAGCAGCCAGGCGATATGGTCGTCGCTGAAGCCCATCCGCTTGGCCGCCCGGAGCAGCGCCACCGGCAGCGCCTCTGGCGACGTGTGGCAGGCGATCTCGCGCTCCAGGGCCACAACCTCCGCCAGTTGGGCGACGAACCAGGGGTCAATGTGCGAGACCCTGGCGATGTCGTCCGGGGAGCAGCCGGCGCGCAGCGCCTCCCACACGGCCCAGATGCGCCGGGCGTGGGGCGTGGCCAGGCTTTCCAGCTGCCCGTCCCATGCCGCGTGGTCGGGGGTCGGGTAGGGTGGG
>FWWM01009748.1_pt1 | contig 17492 bp, 16 predicted proteins | sample 2228351 | NCBI WGS metagenome assembly FWWM01 (sample SAMEA103939774, study PRJEB20133) | metagenome | reverse complement strand
CTACCCGTAGTTCGGTCTGGCAGTCGGGGTACAGTTGCGTTTCAGTGCTCTACCGTGAGCCGAAATTGTTGAAAGCCACGTATGATGGAGCGCAGCAGACGTGCGTTCATGTTTCAGTGCTCTACCGTGAGCCGAAATTGTTGAAAGCCAACCTCTCTATTCCTACCCATGCGCTGTGATCACTCTCGTTGGTCGTTGTAAGCATCTCTGGAGCCTTCCTATACGTTCATTATATCTGTCCTGGCCGGTTGTGCAAGGGTTTGTTTGGGGTTGTGTTCGCAACTCCAGGTTTGTTCAGAATCTCGTCCGGGTTGCGAAGTGCATCGATCTGTCTCTGATGCGTTATCTACTCATTGGACGTAGAGCAACTGAGTACCAATACGCTGTTGATGACGGCTTTCGGTACTCAGTTGCGAATCGACTACGTATATGACTATTCTCAGGGTCGATCTATACGACGTCGTTGCAGAAGCGGCGAAACTCGCAGTTGACGCAGAGTGCCCGGCTCGACGGTGGCGGTGGTAGCGCTTCAGTCCGAATGGCTTTTTGCACCGCAGCAATCGTTTCGATTACGTTTTTGCGTAATTGGGGGCTGATTGGGACTTTTTCCGCTTTCCGTAATGGAATGTGGTATATCCATCCGGTTTCTACCGGTAAACCCCACGTCTCTTCTATGAGAAGTGCGTAGGCGCCTACCTGAAGTTTGAAGTGCGGCCCGGCATCCTGCTCGCTATCTTTGTAGTCAACCACGACTATTTTTGCTGCCGGGTCTGACCGGTTGGGTACTGCAATTGCCAGGTCGAGGATTCCTCTGACGCCAAGTCGCTCTGACCGTAGATAGACGTGGAAGAAACGCTCTCCGGTTTTCAGGCCATATGTGCGAAGTGAACGCCGCTCTTCCCGGTCTTCCTCAGCACGGTGACTCGCAGCTCCCTGACGCATTAAATCTGTCTTTGGACGAATGGCAGGCAGGCAGTAGGTGTACCACACAACCCGCGGACAGTAACGCCACTGTTTGATATCGCTGACTTCAATCGTATCAAGATCAGGCATCGTCATATTGCTGCTCCAGTATGCGCCGATCACTCCAGGTTTTGCTGTCGAAGACGAAAAGTTGGACGTTTGCGGTATGACCTTTGACCCGCCGGGTTATTTCGCCGAATAGTGCCCGTTGATGGGTCCGGCTGAGATTCCCGGCGAAAGCACTATATTGAATTCGTTGCAGGCCATAGTCGAGGCAGGCATCAGCGACTCGCTGTCTTGTCCGATCATTGGGAATGTCGTAGATGACAAGACATTGCATCGCGGCCCTCCTTACCATCCCATGATGAATGGGGTGTAAGATTCACGCTCTCCCCGCACATACGTCGCAATGTGTCGCGCCTGACACTGGAGAATATGACGTAGTGGCTGACGTTTGCCTTCATACGGCTCTGTCGTTTCAAGCCGCTCTAAGACCTTAGTGGCAATACGTTCACGGGTTGGCTGGTCAAGTCTCCCATCTTCCTCACGCCCGATCTGCCAGCCACGAGTGATCTGCCCGAGGAGTGTCCGATCTACAACTGCTTGCCGGAATTCCTCGATCAGGTCGAGGACCAGACTGGGTTTTCCTGGACGATCTGCATGTAGTAGGCCAGCATAGGGGTCAAGACCCGCCAGTACTATCGCATGTTCAACCTGACCGTAGAGAACACCATATCCGTAATTGAGTACTTGATTAAACGGATCGCTCGCACCTCTTGTTTCCCGTCCTGGCCAGTTCAATGCCGGCGGTATCAGGGACCCAATCGCCTGCCAGTAGCGGGCTGCATAACGTCCTTCGATGCCCATTAATGCGTCACGAATGTCATCGACGGTCTCTCCATGCAGCCGCTCAACGGCAATCTGATAATCGACAACTTGCCGCGCAGTCGCCATGAGCAGTTCATATATTTCCGGTGCGGTTCCTTTACGATTCTTCGCAACATAGCGGAGAAGATTCGCTTGATTGCCGAGTTTGCCTAATGTGAATGCACGGGCAAGGGCGACACCAGCCGGGCCGTCATACGCGCGCAGTTGCGCCCGCCGGGTCAGAACAGTTCCGGTGAGGCCGGCACTGTACAGGCTGGCTTGCGGTGTACCATTGCTGCTAATGAAGTGAATCGGTATTCCCTCTTCACTACACGCCCGGATTGCATCACTACTAATGGCAATGCCTCCACCGGCGATAATTACCTGGCGCAGGTGCATGATCGGCACTTCTTTTTGCCGTTCGTTGTCCTTTGTGACCCGTAAACGGCCCTGATGCTTGCCAATGAAGCTACCTCGTTCATCGACGATGAGTTCCATGGTATAGCCTTCCTTTCAGGATAGAGTGCTGGTGTCGCCTTAGAAAGGGCAACAGTGATCGATTGTTAAGGTTCAAGTGCTCTTTTTCAATATACACATGTTTGCGCATGATGCAAGGAGATACGATACGAATATCTTTGCCATCGTGCCACACATAGACGATGAACCCGTGGGAATGTTTCCTGGCGCAGGGTGGTGGCAAGCGCCACCACCCCAACGCGCAATATGTAGACGATGACCCCACCGAAACGTTACTTCAATTGTTAAGGTGCAGAAGCAACAAACGCAGGTCAGGCCGGGTTGTCGCCGTTGCCACCATTGGAGCTACGGCCAGACCGGCATGCCCTGGAGAGTGTACCAGCCATCACCCTTGACTGCATTGCGCCCAACATGGATCAGGCTGCCCCATACGATGAGTTCACGCAATTCCGCCAATGGCCCACGAAAGGTTGCACTGCCGATCAGGCCACCAACCGGTGTCCGCCGTTGCTGGCGCGACGAGACGCTGACGACGTCGATCCAGCGCGTTTTGTCGGCGGTGACGGTCACCTGTTCGGCAAGGGCCAGTAATCCGCGAAAATCGATGGTGAGTGGGCCATCGCCGTAAGCACGCGACAGATCATCGAGCCGACGCATCAGGCGTTGGATAAGTGGCCGTAAGGCGATGGTCTTGACCAGACGATCTTGATCGATGAGCCGCATGGGGGTATGGAAGAAGAGGGTGATTTCTTCAGTCGGCAACCGCGCCGCGTAGTCACGTACTGCTGCTGCGTCAATCGGCAGACCGGGAAAATACACAGTTCCGCCGGGTAATGGGTAGAGCGTCTGTCTGGCTCCACTCAGAGGATGGTACGCCTCAATAGAGCGGAGAGCAATGCGGCCCCGCCGTCGGCGCAATTCGTCCAGTTTGACCCCGATGCCATCACGTTCCAGTTCCCGCACCGCCATCACGATGAAAGGGAACAGGTTTTCGGCATGCCCAAATAATCCCAGGCCAAACCGGATGGTATCGCCTGGCTGAAAATGCATGCTCTCACCCTGCCGGGCGTGCTGATCATCGGCGAGCGGCGGACGCACGACATACGGACGGGGCCGCTGGTCACTGCCTTTCTCATCTTCACTCCGCATCGGGGCGACCAACGCGGCAACCGGGCAACGACTGTAGAGGGGGCAATCGGCACACGTTGGTGCTTCTTTGTTGGCACAAAAGCGTGTCCATAGCGCATTGGAAACCGCACCGCGTACCGCTGGCCCACTTTGCGCCGCCAGGACAACCGGGGTTTCCGCCGTCGCGGTGAAGATGAGGTGATGTACGGTAAGTGTCATACTTAACTCCAATCTGGATCAATGACCGTATCGCCAAATGAGAGACCATTACGCGAGTCGTAGGGCGTTTGCACAACCCAGACTCGTCGCTGACCGGTCTCTTCCGCAGGTCGCACCTTACCCTGACTGCGTAAGATGGCGAACCGCTGTTTGCTAATGCTGACCAGATAATCATTCGCCTCGATAAAGCGCTCTTCGACCAGCAGACTGACATAGTCGCGCTCGAAGCAGGCCGGCACCACGTCCACACCGTCAAACATCTGCTCGAATTCATCTTCACGCTGGGCATCGCTCTGGAACGGACAGAGGCCGTTGATGATCTGTTCAACTTGCCGGCTTATGTTCTGATACGCTGTCAACCATTGCTCACGCAACAATGGGTCGGCATAGATGGTATCCAGCCAGGTCTGTACTGCGGACTCATCGACAATGTCACCATGATGACGTTCGAGTTCGGCCAGCGTGACCCGCACGATGTGACCGGCCTGTTCGGGATCACGATGGCGACCATAAACTCCCTGGCCATCGTTGGGCTGACGGAAGATGTAGACGGGACAGATTCCTTTCGCTGCCCGTCGATTAACCCGCCCGAAGCGTTGCAAGAGGGCTTCCAGTGGCGCCGGATCACTGTAGAGAGTGTCCAAATCGATGTCGAGGCTAACTTCGACCACCTGGGTGGCCACTAGCGCTAACGGTGGCCGCCGGGCGCTATCGCTGCGACAGCGCTCAACGATTGTCTGCTCCAGCCGATTGCGATCTCCATAGGTGAAGCGACTGTGGATCAGGATGAGTTGCTCGTCGCTCAAACCAGCCTGCATTAGCAGATCACGCACCATCTGCGCCCGTGCGACCGTATTGACACAGACCAGAACCTGTTTCCCATCACGCACTGCGGTGACAATCTCGGTGATAATTGCAGGATCGGTCAGCTCGCCATCACGCAGGTACAACTGATGACGACGGAAGCGGGCAAAGATGTCTGGTGTGGCCTGAATGATAGTTGGCGTATCCAGCACATCACTGAGCTGTTCGAGAATGAGAGTCGGGAAGGTAGCCGACATCACGAAGAAGCGGGCCGCAACATGCCGGCGCAAATAGCGCATCAAGCCGGTGATAAGGGCCAGTCGTTCTGGTTCATAGGCGTGAATCTCGTCGAAGATGAAACCCGCCCGTGCATAGTCGGTCAGCATGGCCTCAAAGCCGCGCAGTTGAAAGAGAGCTTTGAGCAGTTGGTAGGGACTGAGTACTTTGAGGGGACGGGCATGTAAGAGGTTGAGATTCTTCTCCCACTGTACCTTGCGCACCGTCGTTGCAGACCATTCCTCGCCATCCCGGAAACGGGCGTAGAGTGCCTGGGCAGCTCGACCGTGCTGAAGACCAACAACATTATTCCCGAAGAGTCCGCATAGTCGGTCGTACATTGCGTTCATACTGGCCTGATAAGGAAGTGTGTAGAAGATACGCGCCGGTGGGTTACTGCCATCACCCAATGCCCAGGCCAAAGCAGCCTCGGTCTTGCCACTACCGGTTGGCGCCATCAACAACACGTGCTGCGCACTCGCACCGGCACTTGCAACCTGATGAGAATATGTTTCCCGTCCGGCAGGAATAACTGCTTGCCACGAGTGGCGTATCGGTTCCGGTATCCGCTGGAGATGCGCCGACGCCATGTGATCGGCAGTGGTGATCAGGCCGCGCAACAAAATACCGGGAATACGGGCAGTGGTTGCTGTGCCCGCAGCAGTCAATATATCTACCCACTGGTGATAGACCGATAGCCAGTAACGGATGCGTCTGGCATCAATGGGATGTGATTGCGGGCTGATTTCCGCAACCACATCCGCCATCCCCAGCTCGATACGCCAGGGATTCGCGCATTCGCCAAGCCAGCGATGCAGATGATCAGCAGTAGCCGGTTGCAGTTCAGCGCAAAGATCGCTTAGCGGATCTTTGCGCAACCCGGCAGGGTACAGTTCACGAATTTCCGGTGCATCACGGTGGTGCGACACAATCGCCGCTACGACCCAGCGCTGTTCTAACTCATTCAGATCATGCGCAATCGCATCGACAAAGGCCAGCGAGAGCACTTCGTGACGATGCGACCATGCCGGGCCACCACGCAACCGTCGCTGAAAACCTGCCGCCGCCTTCCCGAAATCGTGGAGAAAGGTGGCCCAGTACAGGCAATGCCACAGGCGCACCCCGCCTGCCAGGTCTGCGAGGTTCGGTCGCAACCGATAGAGATCGGCCAGTCGGCAGAGAACATCCCACGTATGACTGGCTAATGTCTCTCCGCCGTACTGCTGACTCTTGGCCAACAGATCTTCCTGCCAATCAGGCCATGGCAAAGGCTTCATCGTCTGCTCCCACAAAGGTATGAAACCACAAACCGAGTGGCAATCCATCAACAACCGGTGCTGTTGGATCACTCCAGTATGTTGCCGATTGCTGACCAAAACGCAGCATCTGCCTGGTTGTAATCCGTTCGGTCAAGACCAGATAGCGGGCGAAGCTGGGCTGCCGACGCTGACGATAGTTAATCCAGCGCGGCATCAGCGTGACAACACCCGCCGGGGCCTGGGTAGCCATGGCAAAGGGCAACAGGGTATGCTCGAAATAGACCTGATCGGCCTGCTGGAGATCGACAATGTCGATGTGGGTATAGGCTGCCAGGTCTTGTGAACGACCCAGAACCACCGGGTAGCGCGGAAAACGAAAGGCATCAATCCACTCCGGTCGGTTGAGGTAGAGGGTCAACCGCGGAAAGAGCAGGAGCTGGCGCTTGAAGGGATTGATGTTCCCTTCAAGCACCTTGGGTTCGCCGCCGGGCAACTTTCCCGATGACGCCGAGAGCACATGAATATGCTCAAGGTCGTGCCCTTCACCGGCAGCGGTGAAATGGTAGGCAAACGCCAGTCCTGCTGGATCAACCCAGTCGCCCAACGCGCTACAGATGTGCCCATAAATGGTTGCCGGCGGCGGCAATGGAAAGCTCGGCTGTACCCCCAACATAAAGTGAGGATAGCGAAATGAAGTTGTCAGAGCTTCGAGCACAATCTTGAGCGCCTGCATAATCCCCCCTAATCCAGCCATTCAGGATGTGTATCACAGTCCTGAATGAAGGCGGCAAAGGCTTCGCGCGGATGACTCAGGATGATGTGTGGCAAACCTTTCGCCGCAGCTTCTTCATTATGCTGAGTAACAAATTGCTCAAAAGCTGCCCGTGCCTCATCGAGATACCCCTTCACCCACCCCACATAGATCGGCGAACGGATGCCATCGGCGAAGACACGCAGGGCTTCCTGTAAAGCGTCAATCTTGATCTCTGGTAAACCATTACGCTGCGCACCGACGGTATGGTGGAAGACATGATTACCACCCGTGGTAACGGCAAAGATCACCAGCGCCGGGCTGACATCGGTGTAGTGTAGGGCTTGTTTCGCACCACCCTCCAATTGCGCCATCCCGGCAAAGAGGGCTTTTACGCGGGCCAGGCGCTCTTGCTTCGGCAAGCGGTACGACTTCTCGCTTTCGAGATGCTCGACACCGGCCACATCCTTCACCAAACGCACCCGCTCATCGTCGAGGTTGCGAAAACCAGTACGATTGCGGTACGAGAAGGTACCACATGCCCACAGGTCAAGCGAGAAGAGACCTTTCAGCGTGGTACGATAGAATTGATGCTCATGAGGCACCGGATTTCCTTCGTGCCGCGACATCACACCAAAATCACTGGTCGGATTGACCGGTGCAATCGAGACCAGTGTACTCACCCGGAACGGTGAAGCGCGGGTAACTGTATCTGTCACCGGCGTAGATTCTTCCAGCAAACTCATCTGCTCCCGACTCTTTTTCGCCGTCTCACCTTTGCCCGGTGCCCGCATATACCCGAACAGATCATCGTCCCAGTAACGAATCGGGTTGGCGTCGGTGTAGGCAATCTTCTCTTCACGGAAGATCGGCGATGAACGCCACTCCGGTACCCGCCGTTCGAGCGTTGTGCGTAGCCAGTAGCGAAACGCCTGCGCCGACACATAGGGAAAATTGCCGGCTTTGGTGGTAATGACTTTGACGCCGACCGTGTTCTCTTCACGCTCACCTGGAATCGAACCGAGATTGTTGAGTGCCGACGCCGGCGCATCAATCAAGAATAAACCGGTTACGAAGGCCATGGTTGTTCCTCTCCTTTCTCCATTAATTATTCGCTAACAGCAACTTCCGCATCATCTGGAACAGCATCAGGATTACCGGCAATCCAGTCTCGCAACTGTTCAACCATACGGATCAACACCAGATCGCGCATCAAACGCCAATCGCTGCGCAACACCTCCTCACCTTCCATAAAGACGGTTAGAAAACTATCAAGAGTGAAGAGCGTTTCGCGCCCCTGCGTATAGCGCGTGTAGTCGATATTCGTCCTGTTGAGCAGGCTCAGAAAATGGTCACTCCGCTGCACGGTGAAGAACTGACGGAAAAAGCGCTTCCCGCCTTGTTTGCGGGTGTAGTCGGCGAGTTTATCGCCCAATTCCTTCACAATCGCCACTCGATCATCGGTCATAAGCATTACCTCCTGCACAAAGAGTTCAACCAGCGGCCATGAAACAAGGTCAATATCCCGACGGAGTGAATAGTCGCGACGGGGGTCATCAGTAGATCGATTGGTAGATCGATTCACATCAGGGATGCGGAGAAAATAGGTACGCACAAACTGCGCTGCCTGTGCCGGGAGTGTGAACAAGTCTTCGTACAGATAGTTCACCCGCGGTTCAGCCGGTTCGGCAGCCTTCCCACGCTTCCCGGTCGGCGTCACGCGCTGCCAGCTTCGGGCAACCAGCTCATTCCAGAGGTTGCGATAGGTCGGCGTATACACCGCAAGCAGAAAACCGGTAATCTGGAGCGGTAGATGATACAGCTCCAGGAATGGTGATTGACCGAAGTTAGAGAAATGGTAAGCCGTGATCGTCGTCCGTTGCGCCCCTTCGAGTTGCTGGCGCATAATATCGGCCAGCGTCTCAATCAGCAATGTCCGCAAACTACGCGGGGAACCGGGTAGTTTCTCTTCACCGGCAGCCTGCGCTTTTGCCACGTCGCTCAGGTTACGCTGCAAAAACCGATTGGCAAACGCAATCGTCAACCGCTCATCATCACAATGCACAGCGAGCAGATTATTGCCTACCCTGGCACAACCCAACGGCATCGCCTGCAAAGCCAGAATCGCCTCCGGTGCCATCGGCAGACCGGGGTCGCCGTTAACAAAGAAATTGATCGAATCGTCGCCTTGCAACAACGGCATCTGCGCCCGCCCGACCCGTCCGGGTTGCAGTTTGCCCGACAACTCAAATGCTGCCGCCGGCAAACCGGTGAAGAGGCAGGTTTCAAGCGCTCTGGCTGCCTCTGCCCACTGCCGCAGATGCCGTTTGGCCCAGTAATCACGTTTTTGACGTGCATTAGCCTGTTGGTCAGGCGACAAGCCGGGACGGTCTGGGTTAAACGCCGGCTGGACAAACCATGCATTCGTGGTAAGCGCTACTGTCAGAAACCTCTGCAACGGCTGCCGCACATAATTTGCCTCAATGTAATCGGCAATACGTTGAAAATCACCGGCATTGAGATCGGCAACACGTTGCTTCCCGACAAACGCCGTCATTGTGGCAAAACCGACATCAACGAATGGATGGCCGGTGTAGCGTATCTGATTCATGCTTGCCCTCGTTATTCAAACATCTACTACCAAAACGCAGTCTATCATCCCAGCCTGCACTATAGTTGCAGTTACGTGTACAGTGCTGCGGCTTTTCGCAACTCATCAGCAACCATCTGCACCAGTTCGGGTGGGGATAGCACCCGTGCGTGCGAGCCATAGCCCAACACCCAACGTTTGATCTCGCCGAGAGCACCGCTCTGAAAGCGCAGGATCACTCCACCATCAGGCTGATCTTCAAGCTGCTGGGTCGCATGCCATTGCCGTTCTCGAATATACGGCGCCTGCTCACGGTCAAACGCAATCTCGATCAGCAATGGCTGGGTACCGCCTTCAACGACAAAACCATTGCGGAGATACGCTGCGATATCAATCTGTGGATTGCGAACAAACCGTTCATGCCGGCGAACCTGCCATTGCCTGATTCGGTAGAGCGCAAATTGGCGCAGTTCACCACGGAGATGATCGAAGGCAATCACATGAAGATCGCCACGCGCCAGAAAGAGGTGGTACGGCTCTATCAGACGGTGGGTCAGTTCCTGCCGGCTGGCAGTGAAATAGGTGATTTCAACCGGATAGCACTCGCGAATGCATTCGTGCAACACCTGCACCAGTTCGGGATCAACCGCAGCCAACGCACCGGGCTGGAACGTGAGATGAGCCAGTAATGCATCAGGATGAACCACTATCTGCTCTGTAATATAGGCTTCCATGCGCTGTAAAAGACGACGGAGTGGCGCTGCAAATGGGGTTCCCAGATACCGTCGACTCAATTCGGTACTGATCAGAAACGCCAGTAATTCACCCTCGGTGACCTGTAACATCGGCATGACCCACGTCGGATCGCGATAGTAATAACCACCATTGCGACGACTGTAGGCCAGCGGTGCCCCAATCCGTTCGCGCAGGTAAGCCAGGTCAGCAAAAATAGCCCGCTCGCTCAACTCAAAGCGAGCACAAAAATCAGCTACCGACGGGTAGGTTCTGGAGCGGATGAGCGAGTCTATCGTAACCAGTCGTTCCAATCGCGACATACACACGCTCCTTTGCAGGTGAAGAGGGTGGATGCCTCTTCACCTGCAATCAGCACAGCAGCTACGGTAAGCGGATTGATACCGGTGCACCGCCGATCACATCAGGATCGAAAACAAAACGTAGCTCAGATGCGTCAACCGGCACTTCAAAACCAATCTGACCACGTACCGTTTGAGCGGCAGGGAGTTCGCCATCAATCCTGCCACCCGTCGCCAGCGAAGTTGCCGTAATATCCCCGGTATAGCGATACCCTTGCGCATCTTTGATCCAGGTTTGAATTGAAGAAAGGAAGCGGGAACGCGCACCACGATTCTCAATTGTTACGTCAACCAGCACAAACCGGTAGCCATCGTCTGGCTGATTGAAGCGGTCGCCGGAAGGTGATGTAACCTCATTGACCGTTATGACCAGATCACCGACCTGAACCGATTCACCGACATTGAAGGCAGTGATTGGCTGCTCGCCAGGAATGGTTGCCGGCGGCTCTTGCCTGACCGGATCATCACCAAGGGCAACCGAAACCGTACCACCGCTGAACAGGTTGCCATCGAAGGTTAATGTCAGCCCATGGGCATCCTCCGGGATAGAAAATCCTGTCCATCCTCGCAAACGCTCACCAGGAACCAGCACGCCACCGAGCTGACGATCACCGATTGCAGCCGTCGCACTGAAATCGGGAGTATACTTGCGAAACTCAGCATCCTTGAGCGACAACTGCCATAAGCCGGAAACCGATTTTGGCGAGTCACCCTGATTAACGACTACCATCTCGACCGCAATGAACCGCTGTCCGGGATCAGGCTGGACAAAGCTATTACCCTCTACAACCTGCCAGCCGAGAACAATCAGATTCAGACTATCTATGCTGATAACATCGCCGATGTTGAAGACCTGCGGTTGCGCCGCATCCGCAACGGCAGTTGTCTGCGATACAGGTGCTGATTGCTCTCCCTGAGCGGGCGATGTGGCAACGAGCGATGGTGTCGCCGCACCACCACCACAGGCCAGAACCATCATCAGCACTCCCACTGCAATCCCCATAACAGGCCATGAACGGTAATGTGGTTTCATCGTCTGCTTCCTTTCCGATTGTGATCCATCCTGTTCTCTGATGTGAGTTATAGCACCCGACTCTCCCAAAAATGGCAACAGCATCTGAATGTTGTTGCGAGTGCCGACACAATCACCACCATCGTCGAAACATATGCAACCGACCCTCTTCGTCTTCACTCAACAACAATCCTCGTTCTTCCAACAGCGGCAGATCACGGATCACGGTTGAGCGCGGCACACCCAGGCGATACGCCAGTTCAGCCGCAGTCAGTGGTGTTTCGGCCAGCAATGCTTCATACTGATCGAGACGTTGCTGTTTTCCCTGTTTGCTACCAAACATCGTCACCCTCCGGTATAAAGACCATGTCAGCCTGCGTTGACCGGAGTTTGTCAGCGACGTGTTGCAAGTACTGCAACAATCGGCTCTTCTATCATAGCAAAATATCTGTTCACAAATGTGGATTTTAACCTGATAAATTAAAGCATTTTTTGGCAAGAGAGGTTGAGACAGGTGAGAGGATCTCTCGCTCAAACTCTACAGAGGCTTCGTTCTGGAGAATAGGACATGCAGGCTGAAGCCCTCTCTGACAGCATGGAAGCTCCAGAGGAGCTGGGGGTCATGCAGGCTGAAGCCCTCTCTGACAGCATGGAAGCCCCTGCGGGGCTGCTATGCATTACCCACATGTCGCGCTGCGTTAGGCCGGGCTGCAAGTGCTCCACGTGGCGCAGGCTTCCAGCCTGCGTGGAGGCATTCCTCTCCACCTTTGTCGGGTGCCGGCCGTGGCCGCTGGTGCGCAGGCACGAATCTCGTACAACTAAACGTCCACGCGCAGGTATCGCATGCATGCCGGACCGACTCGATGATCGGTATGAGCACATTCGGCACCCCAGTGACCAGGATGGGTAACGGTATGCCACGCACCGGATCGTGAGTACGGCTGGCGCGGCAGCATGGCTGCCGCACTCCAAACTGCGCGACACGCGCATGCCGGGCGGGTACGGTAATCCATCCAGCACGTGCCGGCACGGCTGGAGCAGCGCGTTGCCACTGGGCCAGTCGTCCACAACAGCACCCATAGGGATCATCCCCGCTGATACGCACGTGGTTGACACCAGTTATGAGTAATGCATAGATGGGGGCTGGCGGCACCTTTCTGCGCCGCCAGGCCTGCCCCGCAGGGGCTTTTACGAATTGAGGCGGGGTTTTACCTGCCGGGACGTGACACTTACTTACCTTCGCTCAACGCCTCAGCCAGCAGACTGATAGCCGCTGCACGGGGAAGCGAGCGCTGTTCACCGCGTTGTAAATCTTTGATCACAACCTCACCACGGGCCAGTTCGTCGGGGCCGAGGACCAGAGCAAACCGCACCCCACGCCGGTCAGCCTCCTTGAACTGTTTACCGATGTTCCCTGGTTCAAGTGCGATAAGGGTATTGATACCTGCTGCCCGCAGCTCAGCCGCCAGCCTCAGACTCTCGGCAACCTGTTCTGCGCCGAACAACGTCACAAATGCGAGAGCCGTGGTCTGCGGGCGCGGACCGAGGTTTAGCTCGATCATCACATCGTGCAGGCGGTCAATACCGAAGGCCAGACCAACCGTGGGAATGTTGCGACCGGCAAACAGCCCGATCAGATCATCGTAGCGACCACCACCAAGCAGTGAACCCTCCGGCCAGTGCGGGGTAATCGCCTCAAAGACGACTCCTGTGTAGTACGAAAGACCACGTGCCAGGCGAGGAGCCACCCGGTACTGCTCTGCCGGAACACCCATCGCCATCAGACCATTCAGCACGGCACGCAGGTTGGCAATCGCCGCTACCGCTCGCTCATCGGCGGCCAGTTTTTGGGCAAGTGCATCCAGCACTTCATCTGCCGTACCATCAATTTGTACCAGCTCCAGAATCTGGTCAGCCGCGGCAGGAGTCACACCAGACTTAATCAACTCAGCCCGAACACCATCAGCGCCAATCTTGTCGAACTTATCGATGGCACGATAGACACCGCCGGCGGCCTCTTCGGACAAACCGCTCACCCGGGCAATACCACCGATGATCTGACGGTGATTCAACAGCGTGACAAAACCGGGGAAACCGAGCGCAGTCAGGGCTTCACACAACATCGCCACAATCTCGGCATCGGCCAGTGGCGAGGCACTCCCGACAATATCGAGATCAAACTGATAAAACTCTCGATACCGACCACGGGCGGGGCGTTCACCGCGATAGCTCGGCCCATACGCATACCGACGCCAGGGTAATGTCAATTGCCCGGCGTATTGAGCAGTCACTCGCGCTAACGGCACCGTCTGATCGTAGCGCAGAGCCAGACGGCGGCCACCGTGGTCTTCAAACCGGTAGATCAGCTTTTCTTCATCACCCAGCTTACCTTCCAGAGTCTCGGCATACTCAATGATCGGAGTTTGTAAAGGCTCGAAGCCGTGACTTTCGCTAATGCGCGTTAGCGTGTTGACGATGTACTGCCGTAGCATCATATCTGCCGGCAAATGATCGCGCATGCCCTTAACATTTTGAATCGGCGCCATACAACTCTCGTCTGTGTACAAAGAGGAATATCGAACTTGCAGGTATCATCCGGTAAGGTTGCGTGTCGATGTTTCGTTTTCTTCAATGTTCAGTGGCACACTGTGCCGACCGGCCAACTGGCCACACGCCGCAGCAATTTCCACCCCCCGCTCAACCCGCACGGTACAGGGAATGCCGTAATCGGTCAAAATCTGCTGAAATGTCGTCACACGCTCCCACTCTGAACGACCAAGTGGCGTACCGGGAACCGGGTTCCACGGTATCAGATTGACGTGAAAGAGGAGCGGGCCACGCGGTGCCGAACGGCGGAGCAGACGGGCTAATGCGATTGCCTGATGCGGATGGTCATTTTTGCCTTGCAGCAGCACATACTCAAATGAGACTCGCCGGCGCGTTTTGGCAATGTAGTTGCGGGTGGCAGCCATCAGATCGGCGATTGGATAACGCCGATTGACCGGCATCAATTCGCTGCGCAGAGCGTCATCGGGAGCGTGTAAGGAGATCGCCAGGTTGATCGGTAAGCGTTCATTGGCCAATCGCTCGATCCCCTTGACCAGCCCTACGGTGGAGACGGTCATACTGCGGGCACCGAGATTAAACCCCTGCGGATCATGCAATCGCTCTACCGCCTGCCACCAGCGGTCGTAGTTGGCGAATGGTTCACCCATCCCCATAAAAACAAGGTTACTAACGCGACCGGTCGGACCGGCCATGCCCATCGCCCGTAGCTCTTGTGAAGCCCAAATTGCCTGAGCAACGATTTCACCACTGCTCAGGTTACGCAAGAGACCGAGCTGACCGGTGGCACAAAAGACGCAGCCCATGCCACAACCGGCCTGCGTTGACACACACACCGTTGAGCGGTCGGGATAGACCATCAGTACCGTTTCAACGACAGCACCGTCGGGCAAGCGGAAGAGAGCCTTACGGGTCATCCCATTATCGCCGATCTGCACCTGCTCGCAGCGCAGGGTCGAGAACGGTATCTCGGCGAGCCGGGTGCGCAGAGCGAGTGGCAGATCGGTCATCTGATCAACCTGACGGGCAAGGTTGACATACAGATGCCGGTACAGTTGACGGGCACGAAAGGCCGGTTCTCCCCAACTTTGCAGGAGTTCGGTCAGTTCAGACAGGTTGTAATCATACAAACAGCGTTGTTCCATAGCATAGTGCATTGTACCACGTTGCTGTAAGGCGAGCGCAGCAGTTTGTTACCAATGGGAACCAAATCGCACGTGCCGGCGTTTCAGAGTCGGTAGTTGTTTAGTGAAAGAGGAAAACAAATGCTGCGTCGAATCATTTTACTCGTTATCGCCGGACTGATGTTGATCCTGACTGCCTGTACCACCGCAACCCCGACACCACGAGCAGGGATCGTAACTATTGAGCGGGTGGATTTTGCAGTGCTCGAATCCAATCCACCCCAGGTGCAGGCACATATTGTCGGGTACCTGGGAGATGGCTGTACGACGTTTGCCGGGATCAATCAGCAGCGTGAGGGTAACGTCATCACAATTACGGTCAATGCTGCTCACAGCGGCGCCGAAGTTTGCCCGGCGATTGCGCCGTTGCTCGATCAGCGGATCATGCTGGAAGGGCCTTTTACAGCCGGTCAGTACACCGTAATTGTCAATGGGGTCGAATATCAGGTGACTATCTAGTGCCTGGACAAATAACGTCGGGCGGGTTGGACGCCCGCCCGACATTCACTATTGCGACAGCATAGACCAGTTTTAACCCAAGTTACTACCTTTATCACCACAGAGGCACAGAGGACACAGAGGATGTACATAATCTGATTTGCTATCTCAGGGCGTGACGTAGCGCGTCGATGGGAGCTGGCTATTACCCACGTGGTTCATACGGTCACGCTTCACGGTGTTGTACGCAGCGTCGTGCTGTTCATCATAGCAATCAGTCTCACGTGGCCTACTCACAGCATAGGTGGCAACTTGAGTAGCTCCACAGCACTACAAAATACGTTTACCTAACGCCGACAAAACCAGATCAACGGCCAACTGCGCAGTCGCGTTACGCTCATCGAGGATCGGGTTAACTTCGACCACATCCAGACTGCGCAGCGCACCACTCTCGGCAATCAGTTCCATCGCCAGATGTGATTCGCGGGCCGAAATCCCACTGCTTACCGGTGTACCCACACCGGGCGCCTCGCGCGGATCGACAACATCGAGGTCAAAACTGAGATGAAATCCTTCAGTGCCGGTCGTGGCAATTGCCAGCGCACGCTCCATCACCGTTGCCATCCCACAGCGATCAATCTCATGCATGGTAAAGACGGTGATCGGCGAAGCGCGCAATGCTTCCCGCTCCAGCGGATCGAGATCGCGCACAGCGATCAATACGACGTGTGCCGGATCAAAGGCCGGGATGCGACCGGCAAAACCGGTGAGTGTCGGATGCCCGCGCCCGGTTAACACAGCCAGGGGCATGCCGTGAATATTGCCGCTCGGTGTCGTGTGTTCATCGTTAAAATCGGCGTGGGCATCGATCCAGATCAGGCCAAGTCGTCGCTGCCGCGCACTCCCACTGGCCGACCCGATAGTCAGGCTATGATCACCACCCAGAATGAGGGGCAGCATCCCCTGCTGCACAATATCGGCCACCTGCCGGGCCAGCCGTTCACACATATCGGCAATCGGCTCAAGATAGCGCAGGCGTGAATCAGGCGATGGCGGTGGAGTCGTCTCGACCATCGGCACCGTTAGATTGCCGAAATCAACCACCTGATAACCCAATTCGGACAGTCTTCGACTCAGACCGGCGTAGCGAATGGCACTCGGCCCCATATCGACGCCACGCCGTCCGGCCCCAAGATCGATGGGAACGCCGAGAATTGCAATCTGTGATCCACTACTCATGAAGGGGTCGACTCCTCCTGGGCATCCGTCTTCAGCGAGAGGGTCTCTGGCGGGCCAAAGAAGACTTCGAGCACACCATTGCGGAAATAGGCTCGCCGTGCCGGACGTTCGGCCAGCGTCGTGGGCAAGAGCATATCACGGCGGAAATTGCCAATCTCGATGAACAGCTCATCGCCGCGCTTCGTCATCGACACCTTACCGATCTCGACGTGAGGTAACGGCAAGCGTAGCACATACTCATCGCCCTGTTTAACAATCTCCTGGGTTTTACCGATGAAATGGACTTTCACCGGATCGTCATCGCCGAACAGACGACGACCAACCATAGCCAAATCCTCAATACCGGCCAGGTCACGCGCAAAGTATGGGCTTTCCCAAATCGGTAAAGGACGGAAGAGATCGTAGACCATCTGCCGATAACCCTGCTGAATACGGGCCAGCTCCTGCATAAAAGCGCCTTCGACCTGATCGACCGGCAGCACCCGATTGAGCACGACTCCATCAACCGGATAACCGAACAGTGCCAGATAGGTCGAAGCACGCTGCGCCTCTTTAATCACCATCCGCTCAGGGTTCACCACCAGGCGATAAGAGCTGATCTGTGGATCGGTCAGGGTTGCCCGCAG
>FWWM01009740.1_pt1 | contig 17503 bp, 13 predicted proteins | sample 2228351 | NCBI WGS metagenome assembly FWWM01 (sample SAMEA103939774, study PRJEB20133) | metagenome | reverse complement strand
ATGTAATTTCGATGGGAAGTTGCGCAAACTGCGGTGGTCCATATTGGGAGCATGGTTATCATGTTTTAAAAGGTGTTGATAGAATCATCCCTGTCGATGTTTATGTTCCGGGTTGTCCTCCGAGACCAGAGGCATTGCTTGAGGGGATAATTAAACTTCGTGAGAAGATAAGACGCGAGAGCCTTGTAAAGAAGAAACTTCCACCAATTTATGTTGAAGAAAAATAAAGTTTTAGGGAGAAAATGCAAGCAAATGAAATTTTTGAGAAGATAAAATCGAAATTCGAAGATGCAATAGTTGAATTTAAACCAGACGCAGTAGTTGAGCCTTACCTTGAGGTCAAGCCGGATAGAGTTAAAGAGATTTGTGAGTTTCTGCGAGATGAGCCTGAACTTGCTTTTGATTATCTTATGTGCCTAAGCGGAGTCGATTATGGAAATGGAACGCTTGGCGTTGTTTATCATCTTTATTCGATGAAACATTCACATCGATTTGTTTTGAAGGTTAAAGTTCCAGTTGAAAATCCCGTTGTTCAGTCGGTTGAATCTGTGTGGAAAAGCGCAAATTGGCATGAAAGGGAAGCTTATGATATGTTTGGGATCGTATTTGAAGGTCATCCTGATTTAAGAAGAATTCTGATGCCTTATGACTGGCCTGAAGGAAGTTATCCATTGAGGAAAGATTTTCAGGTTCCGGAATTTTACAACGGTATGAAGGTTCCATATTGAAATAGATTAAAAAATAAATGATGGTTTGGTTTAATGGCTACATTTGAAATAACGACTCGTTCCGTAAAGGGGGATTTAAAGACTGATACAATGATTTTGAACATGGGTCCGCAACATCCATCCACGCACGGTGTTTTACGGCTTGAACTTGTTGTCGATGGTGAAATAATTGTCGATGTGATTCCGCATATCGGTTATCTTCATCGCTGTTTTGAAAAACATGCTGAACAGATGACGAATTATCAGCAAGTTATACCGTATGTGGATAGAATGGATTATGTCGCAGCGATGGGCAATGAACTTGCTTATGTTCTTGCGGTTGAGAAGTTGATGGGGATTGAGGTTCCAGAAAGAGTTCAATATATTCGTGTTATAATGGCGGAACTTCAGAGGATAGCAAGCCACCTTCTTGCAATTGGAACTTATGGATTAGACCTTGGTGCTTTTACCCCATTTTTGTGGTGTTTTAGAGAAAGAGAAAAAATTCTTGATTTATTTGAGATAACATGTGGAGCAAGATTGCTTTATAACTACATCTGGATCGGTGGACTTTCGCATGATTTGCCGTCGGAGTTTGGGAAAAAACTTAAAGATTTTTTGAAAACTTTTCCAAAGGCTTTAAAGGAGATAAATGACCTTTTGACATTTAATAAAATTTTCATCGATAGAACCGCAAACGTTGGCGTTCTCCCTGCAGATGTTGCAATCAACTACGGTTGTAGTGGTCCGATGTTGCGTGGCTCGGGAGTTAAATTCGACATTAGAAAAAATGAGCCTTATCTTGTTTATGATAGATTTGAGTTTGATATCCCTGTCGGAGAAGGAAAGATGGGAACAGTTGGTGATTGCTGGGATAGATATTATGTTCGTGTGAGGGAGATGGAGGAAAGTTTAAAGATAATAGAGCAGGCGTGGGAACAACTTCCACCTGGCGACGTGCATTCTGCCATACCGAAGAAAGTTAGACCTCCGCAGGGTGAAGTTTATTTCAGAACAGAAAATCCGAGAGGAGAACTTGGATTTTATATCATAAGTGATGGACACACATCAAGTCCATTTAGAGTTAAAGCAAGGGCACCAAGTTTTGTGAATTTGTCCGTTTTGCCGGAGATATCAAAGGGTTATATGATTGCAGATCTTGTAGCTATACTTGGAAGCGTCGATATCGTGCTTGGTGAGGTCGATAGGTAAAATTTTAAAAACAAATCAGTTTCGAAAATGCCCGAGATTTTAAATATGCTAATAGCTTCGCTAATTCCTCTTCTGTTTATACTTGTGTATGCAATTGTTATCCTTTGGGTTGAGATAAAAGTCGCATCCCATGTTCAAGATCGTTTGGGTTATATGTATACTGGTGGATTTCACGGATGGGCACAGCCGATAGCTGATCTTTTGAAACTTTTGACGAAAGAACATATAACACCTGTAAGCGCAGATAAAATTTTGTTTACACTTGCGCCGATCCTCGTCTTTGCTAGTTCATACGCTGCATATGCAGCTTTGCCGTTTACATCTACATTTATCGCTTCAAATTTGAATGTTGGGATATTTTATATAATTGCCATAACTTCGTTCGTTGTCATAGGAATTTTGATGGCTGGATGGGCTTCAAATAATAAGTATTCACTTTTCGGGGCGATGCGTTCAGTTGCTCAAATTGTAAGTTATGAGATTCCAACCGCTTTATCTATTTTGACAGTTATAATTGTTGCTGGAACTTTGAACCTTCAAGAGATATGTGAGATGCAGAAGGGTGGGATATTCAACTGGATAATTTTCAAATACCCACCGTTTATGTTTATAACTTTTTTGATTTATTTCACCGCGTCGCTTGCCGAGGTTAATAGAACTCCGTTCGATATCCCGGAAGCGGAGTCAGAACTTGTTGCGGGTTATCATACGGAATATACTGGGATGAAATTTGCAATGTTTTATCTTGCTGAGTATGCGAATATGTTTCTTGTCTCGGGAATTTCTGCAATACTTTTCTTTGGCGGTTGGAATAGCCCGTTTGGAGAATTTTTATCTGGACCTGTTTGGGGAGTTTTCTGGTTCGTTTCAAAAGGTTTGTTCTTTGTGTTTTTGCAAATTATGCTGAGATGGACTTTGCCAAGGTTAAGGGTTGACCAGTTGATGTATGTTTCATGGAAAGTGTTGACGCCGATTTCATTTGTGAATATAATGGTCGTCGGTTTATGGGCAATTTTAAAATAAAACTCGTTTTAAGATGAAGCAATACTTCAAAAATATATTCATCGCGTTGTGGACAATTTTAATCGGTTTAAAACTCACCTTCAAACATCTTTTCGTCAGAGCGGTTACGATTCAATATCCAGATGTAAAATTAAAACTCCCTGAAAGGGCAAGAAACCGTCTTTATGTCAATATAGATGATTGCATTGGATGTAAACAATGTGAGATGGCTTGTCCGGTTGATTGCATCACAATTGAGACGGTAAAGGCTTTGCCAAATGAAGATTTAGGTGTTACATCGACTGGAAATAAGAAACGTTTGTGGGTCACGAAATTTGATATAGATATAAGCAAGTGCTGTTACTGCGGGCTTTGCGTTTATCCATGTCCAACCGAATGTATCTATATGACAGATGTTTATGAATTTTCTGAATACAAAAGGCATAATCTGATCTATCATTTCAGCAACTTTACTCCTGAAGAAGCTGAGATGAAGAAAAAGCAAGTTGAGCAATTTGAACTTGAGCAAAAGATGAAGAAGGCTGTAAAGCCATCTGAACAAGCAGTGGTTTCAAATCCCGGAGATTCTGAAACGAAATCTTAAAAACAAAAGAATCTATAGTATGAGTTTATTTGATGTTGCATTTTATTTGCTTGCGATCATAACAATTGGTTCCGCAATTGTGGTCGTCAGCGCGAGAAACATAATCTACTCCGCCTTCGCTCTTCTTTTCACATTCTTTGGGGTCGCAGGTTTGTATGTGTTGCTTAATGCTGACTTTATTGCTGTGACACAGGTTTTGATATATGTTGGTGGAATTCTTGTCTTGATAATTTTCGGTGTAATGCTTACTACAAAAGTTTTTGATGTCCCCGTTAGAACCGAAACTTTACATGTTGGTCCAGCAATCGTAATAACGGGTGCAATTATGGGAACTCTCGTCGGGGTGATCTTGAAAACGAGATGGTTTAATGTCTTCAACGTGCAGTGGGAAAATACGACGAAGAAAATAGGAGAAAGGTTGATGACAGATTTCCTTTTGCCGTTTGAAATCGCTTCGGTTGTTTTGCTTGTCGCTTTGCTTGGCGCAGTTATAATTGCTCGAAAAGAAAAATAAAGGTGGATTTTTATGCAAGTTAATTTATCAATGTTGAAAAATGTCGGGCTTGAACATTTCCTGATCGTAAGCGCAATACTTTTCTCGCTTGGAATTTATGCTGTTGTCACGAGGAAAAACGCGATAATGGTTTTGATGGGAATTGAACTAATTCTAAACTCTGCGAATATAAATTTCATCGCATTTTCAAAGTATTCAACCGGTGATATCACAGGGCATCTCGTTGCGATATTTGTAATAATTCTTGCTGCAGCTGAAGCTGCGATCGCAATTGCAATTGTTTTGAACATATATAAAAACTTCCTCACAGTTAACATTGACGAAATTGATAATTTAAAACGTTGAATGAATATGTTTCCCTTTGGGAAGGATTTTAAAAATAAAAAAGTTGAATTTGCATGGCTCAAAATACATTGATTTTGCTCTCAATTCTTGCTTTGCTTTTACCTTTGGGCGGATTTTTGATTTTGATATTTTTCGGGAGGAGATTGCCGAGGCAAGGTGATGTAATTGAGACTGGGCTTGTTTTGGGTTCACTGGTTCTTTCGTTTATCGTTTTCTTTAATAAAATTTTAAACTTTCCCGAACCGATCGAATGGAAATTTGATTGGGTTAATTTCGGATTTGTTAAAGATTGGGGGGAGATGAAGATTACGCTTGGGATTTTAATTGATAATCTATCAGCGACAATGCTTGTTGTCGTGACCGTTATAAGTTCGCTTGTTCATATTTTCTCGATCGGTTATATGAAGGATGATGTCAGATATTCGAGATATTTTGCATACCTTGGGTTTTTTACATTCTCGATGCTTGGAATTGTTTTGACTAATAACTTTTTCACGATGTATGTTTTCTGGGAACTTGTAGGTGTTTCTTCTTATCTTTTGATAGGTCATTGGTATGAGAAGAAATCTGCGTCTGACGCAGCTAAGAAAGCGTTTATTGTAAATAGAGTTGGGGATTTCGGATTTTTTGTTGGGATAATGATAATTTGGGCGAGTTTGAAAACCTTTAATTTTGGAGAAGTTTTTGCGGGGATTGAGCAAGGAAAATTATCTGGAGATCTGCTCACAGCTGCGGGCATACTTGTTTTTTGTGGTGCGATTGGCAAATCAGCACAATTTCCTCTGCATGTTTGGTTGCCCGATGCGATGGAAGGTCCAACACCTGTTAGTGCTTTAATTCATGCTGCGACGATGGTTGCAGCTGGAGTTTATCTTACTGCGAGAACCTATGCGATGATGAGCGCTGATGCCCTTACATTTATTGCATACATTGGTGCTATAACTGCATTTATTGCTGCGACGATCGCTATCACGCAAACAGATATAAAGAAGGTTCTTGCTTATTCAACTATTTCGCAACTTGGATATATGACGATGTCGCTTGGTTCGGGTGCTTATGTTGCTGGATTTTTCCATCTTGTGACACACGCTGCTTTTAAAGCTGGACTCTTTCTTGGGTCTGGTTCTGTAATCCATGCGATGCATCATGCTTTGCATAAAGTTCATGATCACCACACTGATCCACAGGATATACGCAACATGGGCGGATTGAAGAAGAAAATGCCCATAACTTATTACACTTTTTTAATCTATACGCTTGCGATTTCCGGGATTCCGCTGACATCAGGATTTTTGAGCAAAGATTCTATTCTTGCTGGGGCTTTTGCGTTTGGGAAATTGAGCGGGCATACATTTATACCTTTGATTGGTTTCTTCGTTGCGGGGTTAACAGCGTTTTATATGTTTAGGTTATTGATATTAACATTTCACGGCGAGCCAAAAAGAAAAGATCTCTTCGAACATATTCATGAGTCTCCAAAAGTTATGACTGTTCCGCTTCTCATACTCGCGATTTTATCTTTGTGGTTTATCTTTGGACCTAATCCTTTTGACGCAAGTTCAACTTGGGTTGAAAAATATATTCATAAGCCGAAAAGTGCTGTTCCAGTTGAGCAGCAATTTAAATTTAATCTCCCGATAAAATCGGAAGAAGGGGTTGTGATAACTGAATATGATCATGCTTTGCATGAAGCACATACCCCAGCGATGTTGCTTTCTCTTGGTATGGCTGGACTTGGGATATTGTTTGCGTTTTTGACATATCAATGGGGTAAAATAAGCGCTGAAAAAGTTGCAAATGCGATTAGACCAGTTTATACATTTCTCAAAAATAAATGGTATTTTGATGAACTTTACGCAAATACTTTCGTGCTCGCAACGCTTGGGATATCGCGATTTGCGAGATGGTTTGATCTTAAGGTAATTGATGGAATTGTTGATGGCTCTGCTTATTTGACTAAGTTATGGTCTTTTTCAATTGGTAAATTCGACTGGAATATAATTGATGGTCTTGTGAATTTGCTCGCTTATGTGACTGGATTTTTTGGCTATGTTACGAGATTGCTACAAAATGGAAAAGTTCAAACATACATCATCTATGTTGTCTTTGCTGTTATAGTTCTGTTCTACATTTTCCTTGGTTGAAAAATTAAGTTTCAAAAACAAAATAAAGTAAGGAAGCATAAATGCAAATACTTGGCATTGGAATTTTAACTTGGATTGTATTTTTGCCGATTTTGGGAATGATATTAGTTTTGCTTGTTCCAAAGGGAAGGGAGGTTTGGATAAAATGGATTTCGGTTATCACCACAGGAATTCAAGTTATACTTGCTGTTGTTTTGCTTTTGAATTATCGATATGATCTTGCAGGAATAAATACGCTTGAAGGGTTTCAATTTGTTGAAAAATATCGTTGGATCGATGTAAGCGGTGTTGCTTGGTTCGGGAGAATTGTGATTGAGTATTTCCTTGGCGTTGATGGTTTAAGTATGCCGATGGTTGTTTTAACTGCTTTGATTTGCTTCATTGGTTCGATTGCGTCATGGGAATTGCCGAAGACGAAAGGATATTATGCGCTTTATCTTTTGCTTGACACTGGAATGATGGGCGTATTTGTAGCGCTTGATTTCTTCTTGTTTTACATCTTTTGGGAGGTTATGCTTTTGCCAATGTATTTCTTGATAGGAATTTGGGGAGGTCCAAGACGTGAGTACGCTGCGATAAAGTTTTTCATCTATACTTTGCTTGGTTCTGTTTTGATGCTTCTTGTTATGATCGGGCTTTATTTCAGCACAAGCGTAATTGACCCAGTTACGGGCGAGAAGATCCATACTTTCAATATGCTTGCTATGATGGATCCGAAAAATTACGAGCCTGGAGCGATCTTTTCAGGATTGCACACAACCTGGAGATACATTGCTTATATTGCGCTATTTATAGGATTTGCAATAAAAGTTCCAATTGTACCATTCCATACCTGGCTTCCTGATGCGCACGTTGAGGCTCCAACCCCGATAAGTGTAATTCTTGCTGGTGTTCTTTTGAAGATGGGAACTTATGGAATGTTAAGGATAAGTTTCCCGATATTCCCAGACGGTATGTTAAAATATGCTTTGCCTTTAGCAATTCTTGGATTTATAAATATCGTCTACGGTGCGCTTGCAGCGATGGCGCAGGAGGACTTTAAAAAACTTATCGCTTACTCAAGTATAAGCCATATGGGTTATGTCGTGCTTGGAATGGCAGCGTTGAATACTCAAGGTGTAACCGGTGCAATTATGCAGATGTTTAATCATGGGACGATAACCGCTATGCTATTCTTGATCGTTGGAGTTTTGTATGATAGAGCGCATACGCGTGGACTTTATGAATTTGGTGGGCTTGCGAATCAAATGCCTAAGTATTTTGGAATTGTTATAATTGCTTTCTTTGCTGCGCTTGGTCTTCCCGGATTGAGCGGGTTTATAAGCGAGGCTTTTGTTTTCCTTGGAGCGTTTCAAACTTATAAATGGATCGCTATTTTCTCCGCAACCGGAGTTATCATAACAGCCGGATATATTCTCTGGACAACTCAACGTCTTTTCTTCGGGCAATTGCCAGATAGATGGAAAAATCTTCCCGACATAAACGCGCGCGAATTAGTAACATTAGTTCCGCTTGCAATTATAGTTATCTTCCTTGGGGTTTACCCAAGTCCGTTAATCAATTTAATGAATGCATCGGTTAATCACCTTGTGAGATTCGTCTCTGAAATGGGACAAGCAGGAGGGATGCAAATTGGAATTTTACCATAAAAAATTAAATCTGGTGAGACGAGATGGTCGAGCAGTTTGGAATAGAATTAATACAGTCGTTGAAAAATTTCTTACCTGAAATCACCTTAACCTTGACTTTGGCTTTTGTAATTATTTTCGATTTGATTCTTGGGAGGAAGGTTCGCAATATCGGAGCTTATATTTCGCTTGTTGGATTAGCTATCGCTTTCTTTTTCACCGTGAAACAGTATGGAGGAACGTATCAGATTTTCAGGGCGATGTTTGTTGTTGATCCGTATTCAACATTTTTCAAATTTGTATTTCTTCTCTCTGCTTTTATAATTATTGTCTTTTCATTGCAATCGTATGAGTTGAAGGAGACATCCGCTCGTAGAAGGCTTGGTGAATATTACTTTTTGATATTGAGTTTAACGCTTGGCGCATTTTTGATGGCTGGTTCAGTGAATCTACTAATGATGTATCTTTCGCTTGAGTTGGTGAGCATAAGCTCATATATCCTTGCTGGTTACATTAAAGAGTCGGAGCGTTCAAGCGAGGCATCGATGAAATATGTAATTTATGGCGCTTTATCCTCTGGATTGATGCTTTATGGGATTTCTTTGATTTATGGTTTGACCGGCGAGATAAATATATATGCAATAAATGCATCTCTTTTATCGAGCGGATATAGTCCAATTGTTCTGTTGATTGCGTTGATACTTATGCTTGCGGGTTTTGGTTATAAAATCTCCGCTGTTCCGTTTCATTATTGGACTCCTGATGTATACGAAGGTTCACCTATAACTGTTACTGCTTTTCTTTCTGTCAGCTCGAAAGCTGCGGGGTTTGCGATGCTTGTAAGATTTTTAAAAGTGAGTTTTATTGATAGGACTGTGACCGCTGGGATCGAAGGTGCGTGGGCTGTAATTCAGGGATTGCCTTGGACGGAGATAATCGCAATTCTTTCGGCTTTAACTATGACGGTTGGGAATATAATTGCTATATGGCAAAACAATTTGAAGAGAATGCTTGCATATTCGAGCATAGCCCATGCGGGATATATTTTGATGGGTGTTGTCGTTGCGCAAAATTTGGGTATATCTGCAATGTTGATTTATTTCCTTGCTTATCTTTTTATGAATCTTGGTGCTTTTTATTGTGTTATGGTCGTTGCTGAAAAAACTGGAAGCGAAGATATAGAAGTTTATAAAGGTCTTGGATATAGAATGCCATTTCTTGGCGTTGCTTTTACAATTTTCTTGGTTTCTTTGACGGGAATTCCTCCAACATTTGGATTTATAGGGAAACTTTATCTTTTCTCGGCACTTATAAATGCGAAGGTTATCTGGCTTGCGGTCGTTGGGGTTTTAAATAGCGTTGTCTCGCTTTATTATTACATCAGGGTTGTGAGAAATATGTTTTTAAGGGATCCCGAGTTGGAGAAATCTTCCATCAGTCTTTCTACCACGCATATTGTAGTTATGCTTATTCTTTTGATTCCGACTTTATTGTTCGGGGTTTATTTTGGACCAATTGTAGATTTTGCGCAAGGCTCTGTTGCGATGTTTGGACTGAGGTAGTTCTTAACGAAATTTTAAGTTTGAAAAATTAATTTTGAGTTTTTAAATTTAAGGCGAAATTAAACTCGCCGAATTTAGCTTGTGAAAATTGAAAGTAAAATTAAAAATGGTATGAGTGTTTTAGGTTATAAAAAGGGGTGTATATTCGCATGCACGAATAAAAGCTTTGGTGAATGTCTCTCTTATAAGATATTTGGCACGAACAAAGTCTATTCAGAAAAAGTCTATAAAATCAAAAAGGGTGATGTTTTATTTTTGCTGAACATTGATAACGATACACTTTATGGTCCTTTTATAGCAGACTCAGATGGTGGTAAAAATATCAACCCTCAAATTTGGAATGGCAGATATCCTTACCAAGTTAAAGTATCTATTAATGGAGAAATTAAATCCTTTAAAAACGCATCGCGCCTGTTAAAAAAATTAAACTTCAACTGGAAAGAGGATATTTTTGGAGAAGAAGTCATAGAATTTTTGATGAAAATTTTAGAAAATCCCGATGTCGACCTGTCCAAAATACCTATTCCTCAAGTTGAAGTTGATGAAAAACCCAAACTTGAAACCACTACGCTTTGGGATTATCCAAAACAAAGCTATGGGAAGACCCCTAAGGGTGATAATAAATATCCTGGTGTAACACCAGCATTTATCATTTACAATTTAGTGAGAAGATATACAGAGCCGGGGGACCTTGTATTAGATCCTATGGCCGGAAGTGGGACAACCATAGATGTGTGCAGAGAAGAGGGGAGAAGGTTTATCGCTTTTGATATATCACCTACTCGTCCCGACATCATTCAGGCAGATGCAAGAGAATTACCACTGAAAGATAACAGTGTTGATATGATTTTTGTAGACTCGCCTTATGGTGATAATGTTAAATATAATGACCATCCAAAAGATATTGGAAAAATTTCTGCTGAAAGCGAGGAATTTTATGATGAATTAGAGAAGGTCATGAAGGAGTGTTACAGAGTTTTGAAACCTGGAAAAGTTTTAGGATGGTTGATCGGTGACCAATGGGTAAAAAAGAAATTTACACCCGTTGGATTTAAAGTTTTCGAAAGGCTTTGCAAATACTTCGAACCTGTGGATATAATCTGTGTAGTTAGAAGAGGACAAACATCAAACACCCCAGTTTGGCATGATAGAGCCATAAAGTTTAATTTTTACCTTCGTGGCTTTAAGTATCTTCACATTATGCGAAAGCCAAATGAACAAGGGAGGAAGACTATGGAAAATCGTAAAGTTAAGTGGGGCGAATATGAAAGAAAGAAAAAGAATGACCTTTGACGATGTTTTAATTTTGTATGAAAAGTTTAAAAAAGAAAAAGGCGCTAAAGCCTACAATTACATTTCCGAGTTCCTCCGCAGATTAAAGAGAGAACACAAAAGTAGGTGGGAAAAATTACCAACTAAGAAAGGAGATCACGAACAATCTTGGCGTTCTTTTAAAGGAAAGAATTTTGAAAAATTAATTCTTTACATCATTAAGGATCAAGTGAACAATCTTGGACTTAAAATAATCGAGGGTAGTGAACTGGAAAAGAAAGATAGTAGAAAGTTAAATGAGGAGCAAAGCAGGGTTAAGAGAAATCTTCTAATTCACTATGGAGAATTTGGCTCTCACTTGCCAGATGTAGATTTGATTATCTATGAGCAGAACTCCTGTAAAGTATTAGCAGTGATATCAAGTAAGATAACTTTGAGAGAAAGAATTGCTCAAACGGGTTACTGGAAATTAAAACTCTCCGCAGATGATGTAACCAAGCATATTAAAGTTTTCTTTGTTACACCCGATGAAGATAAGACATTGACAAGAAAATTTCCCACTAAGAAGGGAAGGGCTATAGTCGAAATAGATACAGACGGTTGTTACGTGATGACCGAGGAAGAGATAGAAGAAAGTGAGAAGGTGAAAAAATTTGAAAAGTTCTTTGATGACCTTAAGCGATTGAAGGTACTTTATTCTTGAAGTTGTTTTCAACTTGAGATAGTTCTTAACGAAATTTTAAATTTTTCTAATTGAAAAATTAATTTTGAGTTTTTAAATTTTACTTGAGGCGAAGGTTAATTCGCCAAAACAAAAACAAAATCATAGGTGAATCAAATGAAAAAATTAATCCTACTTTCGGGGCTATTTCTTCTAATCCCTGTGATTGTTTTTGCTCAAGGTGTCACGACCGCAAGCATAAGCGGTATTGTGACAACCCAAGCAGGGGAACCGCTTCCCGGGGCTAATATACTCGCTGTTCATGAGCCGAGTGGAACCGTCTATGGAACAATTTCAAGAGTTGATGGACACTATAATTTGCCGGGGTTGAGGGTTGGCGGTCCTTATACCGTAACTGTTTCCTATGTTGGTTATGCTCAGCAAAGAGTTACAAATGTATTTCTCACATTGGGGCAGAATTTAGTGCTTAATTTTAAGCTCACTGAGCAACCAGTCGAACTTGGCGAAGTTGAAGTTATAGGTGAGAGAACGGGTTTGATAAACGCAGCTCGAACTGGTCCAGCGACAAACGTCTTAAGACAGCAGATCGATGTTCTTCCGACGATTTCCAGAAGTTTCCAAGATTACTACAAAATCTCACCTTACTTTGTTGGATATAGTGCGGCTGGAAGAAATAACCGTTACAATAATATCCAAATTGACGGTGTGAACTATAACGACCTCTTTGGTTTAGGTGGAACTGGAGCGCCAGCGGGGCAATCAAATGTAACACCAATAAGCCTTGAAGCAATTGAAGAATTTCAAATCGTAGTTGCTCCTTATGATGTTAGACAAAGTGGTTTTACAGGTGCTGGTGTAAATGCTATTACAAGAAGTGGTACTAACAGATTTTCGGGGGCATTTTTCCTCTATGGGAGGAACCAAGATTTTATAGGGAAGAGCCCAGATACATTGAGGAGAAAATACCCAGATTTCTCAGATTATCAAACAGGGTTTAGACTTGGTGGTCCAATTCTTAGAAATCGGCTTTTCTTCTTTATAAACGGTGAGATAACGCGCTATAAGTCTCCATTATCTAGGGTCTTTGGAGCTTCAACGATTGGAACAAATATATACACTCTTTCGCCAGATAGCGTTGAAGCATTTCGCAATGCTTTAAAGACAAGGTATGGTTATGAAACGGGTTCATTTGATAATTTCAGATTTGGAAGGGAAAGCGATAAACTTTTCATTAGGTTTGACTTTAACATAAGCCAACAACATCGATTGACCTTAAGACATAGCTACCTCAGCGCTTTTGACGATAACGCTCCAGCGACATCGGGAATACCTACACCACAAGTTGCTACTATTTATGCTGAGAACACGAGATATAAAACGCAAAACGTGACCAATTCCACGGTTCTTCAATTGAGAAGCGTTTTTAGAAACAATGTAGTGAATGAACTTATCCTTGGTTACACTGACATTCATGACAGTCCCAAGTACTATGGGCAAGCGTTCCCATATGTATCGGTGAGAACTACAGATGCAACTGGAAGGACATATAACCTTGCGGCAGGTTCGGAGAAATTTAGAATGGCAAATGACTTAAGGCAAAGGGTCATTGAGATAACCGATAACTTAACATTCTTCGTCGGTTCGCATGCAATTACAATTGGTACACATAATGAGATATTCTCATTTAATAATCTATTCATTCGTGATTTCTTTGGTGCTTATCATTGGAACTCGCTCGCTGATTTTCTTGCAGGGAGAAAAGCGGCGCAGTATGAATTGAGCTACTCAAAAACGTCAGATCCTCAGCCAGCTGCGAAATGGAAAGCAATCCAATATGGATTCTATGTTCAGGATGAGTGGACTGTAAGACCAGGGCTTAGATTGATCTACGGTATCAGACTTGATATTCCGACTTTCCCTGATAAACCAGCGTATAATCCTGCGGTTGATTCCACATTTAAACCGCTTGGCTATGATATTTCAACTGATAAAGTTCCAAAAGCTCAATTTATGTGGGGTCCAAGGCTTGGTATAAACTTTGATTTATTTGGAGATAGAACGTTGCAGTTAAGAGGTGGCGTTGGTGTGTTCACTGGACGCGTTCCTTATGTGTGGGTTTCAAATCAGTATTCGAACACTGGTGTTGAATTTGCTCGGTTGTTTTTAACGGGTGCTTCCGTTCCAGACTTTGAGCCAAATCCATATAATCCACCGAAAGGTGGGACACCGGTTGCAACAACTGAGATTAACGTAACCGCTCCAAATTATAAGCTTCCACAAGTTTTAAGAGCGAGTTTTGGTGTTGATAAGACTTTACCGCTTGGATTTATAGCGACTATCGAAGGGCAATATACAAAGACAATAAACGATATACTTTACCAAGATATTAACCTTAAGCCACAGGGATATCTTGCTGACGGAAGACCAATTTATGGTGTTTGGAATTATAGTGCTCGCAGATGGACTGTTCAAAAATATAACTCTACATTTACTAATGTTATCTTGCTGACCAATACTTCTGAAGGTTATGCTTATCATTTAACTTTCCAACTTGAAAGACCTGTTGCCCCAGATGGAATTTATGCTAAATTTGCTTATACTTATGGTGTTTCAAAAGATGCAAATAGTGGTACATCATCCCAGGCATTGTCTCAATGGAGGTTCAACCATGTGATTGATCCCAACAACCCAGGAATTTCATTCTCATCGTTTGATTATAGGCATAGGATTCTTGGGATAGTTTCATACAGGAAGGAAATCTTCAGGGGAATTGCTGCTACAATTGGTCTTTTCTATAATGGCTTGTCTGGTCAACCTTATTCTTGGGTGTACAGCGGTGATGTCAACGGTGATGGACAAACTTCGAATGATCTTGTTTACATCCCGAAGGATAAATACGACGTGATCCTTGTTAACACTGCGGGTAATCCTCTTCCACTTACGGATCCTGCTTATGATCAATTGAATTCGTTTATTGAGAACGATCCGTATTTGAGCAAGAACCGTGGTAAGTTTGCCGAAAGAATGGGAGCCCGTGGTCCATGGTCGCATCAGGTTGATGCGAGGTTAACGCTCGAAATCCCTTCGATTAGAGGTCATAAACTTGAGGTTACATTCGATATCTTGAATTTGACGAATCTTTTGAATAAAGATTGGGGAATCGTTAAAGGAGTTACATTCCAGCAAGCTTTCCTGTTAGTTTTCCACAGCTTAGATCCGACAACTGGGAAACCAAGATTTAGATGGACTAATCCTCCGCGACCAGAGATTCCTGTCGATCTCGCGTCGAGATGGCAAGCTCAGATCGGTATAAGATACACATTCTAAAAATTTCCTAAGTTAGATTCCTTGAGGGGAGCGGAAGTTTGTTTTTCTGCTCCCCTTTTTTATTTTTAACTTGCCTTTTGAAAAACAAAATGTAGTAAGTATGATCATAGCGCTTTTGACTGACTTCGGTGATAAAGATTGGTTCGTTGGTGTTATGAAAGCGGTGATTTTGGGAATAAATCCGAATGTAAAAATAATCGACATAACCCACGAGATTTCGCCTCAAGATGTTCATCAGGCTGGATTTGTCCTGTGGAATGCTTATAAGTATTTTCCGGATAAAACAATTTTCGTCTGCGTTGTCGACCCGGGCGTTGGGAGCGAGAGAAAAATAATTGCGGTTGAAACGAAAAAATATATTTTTATAGCGCCTGACAACGGATTGCTTGATTTTGTTTTAAGCGAAGTTGATGTTTTAAGGGCTGTGCATGTTGAAAACAAAGATTACTTTCTTGAGAGCGTAAGTTCGACATTTCACGGAAGAGATATATTCGCCCCTGTATCAGCTTATATTTCGCGTGGGGTTGATTTATCTGAACTTGGCAAAGAAGTTAAATTGGGGACCCTAAAGGAAATGTTTGTTAAGGTTTCAAATGTTGGCGATTACGAAGGCGAGGTTATATATATCGATAGGTTTGGGAATTTGATAACGAATTTGATGGTAAGTAAAGAATTTGATGGTGAGGTAAGGCTTAAAGATTTGGTTATTGGAAAAATTTCAAGAACTTATTCAGATGTTGAAATTGGTCAAGCGGTTGCTTTGATCGATAGTAGTGGTTTGATTGAGATTGGAATTCGCGAGGATAACGCAAGTAAAATTTTGGGCGTAGGTCGTGGAGAAAAAGTTTTTTTGAAAGTTAAAAAGATATAGCATATATTTTGAAAAAGTCAATTGTTAGGTGCAAACGATGAGAAATTTTGTCTTAAATTTTTTGATTGTGGTTTCGATACTTTTAACAGGTTGCGCTTCATCTAAGAAGACAAGTTCAACCAAACCTGAACTTGAAACTAAATCCGCCGATGTAGAAAAATTGGTCTACAAAAGGGTTGAAGATAGGGACAAGGCAATAGAACATTTCATTACAGGTCTTATTTATGAAATGAAAGGCGACTATGCGAGCGCGATCCTTGAATATCAAGATGCACTTCGCTATGAGCAAAGCCCGGGGATTTATAATGCGATCGCAAAAGCATATCAAAAAATCGGCAAGCATTCACTTGCAGTTCAAATGGCGCTTGAAGCGATAAAACTTGACCCTCAAAGTATACCATATCGTGAGACATTAGCGGATATTTACATTGAGACATTTGAAATTCAAAAGGCGATAAATGAATTAGAAAATATACTCAAACTCGATTCTTTAAACTACAACGCTCTTTTCAACCTTGCCCAACTTTACGAGTCCAGCAAGCCTTTGCGTTCGCTTGAACTTTACAACAAGATCATCGAAAATTACGGTCCAGAATGGAACGCCCTACAACGAATTGCGGAACTTTCTTTTCGACTTGGCAAATTTTCTGAATCTGCACATGCCCTTGAGATGATGATAGAAATAGACCCTTCAAATTATGAACTTCGCAGATTAGCGGCGGAAACTTACATAAGTGCGGGGGATTTTGAAAAGGCTAAATCTATACTTTCAGAATTAATTGATTTAAACCCGCGCGATGAACAGGCGAAAATCACATATGCTGAGGTTTTGCTCCGGTTGAGGGAGAAAAACAAAGCGATTGAAATTTTAAATAGCATCATCGAAGACGATTCTGTTAAAATTGATTCAAAGTTACGAGTTGGGGAGAGTTTGTTAAGGAGTGCGAATGCGGATACAAGTTTGAAAATGTTTGCAAAGAGGATCTTCAAAAGTTTGTCTGAAAAATATCCAGATGATTGGAGACCGCACTGGTTTTTGGGCATAATTGCTTCGGATGAAAGGGATAATTTGACTGTGCTTGAAGAGTTTAAAAAAGTTGTAAAACTAAATTCGCAAGTTGTTGAAGCATGGCGTGGGATTGGGATCGCTCTTTATGAACTTGAAAAATTTGATGAACTTATAGATTGGATGAAAAATGGGGTTGAGAAATTCCCGGACGATTTTATGATCAATTTCCTTCTCGGACTTGGTTATCATCGAATTGATAGAAATCGTGAGGCGGTTGCACCGCTTGAGAAGGCGCTTTCGCTCGATCCGAAAAATATCGATGTCATAAGCGCGCTCGCTCTCGTCTATGATGCTGTCGGTGAGAGGGCGAAATCAGATTCACTTCATGAACTTGGTTTAAAGTTAAGCCCCAACAATCATCTACTTTTAAATAACTACAGTTACACACTTGCTGAAAGAGGCGAAAGGCTTGAACTTGCCCTTGAAATGGCTAAAAAAGCCATCGAACAAGAGCCTGAAAATCCATCTTACCTTGATACAATTGGATGGGTTTATTTCAAACTTGGAGATTATCAAAAAGCGCACGATTACATTTTGAAAGCGGTTGAAAAGGGTGGTAGTCCC
>FWWM01006554.1_pt1 | contig 17511 bp, 16 predicted proteins | sample 2228351 | NCBI WGS metagenome assembly FWWM01 (sample SAMEA103939774, study PRJEB20133) | metagenome | reverse complement strand
TTAATTCCTCAATGTCAAATAGAAATTTTGGAATGAACAATTTTCTCCCACAAAATCGGCATGCCATAGAATTGAATTCTAATTGCTTTGCTTCAGTAGAATTGTATTGCTGTAGTCTCTAATGCTTTTTTGGGGACAAGAAGCGGGCTATTAGTCATCTTATATCCAGTTACCTAATTCCCCAACCTCCCAATTCGCCAGTCATCCGATTACCGATTTATAAGATCAATTTGTTAGGATTTTGAGCTAAACAGGAAATGCTACTTTTGCCGACCTGCCCGTTGTCTTCTTCGCTGAGATTTTGGAGGATTTTGTAGTGGAGAATTGGTTTTCTGATCTTGGGTCAGAGTTTTTTTGATTATTCAAGGGGTGAGCTTTTACAAACGTATCGACGTATATGATCTGTAGGTTCTCATAATTTGATACATGGCGATGCTCGATGTTTTTAGAGACAGAAAAATTGGCGCCACCAACTATTGCTGTTTCAAAGAAATCGCTATCATCAGCATCTTAGCGTAGCGGAAGATACCATTTGATTCTTACCAGAACCTATCGGCTTAGAAAAAAATTAAGAAATATGTAAAAGCAAAAGGAAGAAATGTTTGGAGATGAAGACAAAACACCTTCATATTTTTCCATCTGTCTTTAGAATTGATCCAGAAAATCGGCCTTTAAAACGCCATAGAAAATTTTAAAGACGATTTGTCTGCGATTGGCTAATCCAGGAAATACAACCTTGGTGTTGTTGACGGCTTTCTTGTCATTTCCTTAGTAAAAGTTTTTTGGACAATAGGCAGGAATAAGCGTAACGAGCTCTTTATCGGTAATGCCCCGAGCAGTCTTTTCAATTTCTCGGTGACGTCTTTGCTCTAATCGACTCTCATGAGTTTGACGCTGATATAAAGCATTCCCACATCGCTCTCAATTTTTTCTTTGACGGCTAATTTTCTCCCAAATTTTCCTTTGGGGTAGCCTTTTTTTATGAATAAGGGTTATTGAACGGACGGAATTGACGTTTCCGTTGAATGAAGGAGTTATCAAAAAGCATCGGCAAGAGGATGCGAGCAAATTTTAAATGAATCGTGCTAAACTCAATTTCACCCTGGAACGGTCAAACAACCAGACAAACGAGAGGGCAATTTCTTAGAGATAAATTGCGAAGATCGGCATTGAAGCGAACGAGGTATTGCCCACTTTCAATTCAGTCTCCATTGCTGGTCGCTTGCTTCACTTGCATAGTATCCAGTCAATAAAAAAGAGTCATCTAAAAAAGCAATTGACACTATAGCATGAAAATCGACCACATTATCTTGAGAAAACCATTGGTTCTGTCCTAAATTTTTTCAGGAATTTTGCTGCTTCTCGCTAATATATCTGGGTGTAACAATACCACCAGAAACCACCAATTTCAATGCGGTTTCTATTGAAATATTAACCCGGATGAGTTCCTTTTCTGGCACGGCGACGATAAATCCAGTTGTCGGTACGGGTACGCTGGGGATGTAAACATTGATAAGGGTTTCAGAGCTGTCGCGGGTTCGGCGCTCGACGCTGCTGGTGATGAATCCGTAGGAATAGATCCCTTTGCGCGGGTACTCTATCATGACCACGGCTTTGAACGAGGTTCTGTTCGGCACCGTTACAGCCTGCATCAATTCTTTAGAGGCATTATAAATTTTATTGACAATCGGAATGCTCGAGATGACCTTTTCAGTGTATTGGAGTATCTTTTTGCCCAAAAAATTGCTTGCCAACAATCCTGCAAATAAAATGAGGAGGATGGTAACCAGGATGCCAATGCCAGGAATGTGGATGCCGAACAGACGCTCGGGCAAAGTCCCTACGAGTCCATCGATTGCTTTCAAGAGGAATTTCAATGCGAGAAAAGTCGCAATGATCGGAACTGTCACAAAAAGTCCAGAAATGAACTTGCTCCGCAAATATTTAAGAATGGATTTAATGATAGCTCACCTCCTTCAGTTATAAACTGATCGGTTCATAATTGGCGTGTTGAAAGCTTTCAATAGCAATGACTGATCTAATTTGCCGAAATAATGTTGTATCACTCAAAAAAATTTTGCCGAAATAATGTTGTATCACTCAAAAAAATTTTTTCACCACTTCATTAGTTTGATAGATCAACCGTTTCTCAGATCGATTTGGAATAGATGGCACTATGGTGTTTCCAAGTCATCGTATTTTAATAAAAAATTATGTGAAAAGCAACGGAATTTATGTTAACAGCAAGCCGTTTAACTTGTATTTTGATATTGAGGCCTCCCGTTCAATCGGCACTGTCAGGGCAGCCTGCCAATATCAGAAAATTTTCAACATTCGATCATCCAGATCGAACCAAATATGATTTTAGCTGTTAAATAGAAAAACTGGGAGCGAATATGTTCAAAAAATATCAATGGAATCTATTGCTGATCGTCTTAGTAGTTTCTCTGGTCGGTTTCATTTTATTCGATCTGGTTTTTTACAACAAGATCAAAAAGTATCTATTCGACGTGACCGCTAATGATTTGCGGGTTAAGACAGAACTTGCGCTCAGCATGTTTGATGAACATCGGATCAGTAACCTTGATCAATGCGAGGCCGACTGTTTTGAAATTTGTTATCGCATTCGAGGAATTGTAAACGCCCGAGTCACGATTATCGATTCCATCGGAAGAGTGATAGCGGATTCGGATGTTGCCAGGGAAAAGGTGGCCCAGATGGATAATCATCTGAGCCGACCTGAGATTCAGCAGGCGCTGAAAACCGGCATTGGACAGAGCTATCGAATGAGCGATACGGTCAACCGCAAGATATTTTACACTGCATTTCCGATTCGAATTCATGGAACGCTTGCTGGTTTTTTGCGCCTGGCATATTATGATCAGCGCTTTGAAGACTCGCTGGCCAATATCGTGACGCTGATCGTCGCTGCAAGTATTGCTGGCTTTTTAATCCTGGTGCTTTTGTCCTATATTTTTAGCCGCGTTGCCGCTGCACCGATTATTTCGATTCTAAAGGTTGCTCAGAAAATCGCTGGTGGAGATCTTGAAAAGTCTTTTCCAGTCGGCAGAATGGATGAAATCGGGACGTTATCGTTGATCTTCAATGACCTGACCGATAAATTGAAAAGCCAGATCAAACAGCTATCTCATGAGCGCACCAAACTCCAGGAAATCCTCTCCAACCTCGATGCTGGTGTCATCTTGTTGGATCGCCATAAACAGGTCATTCACGCCAATCCCCGAATTTTTCAGATGCTGAGACTCGATGATGGGACCATCCAGCACAAAAATGTGCTTGAAATTATCCGCGATGAGCCATTGCTCAATGCAATCGATCGGGCAATAAAAGAAGAGAAAAGGGTAACAGGAGAATTTGAGCGTTTGATCGATCAGCAGAAGGTCTTTTTTAATTATATTGTGACTCCAGTTTGGGCAGCAGAATATCAGGCCAAAGGTGTATTGCTCCAGTTGTACGATGTCACGGCACTTAAAAAATTAGAGGCGATCCGGCGCGATTTTGTGGCCAACGCCTCACATGAGTTCAAGACGCCATTAACATCGATTGTCGGTTATACCGAAACCTTATTGGAAGGAGCCGTTGAGAACCGATCCGATCGGATCAAATTTCTCCGGCGCATTCGAGAGCAAGCACAACGATTGGAGTTTCTGGTGAGCGATTTGCTGAAACTTTCGGAGCTCGAGCGCGAGCAACCGCTGGAATTGAAATCCACGGATCTGACACCGATAATTCGAGATGTTGTGAAAGACTTCAAAACAACAGCTCAACAAAAAAATATCGAATTGACGTTTGAGGTGCCTCAACAGGCGAGGGCGCTGGCGAATGAGGATGGCATCCGGTCGGTACTGAGCAACTTGCTCGATAATGCCATCAAATACACGCTCCAAAATGGCAAGATCCAGGTCCACGTCTCCGAAGCAGGAAAAAACAAGATTAAGATCGCTGTGATCGATAACGGGATTGGCATCGACCCCAAATATCACGACCGTATCTTTCAGCGATTTTATCGGATCGATAAAGCAAGGTCCCAGGCGCTGGGAGGCTCTGGTCTGGGGCTGGCAATTGTGAAGCATATTATCGAACGACATGGCAGCACAATCAATGTGCAAAGCGAATTAGGCAGAGGGAGCACTTTTTGGTTCGAATTGGACAAAGCCAAATAGCGCCTGATTATTGATTGTTTCGATTTGCTTTTATGATGCGCCTTCGCTTGATTCTAAGCTTAAGTGCGGCTTAGGAGGAAATATTCAAATTTGGCGGTGAAGGTCAATGGGAACGAGCTTCTTCTTCAATCAGCAGAAACAACGCTTGTCCTAGCTCCGCATTGTCCAGATACTTCCCCCTTACGGGATCAACCTTATCCGCAAATTGATGAAACCACTCGCTGCCAGCGCCTTTGGCGAAGAACGGAATGAGCGAATTCGTGTGTTCCTTCGAATTCCATTGCATCCCAGGTAGCACGCCCTGGCCTCGGCTCTCTAAGGGCTGCCAGACAGGTTTGCCATCGGCTTGAGCGCCAGAATTCGGACCCGTCAAATACCCAGTTTCATGATCGCCCGTAACGATCACCAGCGTCTCATCCCAGTTGCTGTGTTGCTCCACCCAGTTGACAACCGCCACGACCGCCCAGTTGAAGCCGATCTCCTCTTCGATCATCCTGCCTGATTGATTGTTGTGTGCGCCCCAATCCACGGCACCGCCCTCGATCATCAGAAAAAAGCCATCGGGATCATCGTCAAGAATATTAAGGGCCGCTCGGGTCATCTCCTCGAGCGTGGGAACAGTTTGAATAAAGGGCACAACATAGGGCGCTGCCTGGTTGTCGCCACCCCGTTCTTGCTGCAGAGTGGTAGCGACTTTGGGAATGCCAATGACCCGCTTAGGCGTTGCCCCAGAGCCAAAGCGCCGAAATTCCTCTCGATCCTGGATCAAAACCCATGGATCAGCCACGCCATCGCCATCGGCATCCCCGCCTGCTCTGCCATCGACAAGCGCCTTCCAGACGTCCTGACCGCCGACATATTTGAACGACCCACTGGATCGTGGTTGCCCATTTTTATCAAAGAACGGATGTCCTGCGCCCATGATCACATCCACTCGGCTCTCCAAAATCATTTCCCTGGCAATTTGCTCGTAATTTTTCCGCTGGACATTATGGGCCACAAACGCAGCAGGCGTGGCATGAGAAAATTGCACCGATGTGATCACCCCTGTGGCTTTGCCCAACTCCTCAGCCCGTTCGATGATATTTTGGATCCGCTGTCCTGTAGTGTCGACCCCAATAGCGCCGTTATAGGTTTTCGCCCCCGTGGCCATTGCTGTCGCCGCAGCCGCCGAATCGGTGGGTTTGTGACGCACATAGTCGAAATCGCTCCAGGCCTGGTCAGGGTTATAGCCGAAACCATCTGTAGAATAGGTGCTCATGAAGTAACGGATCGGAAAACGCTCGTAAATTTGAACCCCTGTCGTCCCATATTCGAACAAACTGGCCGCTGCAATATGATTATAGCCACAGCCATCGCTGATCATCAGGATGATGTTTTTGGGCGTGCTGGCGAAAGTGAATGACGTCAGGCAGCAAACAGCAGCGATCAATAAAAGTTTTGTCTTTGAATGTCTCATAATGTCACCTATCAATTATTTCTCAATTGCCAATCTCCAGGTGAGCACCGCCAGCAAGAGAGTAATCGGTGCAAAAATCAGCTTTTCGGCCGTCACGCCCGAAGCAAGGTTGCCAATGAAATTTAGCATGAAATACGCTACCATAATCCATAGCGCAAAATTGATTGCCCTAGTCGATCGACCCGATCGAATGGATCCCAATTTCGACATGACGATGAATAGAAAAATCAGCGTCACCAGTAAAGCAAAGGCTTCCAGCAGATAAAGTTTGGTCGAGGAACCGCCGATGTCGCCGCCCCAGACGAAATTCGGAGGCACAATTTTGATCAGGATTAGCAGATGCAAGACAACCAGCAGGCTCAAAGCGATAATAAGCAACTGACCTGCCAGATTCGTGCTGATCATTTTTTTCATTTTTAAAGTTCCGTCAATTTGACAATATGAAATGATCCGCCGTACCAAATGTTCCAGAATCGATAGAGCATACCCATTCAGAAGAGACTGGATGAATAGCTTTGAATGCAAAACGTTGGTTCTCTCAAGAGACCTGTTGAGATTTGCTCTGCACAATCAGAGCCTATCCGCCCTGGTTCATGCCAGATACTTTTTCATATTGTATTTCTTTGCCATTTCAATCCGTTCGGCTTCGGGCAACGATGTCATGTACTGCTTCCAGCCAGGGCACCAGTTGATATGCCAGCGCCAAATGCGGCCCAGAATGGACCTGGGGTTATTGTCGTATTTTGCCCTGAAGGCACAACTCGCACAATTGATTGCAGCCATTGTTTGATCCCTCATTATAAAATTATTAGTCCCTTCATGATTTCGATTGTCAACGAAACGAAGACGAATTGATTTAACGCTCAGCTTGAATCTTTGCTAAAAATTGAAAGAAAAAAGCAGTTGCCATTCTCTTCTTTAAGAATGGGATAAGCGGTGAGGTTCAGGATAGGCTGAAAGCTTATCTAAAGCGATTGTTCTAATTCTTTCATTCAGTCGCTTCTTCAATTCATCACCTGCCATGCTAATTTATGATTTTATCTGATCAATATCAAGCTTTATTTGCGGTTGCCTCTGCTTGTCATTAGGAACAAAGCCCAATGAAAAAAATTGGTTGATAGCCGAAAGATGTCAGTTCAACATCAAAATGTCATAGCAGGAGCATTCACCCGATTTGTCATTATGGTGGTCAGCTCAGGAACTAATAAATACTCTCGTTGCGGCGATCCTGCTATTGTCTGGATTTCGGTCATTATTTCATTCAGCTTGATGGTCACGAAATTGATCCTGAGCAGACCATCGCCATTCTTCTCGATGCAGCCGCCCGAATTCACAAATCGCACGCCCCTGTAAACATATTCGTGCGAATCATGCTCATGACCGTGGAGTACCAGGTCGACGTTGTACCTGGCAAGCAATCTGGCAACCTGATTTCGATTTTTGAGCTTATTGCCGTAGGTCTCGATGTTTCGCAACAGCGTGTTGGTGAATAATGAGCACCGATTCGATACTTTGCGAAAATGATGGTGGACGATCACAATTTTGGTTTTATCCTGATATTCTCCTTTTAGAAAGATCTGTCGCAGATGCGCCAATTGCTCATTCTCGACCAGCCCCCTGGAGGCAAATAGATTTTTCCACTTCGAATATGGGTGGATCGAATTGAGGCCGATCAAAACCACATCGCCGATTGTCTTGGCAAATGGATAAGGTTCTCGTGAGGCAGGAAAATAGGTATGGTCGAACGTCTCAAAGAAATAATTTTTGAACTCGATTAGCCGTTTGTGATAATCCACGGCTTCACACTGCTGGGGAAAGGTCAAAACATCCTCGGCAAAATAAACCCCGCCAAAAATGTCGTGGTTACCGACCACCAGCGTTGCCCTGGATGAGTCCAGCAAGTTGAACTCCTCCAGCAAATGGCGAAAGGCGATAAAGTCCTCGGTTCTCGCCAGGTGGACGATGTCGCCCGAAAACACGAAGTGATCGGCGTTCTGCCCCAGGGCGTAGTCGATCAACCTTCGAGTTTTCTCGAGATTTTTCGGACGAGATTTTTGGCAGATGTGCAAATCAGATAAGTGTGCAATTTTCATATAAGATTTTAGCTCCAGCTTCTCATGGTCAGGTTTGATAATAAACAAAATGGAGTTCATTCTCAAAACCACGAATTGGACGAATTTCACAAATTCAAGATTTGATAACTTCCCCAACAATCAATTCGTGCTCATCGGCAAGTTAGTGGATTCGTGGTTTGAACCGTTTTAGAGTGGCTTCAAAATTTCCAGAAAATGGAATTCAAATTTCAAACAAAATTCAACACCCCAATTCTCAATTTCCAGACCGTCCCTAAAATAATTCCATTCTCATGCTGATTAAGCGCCGTTACCTCGCAAGCAATCAAATAATCTCATTTTGAACATTCAAATCTGGTGGATATTTGAATTTTTCAGCCTGCTGTACTATGCATATTCATATTCATCCCGCACTCGCCTGAGTTTTTTCATGACCTGTCGTTCGCTTTCATACACCTTTTTGACGCCATCCCCTAACGCTTTTTCAATGTCCCTAATATTTCGCACCAGCCGATGCATACCCAGAATTTCCACCGAAGCTGCCTGATCCGTGCCCCACATGGCTCGATCCAGGGTGATATGCCGTTCCACAAACGTCGCTCCCAGCGTTACGGCGGCCCAGGTCGTTGCCAGGCCGACTTCATGTCCAGAGTAGCCGATGGGCACGTTGGGATAGCGTTCTTTTAGCGTGGTGATCATGCGGAGATTTAGCTCCTCGTTTTTGCAGGGATAAGCTGAAGTGGAATGAGCAAGCAACAGGTCTTTCATCCCGATGGTGCGGATCGCTGTCTCGATCTCCTTCATCGTGGACATACCAGTGGACAACATTACGGGTTTGCCTGTGGCTCGCATTCGCTTCAACAGTGGCAGATCGGTCAGACTGGCAGAGGCGGCTTTGTACAGGGGGGGATGAAATTGTTCGATAAAATCGACCGCCTCTTCGTCCCAGCACGAGGCGAACCAGATGATGCCTCGATGCTGGCAATAGCTGGCAATCTCTGCAAAATCATCGGCATCGAACTCCATCCGCTGGCGGTATTCGATATAAGTCATGCGCCCCCATGGAGTATCCCGCTCGAGGTACCATTGATCCTCTGGCACGCATTTTTCTGGTGTGCGCTTCTGGAATTTCACCGCATCGCAGCCAGCGAACACTGCGCCGTCGATCATTTTTTTGGCAATTTCCACCGAGCCGTTGTGGTTGATCCCGATTTCAGCAATGATAAAAACTGGTTCCCCATCGCCCACCAGACGATCCGCAATTTTCACTTTTTTAGAATTGAACATAATTTCTCCCTTTGGGTTTTGATAATTCAGATACTTTGCAGCATGTTTCAAGCGCTCCTTAACGTCGAAGCTTTGGAACGCCAATCATTGCAGCGATTGGAGACTTATTCGCTTTTAGCTTTCGGAATGCTGGATTAGAATGATCCATCATTCATTCTCACCTGAATTCTTCGCTTCGATGATGAATTCGGCAAATTCACGAAAAGCACCATGGCCACCTTTATTCTGGCAAATATAATCGGCTACGCTCTTTGCGAATGAAAGCGCATCCGCAGGGCAAGCGGATAGGCCCACCAGCTTCATCACTTCCACATCATTGGTATCATCGCCAATATAGGCGATCTCATCGGACATTAAATTTTTCCGATCCATGATGTCCTTCAAAACTGCCACCTTATCCTTAGCGCCAGGATGGTATTCGATAATAGCCAGCTTTTCTGCCCGCTTTTTCACCGATCCAGATAATTCGCCCGTCACGATCCCCACTTCAACCCCAGCCACGCTGCGCAATCGGGCGACGCCCATACCATCCCTGATGTTGAATCGCTTCAGTTCCTCGCCACGGTCCGAATAATACACCCCACCATCGGTCAACACACCATCGCTATCGGTGAGCAGGAGTTTGATACGCCTGGCTTTTTGCCTGACATCATCAAAAGCGCTCTCTTTCGCTACCATGCGGTCCACCCTCCATCGACTACGAGGTTGGCGCCTGTCATGTAATCCGAAGCATCGCTGGCCAGAAAAACCATGGCGCCCTTGTAATCCGTCGGTTTGGCCATGCGCCCCAGCGGCGTCCTTTTCGAGTAATTCAACACAAAATAATCGTCCTGGCCATTTTCCACTCCGCCTGGTGACAGCGCATTTACCCTGACCCCCGAATTGCCCCAATAGGCAGCCAAAAATTTGGTGAAGGCGATCACAGCCCCTTTGGTGGTCGGGTAGGCTGGTGATTTGAAAAACAACTGCTCGCCCTTTGGATTGCGATAGATGGATTGATCGGGAGCAACGATCCCATAAGTGGACGCCACATTGATGATGCTGCCCTTGCCTTGTTTCGCCATCTGGCTGCCGATGATTTGCGAGCAGAGGAAAACCCCTGTTACATTTACTTCAAAAGACCGCTGCCACAGGGAAAGCGGATAATTTTCGAATTTAGACTGTTCCGCCGCCAGCGCTGGCGTCTCGAACATATCGTTGATGGCGGCATTATTCACCAGCACATCCACATGGCCAAATTGCGCCAGCGCTTCTTTCAGCAACAATTGAATCGACCCTGGATGAGTGACATCCAGGAATATGCCGAAGGAGCGTGTGGGCAATTGCTCGGCGAGTAGGCTGCATTGATCCTCATTGAGATCTGCTACAATAACATTGGCGCCCGCCTCGGCCAAAGCCTGGCAATGATGTTTGCCCAATAACCCCATGGCACCAGTGACAACAGCGACTTTATTATCCAATCGAAATAGATCCATTTTTATGTTCCCAAATTGATTCTTCAACTTCCAGCTAAATTTAAACGAGTCTTCTTGAAAATCTTGGTCTCAGAATTGAACGGTCTCAAAAGCTATTCTTGCCTCGATCTTTCCTCCCCCAATTTTTCGATGGTTATTCCATTTTCATGGTCTAATTTTAAAATCAGAGAAACTCAGCGATACTCGAATCAGAATTAGCCGAAAACTGGTCGAAGAATTGAAAGGTCTCAGAAGCTAATTCTTTCCTCCGACTTTTCGTTGCCCAATTATTCAATGATTGTTCCATTTCTCTGGTCCAATATTAAGCCTAGAAAATAGCGCCGCTCAATCTTTCTAAATTTTTTGCATGAGATTTTAGAATAATATTCGAATTTCGGTATTTCAGACCAGGATTCAAGGAGAAAATTTAACCCTGGTAGATTAAGATTCTGTTACAGGGAAATTAAAAATGGAAGTCGATTTGATGACATTCAGATGAACTCAACAATTGCAGCGGAGCGTAAGCAAATTGTAATACCAATGTAATGGATTTGTAAATTAGCCACAATACCTTTGCTTCAAAATGAAGAACCAAATTGGGAGAAATATGGCCACTCTACCTTTCAACTCAAGCCGCTATGCCCTTAATCGCTCAGCGCTGCTTAAGAAATTGATTCCCATCATTTTTATCGGATTGATAATCAACATTTTTTTTAGCTTTGCCTGGCGGGATAGCGATCTGCTGGTGATGATGGCCAATTTTTCGCCGACTTATTTTGCCCTGGCCGTGGCATTGGTCATCCTGCCATGGGTTGCCAATGCCATGCGGCTATTCATCTGGATTCGTTTTTTCGGATCTCACTTGTCATATACAGAGACGTTCAGGATCGTGGTGCTGAGCGAATTGGGTGCGGCGATAACTCCCTCAGCCGTGGGCAGTGGTCCTGTGAAGATCGGATTACTGGTGCAGGAGAATTTGCCGACTGGCGCTGCGCTGTCCATTGCCACTTTGACGACGCTGGAGGATGTTGCGTTTTTTGTGCCCGCTATCCCCCTGGCGTTAACCCTAACAGCATCCTGGCACATGCCGATTATAGATGTTTTTCGAGAGAGGCTGCAAGCAAATTTGGGCGGATTGGGGATTATCATAGCGGGATTGGTTGTTTTCATTTTATTGGTGACCAGGTTCTGGTCGAAAATCCATATTGACCAGGCGGAAACCCCAACCAGCGCCAGGATTTCATTCCTGGAGCGTATGATCGTTCACGGCAAACAAATTTTGGGTGAATTCAAAACAAGTCTTGGGCTGATTGGGCAGCACGGGAAAATCAGATTTTTCGCTACCACGCTATTGAGTGGTATCCAATGGATCTGCCGCTATTCGATCATTACCGCCCTTGCTGCCAGCCTGGGGATCAAAGCTGATCCGATTTTATTCTTTGTGCTTCAATGGATAGTTTTCACGGTTAGCGTGTTTGTGCCAACGCCAGGGGCTATCGGGGGCGCCGAGGCCTCGTTTCTACTCATCTTTGCCCCATTTTTGCCGCAGGAATCTTTGGGGCTAATCATGGCAGGCTGGCGATTATTGACTTTCTATCTGTTTTTAACCAGCGGGGTAGCTGTTTACGGCGTGTTGCGTTTGATCCTCTTGATAAAGCGAAAAAGCGTTGCCCCAGCGGAACTGGTTTGCGTGGAATAAATAGCTTGACCAATCTGCTTAATTTTTTATCTCCCTGCATGAAGTGTAGTTTTTTCATCCAGCATTTTGTGCATCAATTGGCTTAACACGATAGGATTTTACTTCACCTCTTAGATCGTCAGCGAGATATTCTCTGTCGAATGCAACGGCAGCACAAATTGATAATTCATTTCCTCCAGAGTGTTCCACAATTCAAGCGGATGGTAAATTTTGGTCTCGAGCGACTCCAGCAAATACTCTGCATAGAGCCATTGCTGTAGATTATCCAGGTCAATAGCATATTTGGGATTGATGACGTAAGGAATAATGTGATCCCCCGTCATGCTATGTTTGTGCATGATCGTCTCATAGCGAATGACCTCGATATGACCTGTTTGCCAGAACGTCGCAGGTAATTTCTGGCGAGGCATATTGTACGGCTCATCGAATTCGCCGCTGAGCAAAGGCACCAGCCGATCGTTTTCGACCCGCCACATTTTATATGGGTTTTGCCCTGCAGGCGTAACGCCTCGCACCGAATCGGCAAATGGATTCCGCAACAGCAGTTCAATCGCTTCATCCACGCTCCCTTTGGGCCGAAATGGCGAGGTCGGCCGAAGCTGCACCACCATGTCAGGACGATAGCCTTCGTTAGCCCCTAGCCACTCGATGGCATGTTTGAATACGGGTAAATCGGTGACATGATCTTCGGCCAGCTCCGCAGGACGGATAAAGGGTATTTCGGCGCCCCAACGCTCGGCAATTTGAGCGATCTCCTCATCGTCCGTAGAGACAATCACCCGATCAATATATTCCGAATTCAGCCCTGCGGCGATGCTGTAAGCGATCAGGGGATAGCCGCCGAGCAATTTGATGTTCTTTCGAGGAATAGATTTCGATCCGCCTCGAGCTGGGATAATGGCTAAAATGCGTTGTTTTGCATGAGTCATAGTTTTCCTCCGAAGTTATTGCCATAGTATTGCATGGCTAAATTAAGCTCTCGCTTCTCCATTGCTGATTTTTTGATGGCCAGTGCCATTTCCAATGCGGCCATCCCGTCTTTAAGACCACAAATTGGCTGCTGACGGCTTTCGATGCATTCAATAAAATGTTTCAGCTCGGCTTTAAACAGGTCATTACGCTCAAATCCTGATGGTGGATCGATGCGATAGGCCTGCTGACCATCTCCCAAATAGACTGTGGCCGCTGAGTCCCGATTATCCCAGTAGATCTTTCCTCTATGCCCGATGATGGTGAGGGAATGCTGCGGCGGGCGTTCGTTATAATCAAGATAGATTGAGCCAATGGCACCCAATGCAAACCGAATGATGATTGCCGCCGTATCTTCAGTGTCGATCTCAAGGTCGGATAATTTATCGACCATGGCGGATAGGCTGATAATTTCACCGATCAGCCATCGCAAATAGTCGTAGGGATGGCATAGGGTGAGCACTGCGCCGCCCCCCAGATCGGCACGTGCGCTGTATCCCTGTCGATAATCTTCCCAGGGATGCCATAGTGGCAGATACTCGCCCCAATGGACATGCGCCGAGAGAATACTGCCGATCGCCCCCTGCTTGAGCAGCGCTCTGATCTCTTGAAACACGGGATGAAAGCGAAATTGAAATGCGGTTTGAAAGATGATCCCTTTTTGCTTGACCAATTTTACCAGGTCATTTAAGCCGTCCATAGTGTGGGCAATTGGCTTTTCCATTAAAATGTGACAGCCTGCTTCGGCAGCGGCCATCGCCTGACTGAGATGGTGCGAAGTGGGGCTGGCGATGATCACGGCATCGGGACATCGAGCCAGGGCAGCGTTGAGGTCCGTATCGATTTTGAACGGCGGCAGGTCCTTGTCATCAGGACGCTTATTCTCTCGCCGCAGCACATGGATGTTTTCAACGCCCAGGGCAGCAAGATTTTTCAAGTGCCGCTTGCCAACCGAGCCTAACCCGATCACCAGAAAGGATAGATTTTTGACATTTTTCATTTTCTTTAACGCCAATTTATGAATAAGAAATTTATATTCAACGCCAGACTATCATGCGCCCCAAAAGGAAGTTTATCATTTTTATTCAATGGAAACATCCTCCCTGGCCCCGCTCCTAATAAGCGATTCGATAAAGGTCACGCTTTGAAGGGGGACCTAAGGGGACGATTTGATTAAGTTCAGTCAAGTTTTCATTTGTCGTTAATCAAGTTTTAACCAAATTCCAGTCAATTCCATTCCCAACCATCAATAAGCCAGAAGCGAAAAGCCAGCAGCCAAACGCCCAGAGCCTAAAGATACTCCTCACAAATCCTGGCGATATTTTCCGCCGACTTGCCACCATTCTGCAGCGGGGTGATCTTTTTCAAATAATTTTCATCGAGATCAGAATAGATCTGCTTGCCCAGCGCCAGCGCCACCATCACCACGGTGGAATATCTGGTGATCAGGGCATCGCAATTGGCGATCATGTGATTGGTATTGCCATCGGCAAATATCAAGCTGCCTGGCGCCCAGCGCTCAATCTCCTGAATGGCTCGCCGCTTTTCCTCGTTGGGATGTAACTTGAAAATCAACTGTCGGCCATCGGCCAGGCGCACCGCACGCTGAATGAACGCCTTTCGGTTCTCGTATTTGAAAGTCTCCCGCAGGTGCGAAGTCGCTGCCAGGAAATAATGCTTATAAGGAAAGTCGTTCTCAGTATAGGCCTGGCAATTATCGAAATTGGGGATGCCAGTCACCGCAATCTTTTCTGGTTTGACCCCTTTATTGATGAAGATCTCTTTATAGCCCTCCGAAGCCACACAGAACTTCACATAAGCATCCGAAAGACCAGTCATCGAAGTGTTGGCTAAATAACGGGGCAACCCCAGATGTTTGACCAGATAATATTTGAAATTTTCAGGATCGGTCATGCCCTCCTGAATCAAAATGATTTTTTTATCCTGGATGTTTTCCTGAATGATCAGGTCCGAGCAAGTAACGACAAGGTCATAATCGTTCTTTAGTCCACCGTAATCGAACTTCGCCCCTTTTTCTCTCAAAAATTTCTCAGTGCTGCTTCTCGGTTGCCCGCCCAGCGGCGAAAAATCGAGATACCCTTTTTGCGCCAATAAATTTAAAAAGCCATCGCTGTAGAAAGGAGTAAAGTAGCAATCATGTTCCTGAAGCTGTTGCGCAATCTGATACATCATCGTTGTCTGGTTCAGCGTGCCGCAGATAAATAGGATTTTCTTTTGACTCATGATATTTTTTCTGAGAAGTTCCCTATTTGGTTAAAATAAATGGCAACTGAAATCATGCCTGGAAGAATGTCAGTTTTTGCCAATCTGATTTTATCACAATTAGGTTACATCGAAATGAACGACAAGTTACACCAATGTTAATTTTCATGATTGAGTCCACTATAAAAAGCTTCAAACCACGAATCCGCCAACGGTCGGATGAACACGAATTGGTTTTTGGATGTTATCAAATATTGAATTTGGGAAATTCGTGCAATTCGTGATTTTTAGAGTGAACTCATGATTGAAATGATCCGCAGAATCCCATCGACCGCCGAGAAACGATTTCTTTTCGCCACCGAATTGGTTGAATTCAAATCACGCCCCTCTCTTAATTGATCGATAACGAGACGCTTAACCTGTTAAAATTTCATCCAAATTTAATCCTATTGTCATCATTCTGTAATATGCAACCCCGATATTTCAGTCGAATCAATTAAACCAACATGAAATTGAATAATGAGAAGAAAATATGAATACCATTCTTGCCTGGGATATAAACCTGTTCCTCCACATTTTCAACTGGAACGGACGAGCCACGCTCGATCGGCTGATGAAATTCATTACCCGATCGGGCGATGGCTATCTTTATCCTTTTTTAGGAGCGATCATTTTGCTAATGGATTGGCAAACTGGCGTGAAGATAGTGCTAACAGGCTTGCTGGCGTTTGCCATTGAATTGCCAATTTATAAAATCATTAAAGGGAAAACCAGCCGATTGCGGCCGTTTGAGGCCATCCCTGGCATCATCAATCTAATTCATGCACCCGACAAATACAGTTTCCCGTCGGGGCACACGGCGGCGGCGTTCATTATAGCGCTGGTGATCAGCAGTGGATTTCCCGTCCTCCTCATTCCGATGCTCGCCTGGGCGGCGCTGGTGGGGTTGTCCCGGATTTATCTTGGGGTGCATTTCCCGACCGATGTGCTCGTGGGAATAATTTTGGGTACGATTTCCGCAACCCTCGCCATCCAGATAGCTTAGCGCTTCGGGCTCGGGATTAGGAAGGATTCGGAGGATACATGGGATTTATGCGATAAGACATGAGGTTGGTTAGCCTCAAGAAAAATCCGCAATCAAAAGAAAAGCAAAGATTGAATGAAGAACACCAATACTTGTAGGATTAGCGAATGGCTGTCGCAGCATCCAAACCATCCGAGTTATCAAGATGTATCTAGCGAATATGACAAACAGGAATTCTGTTTCGTTCAAATCCTGATTGAGTACCTGGCGGAAGTGCCAACTGAATAGGTTTGGATTCTTTGAACAATAGATTTTGTACTGATAACTGGGTTTTAGGGGATTAGCTCGTTCGTTTTTCTAAACAGGCGCTGCCAGCCAATTCCGCTCTATTAAGCTTCTTGGCGAGATTAAAGCGCAAGACGAGCAGCCAATAACGTCATCGCGGTTGCGGTGATATATTCTAGTGAATCGATGGGATTTTAACTTTTTTGAGCGCGAATATTCCCTGCCTTCAATTGCTTGATCAGTCGTTTTGATCAACTTGATCTTATAATTTTTTGATCTTGACAGTGATGTTGTTGGGATAGATTCAGTAAATGTGCCGTTGAAGCAGTCAAATCGGACTGACACTTAACAATTTCAATCTCATTCTATTCTTGCTGTCTTTCCCAGATTGGAATATAGCCCACTTGGCGAACGATAGTCTGACCTTCTTTTAGCACCCAATCGATAAAATTTTTCACCGTTCCTTGCGGCTTGTCAATAGTGTACAGGTATAAATAGCGAGCAAGAGGATAACGATCTGAGCGCACGTTTTCCTCTATTGGGGCGACATTGTCGATCTGACAGTGTTTGAGATTCCTACCATAGGCGATACCGCCGTAGCCGATAGCATTCACGTTTTGGGAAATGGTTTTAACCATATCTGCAGTGGTTGGACTGATCTGGGATGCGGAAGAATAGGGCTGACCTTCCAGAACATGCATTTTCAAATAGAGAAAAGTTCCCGAATTGGGGGAGCGCATCATGACTTGGATGGGGGCGTTATTCCCACCTATTTCACTCCAATGAGTGATGGCTCCTGTGAAAATTGCCCGCACCTGTTCGAGCGTTAAATTTTGAACTGGATTTTCGGGGTGA
>FWWM01005746.1_pt1 | contig 17521 bp, 16 predicted proteins | sample 2228351 | NCBI WGS metagenome assembly FWWM01 (sample SAMEA103939774, study PRJEB20133) | metagenome | reverse complement strand
CAAACGCATGGCTTGCTCATCGTCCGCGTAGAGGAGAACAGCCCGGCCGAGAGAGGCGGTCTGCTCATCGGCGACATCCTGCTGGCGATCGAGGGTCAGCCCATCAACGACGCCGATGACCTGATGGCCGCGTTGCATGGTGACCGCGTCGGTCAGCCAGTCGCCATTCGGGTGAGCCGGGGCGGCGCGGTGCAGACGCTCACCGTCGTCGTCGGTCAAAAGAGCTGAGAGGCGATGGGCGTAGATTCATTGTGGATCGTCGCGCAAGTGCCCGCCGATGTGATCGCGGCAGCCAGGGCCAGCGTGGTGCAGGTGCAGTATGGCGGGCGTAGCATCGGCACCGGCGTGATCTGGCGCAGCGGCCGACCATCCGGCTCGCACGCGGACGCGCGCAGCGCCATCGTCACCAACGCGCACGTGATCGCCGGCGCCGAAGGCCATAGGGGGGCCGGTTTGCACGCAGTCACCGCAGACGATCGCCGATTCGAAGCCAGGGTGCTGGCCAGCAATCCCCAACTCGATCTGGCCATGCTCGACGTCGGTGTGGGTGGATTGCCGGCAGCGCGCGTCGGTGACTCCACCCGGTTGCGGGTAGGCGAGCTGGTCTTCGCCATCGGCAATCCGTGGGGACAATCCGGCGTCGTCACCGCGGGCATCATCAGCGGCCTCGGCAACATCCCGGTCCGGGGGACGAACCGCACGGCGCAGTACATCCGCTCGGACGTGTTGCTCGCGCCGGGCAACAGCGGCGGCCCGTTGCTCGACGCGACAGGCGCGGTCGTCGGCATCAACGCCATGATCTTCGGCGGCGACCTGAGCGTCGCTATCCCCAGCCATGTTGCTGCCGAATGGATCGTCGGCCAACCAGATCACCCCGTCCGGCTGGGCGTCGGTTTGCAGACCGTACGCCTGCCTGGTCGTCAACCGGCGCTGATGGTAGTGGATGTCGAACCCGATGGCGCGGCTGCGCATGCGCTGCTGGTTGGCGATGTCGTCCTCGGTGTAGCTGGTGAAACGGTCGCGGACCTCGACCGTTTTGTCTGCGCGGTCACGCATAGCGTTCGCTCGCGTGGGTTCGTTCGCCTGAATGTGCTGCGAGGTGGCGCGGTGCGCGATGTAGACGTCAAGGTGTAGACTTGCGCATTCGCCGAAACATCGGCAGACCTGACCTCAGGTAAAGCCAGGATCGGTCGTCGGGGATCGCTGCGCCTGCGGCCGCAAAGTCCTCGCTATGCTCACCATATTCATCGTCGCTCCCACGCCGGCCTTGCGCGCCGGCCTGCGCACGCTGCTCGTGCAGGCTGATCCGGCGTGGGCAATTGCTGGCGAGGTGCCCGTGATCACGCATGAGCAGGTCGTCCCCGATGCCGATTTGTTTTTGCTCGCCGATCCCGATCAGCTTGCTTCGCTTCCGGGCGCGCTGCGGGAAGGACGCGACCGGAGCGTCGTGGTGCTGACGGATGACCTCGCGGTCGCCGAAGTGCTGCGCGCGCTGCCGTTGCATGGGTGGGGCGTCGTGCCGGCCGATGCTTCGGCCGAGGAGCTGCGCGCTGCCATCCTGGCGGCAGCGCAAGGGATGATTGCCTTGCCGATGGCAATGGCCGGGCGGTTCTTCGAGCTGCCGGCTGCGACACGGCGAATCGATCGTTCGGAGGAAGTCGAACCGAAGCAACCGCTCACGCCGCGCGAGATCGAAGTGCTGGAGCGAGTGAGCCGCGGATTGCCGAGCAAGCTCATCGCCCACGAGCTGGGCGTGAGCGAGTCCACGATCAAGTTCCACCTCTCCTCGATCTACGCCAAGCTGGGCGTCGCCAGCCGAACCGAAGCTGTCAGCCGGGCTGCGCGGTTGGGGTTGATCACACTCTGAATCAGCGGGCTGCCGTCTCGAACATCGGGGCCAGCAAGATGTCGGTCGGCACGTAATCATCGGTCAGGATCGTGCCGTCGCCCATAGCCATGACTCGATCGCGCTCCTCCGACGTCACGATCCACTGATTGATATTGCGCATGCCATCGCCGCCGTCGAACGAGCGCAGCCGTTCCACGTCGATCGGCTGCGGCGAGGCCAGCACGATGAAGGTGTTGCGCGTCGTGTCGGTCCAGCGCCGGCCGACCGGGATGAGGTAGATCCAGTCGAATGTCAGGCGAAGCGTGCGCAGCATGGCCGACGCGAAGGGCAGATCCCCGCCGTCGATCAGGTTGAGCATGTAGATGCCGTCGTCACTCAGATGACGGCGAACCAGCTGGTTGAACTCGTGTGTGGTCAGGTGATACGGCACCGAGAAGTCGTTGAAGGCGTCGCCGACTACCAGGTTGTAGCGCCGCGCCGGATCGAGCCCGAGCAGGAACAGGCGCGCGTCCTGGTTGACCGTCTTTACCTTCGTGTCGTGCGGCAACCCCAACATCTCGTGGGCGACTTCGGTGACGCCCGGGTCAATCTCGGCTACCTCGATAGCGGAGCGAGGGTGCACGACCTCGAGATAGCGCGGCAGGGTGTAGCCTCCGCCGCCGACGAAGAAAGCGTCAATAACGTCGTGCTGGTGCGCCATGTATCCCAGCACTTCTGCGCTGACCTGTTCGTAGCCGTATACCAGCCGGCGCGGATCGTTGAGTGAAACGTAGCTGTGCACCAGCCGGTCGAGGGTGAGCACGCGATAGATCTCGCCGTCGTCGCGCGTTTCGTCGCGCACGCGGATGCAGTAGTAATCGGTCTCGCGCAGGCACGGCCCACTCAGCTTTGCTTGCAGCGGTCCGCTCGCCAGCGCAACGGCGACGACGATTGGGACGGCGCTTGCCAGAGCCGGCCTCGCTGCGCCGCTCAGCAATCGCCCGAACAGCAGGCCCATGGCGATCAGTGCTGCGCCCACACCCAGCAGGATGGTGCGCGTGCCAAAGAGCGAGATGAGGATGTAGCCGGTGGCAAAGGTGCCGATGATGCTGCCCAACGCTGACGCTGCGTAGATGCGCCCCACCGTGCTGCCGCTGCTGCTCAGGTCTTGCAGCGAGAGCTTGATCACCAGCGGCGAGATTACGCCGAGCAGGACGCTGGGCAACAGAAAGATCGTGGTGACGTAGAGCAGCATGCGCCCAACGAGCGGCATCCACGTCAGTGCTGGCAGACCTCGCTCGCCGACTGTGCCGACTGTGAGCAGCACGCTCCAGCTGGCAAAGCCGGCCAGGATGAAGGTGGCGCCCAACAAGCGCCGTGAGGCGAAGCGGTCGGCCAGTTTGCCGCCGATGAAGTTGCCAATGCTGATGCCGGCCAGGATTACGCCGATCACGCTGGTCCAGGTGTAGAGCGATACACCGACGAACGGCGCGATCAGCCGGCCGGCGACGAGCTCGATCGTCATGATGCACGCGTTGCTGATGAACACGATCAGGCTGGGACGCCACAGCCAGTCCGCGTTCGCGGTCGGGTCGGAGTCACTTGTCCCGGTCATGGGCGCATGATATGCGATTTGGCCGCGTTATCAGCGAAGTCTCAGTTGACGAATCTACAATCGCATGGACATGGCTATGGCTCAGGCGACCCTGGTCGCTCCTCTTTCCGATGATGGTGCGCGCAGCCTGGCGCTGACGCGCATCAACCTGCAGGACCTGCTGGACAACTTCGGACTGGCTCGGATCGGCTGGATGCGGCCGGTGCTGGAGCGATTGTTGTGGCCGCAGGCCGAACATTTCACCCGGCTGGTCATGGATTTCGACCGGCGCGTCGGGGAAGCCGGGTTGCAGGTTGCATCGCGTGAATTCCTGGCGCAGCACACGCGCGGCCTGCACGTCGCCGGGCTGGAGCACGTGCCGATGGTCGGTCCGGTGATCTTCGCAGCAAACCACGCCGGTATGTCGGAGTCGCTCGCCTGCTTCAGCGCCATCCCTCGCCGCGATCTCAAGGTCGTCGCCAACGACCGCCCCTTCGTGCGCGTGTTGCCCCACGTGCTCGCTCGGCTGATTCCTGTGCCCTCTGCGGAGGGCGATCGCTTTGCCGTCGTTCGTCAGGTCACCCGTCATCTGGAGGGTGGTGGTGCTTTGTTCATCAATCCTGCGGGGCGCATCGAACCCGACCCGGCCTGCATGCCGGGGGCGATCGAATCGTTGCGCACGTGGTCGCCGAGCCTGGGCCTGTTCGTCAAGCGTGTGCCGTCGGTGCGCGTCGTGCCCACGCTGGTGAGTGGGGTGATCCTGCCGTGGACTTTGCACAGCCTGCCGGCGCGGCTGCGTCGCAATCCGCAAGACCGCGAGCGCGCGGCTGCGGCGATCCAGTTGTTGGTTCACCTGCGCCGGCGCGAGCGCACGCCGGTGATCCCCTCGGTGACGTTCGGTCGGCCGCTGGATGGTAAAGCCTTGCTCGCGTCGGGCGGGCCCGATGAGATCGTGGCTGCGATCACGGCCGAGATGGCTGCCATGATGGCGTCCATTTCAGCTTGCTCGGCCTGACCGCGTGTAGGCTTGCAGCTCGGGAAAGAAGGCGTGGAAGTCGGCGCGCAGTTCGACATAGTGCGCGCTCAGTTGCGGGGCAGCCTCGCCGAGCAGGTTGGGGCGGCTCAGGCGGCGTGACATGCGCTTGAGAATGGCCTCGATGCCGGCGAGCGTGGTGTAGGAACCAAGCCAGTCCTCGTGCACCATGCGCTGCAGCCCCATGCGGATCTGCTCAGGTAGCGCATCCCAATACGAGGCGAATTGCGCATAGACGCCGGCGACCCACACCTGCAGGGGTATGTTGCAATAGCATGTCCAATCCGTGGCCAGGAAGTGATCGTAGAACACATCCACCAGCACGGCGGCGTAACGCCTGAATGGCGCTTGAATGCGGGCTTTGCTTTGCGCGACGGTGGGATGCGCGTCGGTGTACAGGTCAATTGTGCGGTGTCCGGCGAATCCGCGCTGGATGCCGGCGCTGAACTGCGCCCGTGCCTCGCCCTTCACCCAATCTGCAATCACGTTGCCGATGCGATACTCGACGTCGTCCTCCGACAGGAAGAGGTGGGCGAGCCAGTTCATCAAATGACGGATAAGAAGATCGTGAAGGCCGTTGCCAGCCCGCCAAAGACGAACGACTTCAGGCGTATCTTCGCAGCACGCTCGCGCAGCGCTTGCTTCTCGGCCTCGTCGCTGATGGGTTCGAGGCCGTGGTCCAGGTTCCGCACACCCCGGTTGGCGAAGGCGACGCAGGTCTTCTCCTGCCATTGGATGATGCCGCTGGCGGCAGCGAAGAAGATCGGCAGGAGCGCCAGGTTCGCCCACCACGGTGCACTCGCCGCCCGCAATACTACGAAGGCCAGAACGCCGACGGCGATTCCGACCAAGCCGATGATCAGGCGCTTTTGGCGCTCCTTTGGGCCGATGTTGATGCACACTTCATTCGGAGAGAGGGGGTTGCTCGCTTGGTTCATGCCGGCTATACCTTCCTGGAATTGCGCGCAGTGTAAGCAGATCGTCTGAGAGACCGATGAGCGATGGATCGTCTCAAGCGCTGGCTCGAATTCAATCACTGGTATTTGCGCGGCGAACGGCCACCGTGGGACACGGGCATCTCGCCCCCGGAGCTGCTCGCGTTCATTGCTGCGCACCGGCCGGGCCGTGCACTCGACCTCGGTTGCGGCACGGGCACGAATGTCATCACGCTGGCCCGGCATGGCTGGCAGGTCACGGGCGTCGACTTCGCCGTCAAAGCCATCGCCGAAGCCCGGCGTAAGGCCCGCGCGGCTGGCGTGCAGGCTGATTTGCGCCTGGGCGATGTGACGCGCCTGAATGATGTGGACGGCCCGTTCGAGTTGATCCTCGACATCGGCTGCTTTCATGGCCTGACGCCGGATGGACGCGCAGCCTATGGACGCACCGTGAAACGCCTGCTCGCCCCGGCCGGGACCTTTCTGCTCTACGTCATGTTCAGGGACGATTGCCGGTCGAAGCGCAGCGGCATCGTCGAATCCGACCTGGCGGCTTTCGCCCCCGAGCTGACCCTGGTTGCGCGCAGCGACGGCACCGATACAGCGCGCAGCCGACCCTCGGCATGGCTGACGTATCGCCTGAGCGCATCCGGGTCTTGAAGGGAACAGCCGGCGCATACCGCGATGGCGTGCGCTTCGCTTCTCAGCAAGTGTTGCTACAATGATTCATGTCCAGGTCGAGCATTCGGGCGCTGGACGAGCGCCCATCGGAGGGTCAAGTGTTTGTGCCACTGCTCCTGTTGTTGCTGATGCTGATCGCGCTCGCCATCGTAGCCGGGCTGATCGCAGCGCCTATCGCGATCGCGCGTCACCTTCAGCCCAGTCGTCCGCCGTCGAAGATGCCGGAGTCGCAATATGCGGACGACGCGCGCCGGCTGGTGGATGAAATCAAAGCCGCGCTCAAGATCTGTCCCATCCCCTATGAGCAGAAGACCGAGCTGCTGCGGCAGGTGAAGGACATCCCCGATAACGTCGTGCGCGCTTTGCACAAACTGCATCGCCTGCGCCGCATCAAGAAGATTGCTAAACGTTCGGATGACGCCACGAACGCCGACAGCGTGCTGAACGACATCAAAGTCATGGAGCGCCAGATCGTGGGCGAGCTGCGCCGCACGCACGAGACGCTCCTTTCGGTGCCGGTGTCGTTGATGAAAGTGGATGTGGCGCGCAACGAGCGCAGCCTCGACCGCATCATCGCTGCGTTGAGCGAGACCAACCAGCGCCTGAACGATCTGGCCGACAGCTACGGTGAAGTCCGCGCCAAGCAGAACCTGAGCTACCCATAGCCACTCGCACCATTCTGCATCTCGACCTCGACGCGTTCTTCTGTGCGGTCGAGGTGCTGCGCAATCCAGCGTTGCGCGGCAAGCCATTCGTCGTCGGCGGTCGGCCTGACCAGCGCGGCGTCGTGTCGTCCGCATCGTATCCCGCCCGCGAATTCGGTGTGCACAATGCCATGCCCACGTCCCAGGCGATGCGCCTGTGCCCGAATTTGATCGTCGTCTCGGGCACGCGTGCGCTCTACGCCGAATATTCGCAGCGCGTGATGGATCTGTTGCGCGAGTATGGCGGCGCACTGCAACAGGTCTCAATAGATGAAGCGTTCCTCGACGTGACCGGCCTGGCGCCATCGGCAGCGGCGCTGGCAGCCGAGATTCAGCATCGCATCCGCAGCGAGATTGGTCTGCCGGCCTCGATCGGCGTGGCGACGAGCAAGCTGGTGGCGAAGATGGCCAGCGGGCGCGCCAAGCCGAATAGCGTGTTGGTGGTCGAGCCGGGCAGGGAAGCTGCATTCCTCGCCCCGATGCCGGTCGGCGAGTTGTGGGGCATCGGCAAGGCGACGGCAGCGCGGCTGGAGCAGATCGGCATTGCGACGATCGGCGATCTGCAGCAGGCCTCGCCGCAGGCGTTACGTTCCATCTTCGGCGCACACACCGAATCGGTCATCGAACGCGCCAAAGGCGTTGACGACTCGCCGGTGCAGCCGGAGCGCGAAGTCAAGTCCATCAGCGAAGAGCGCACGTTCGCCCGCGACGTTCGCGACGCCGCGACGCTGCGCCGCACCCTGCTGGCTTTGAGCGATGAGGTGGCCATGCGCCTGCGCAAACACAACCTGTTTGCCAGGACCGTGCACTTGAAGTTGCGCTGGCACGACTTCCACACGATCACCCGGCAGACGACGCTAGCCATGCCGACGCAACTGGGCGAAGAGATCTTCGCGGCGGTCGTCCCGCTGTGGCGGCATGCCTGGTCCGGCCGGGGTGGGCGCAGCGACCCGATTCGGCTGATCGGCGTGGGCGTGAGCGGCTTGAGCACGGCGCTGCAAGGTTCTTTGTTCGAGGACGAACGTCGCGAACACAAGCTGGCGCTGGCCAGGACGCTGGATGAATTGCAGGCGCAGTACGGCAGGCCGGTCGTGCGGCGGGCGAGTCTGTTGAAGAGTCTGTAGCGCGTCATAGCTGCCTCAGTCGCTCGGGCGTGAGCGCGGTCAGCACCTCGAGTGTGTTGCGCTTATAGTTCGACCGCGCTTCTACCAGCACAGCAGCCTCGTTGCCCATTCGCGCGACGGCTCGCTCGATCGTGCGTCGTGTGATCCTGCGCTTCGAAGCGTTGAGGAACAATGCGCGGCCGCCCTGGGGCCGAACTGCGAGCCATGCGTTCAGCGCGTCAGCGACGTCGGCGGGCAGGCCCACATCATGCGCTTCATGGCCATCGCACGCTCGAACCTTTGCGACGATGCACCCCGAGCGTGACGTGTCTACATCGGCCACGTCGAGGGCGACGATCTCAGATGCGCTCAGTCCGGCCTTCCACAGCAGGAGTACGATCGCAGCGTCGCGATACGTCTCCCGAACGAACCAGTCGGCCTGTCTCGATTCGTTGCGCCTGATCACTTCCGCGATCTTGATTCGCTGCCGGATCACGCGTTCGAGCCAATCTTTCGGGCGCGCAGGGGCGGGATGCTGTGCGCGCTGCGAGAGTCGAGCGAGGTGTAGTTGCAATTCGGTGAACAGCGCCAGCGCCGCGCGCACGCCCAGCATGACCGGCACGCCGAAGCCGCTGATCAGCAGGCCAGCCACCAGCGGGCCGAGCACCTCGCCCAGGGTGTAGGCCGTGTCCATGAACGTCATTACCCGCGCGCGATGGCGTGGATGTGCCTCGGATGCCTCGGCCAGTAGCGCGCCCCACGTCGGACGAAAGGCGGCTTTGCCCGTGTCATCCATCATCCGCGCGACAAAGTAGCCGCTGAAGCCGGGCAGGGCCAGATAGAGCAGCGACGAGACGGTGTTGGTCAGGCTGCGTACGCCCAATACCAGCCTGCGATCCACGCGGTCCGACAACCAGCCGAAAGCGGGGCCGGCCACCAGCACGGCGATGCTGGCGACACCCACGATGAGGCCGGCCTGTCCTTCCGTGAGCGCAGCATGCTGTGTGGCGATGACGGGAAACAGCCCGCGCATCATCTCCGCGCTCCCGGCCACCATCAGCCCGAAGAAGGCGTAGCCCAGCAATCCGCGATACACCGACCAGGGCAAGTGCTCGTCTACTGGCTGCGCCGGTGTGGAGGTGGGCCTTTCGGACGATTTGGCTTTTCTGCCGGCCTGATCCTCTTTGCCTTCCCGCACGTAGCGGATCACTGTGAACAGCGCGGCGCACGAGGTGAGGAAGGCGACCAGGAAGGCGATTTGATAGCTGCCGGTGAGTTGGATCAGCAAACCGGCCACGGCGTAGCCGAGTGAGCGACCGATGTCGCGTGCCGTGCTATACCAGGCGAACGTGGATGCCATGTGGCGGGGGTTGCCGTGCTCGGCGATCAGCGCCGAAGCCGATGGGTCGCGGGCCGCCGTCATTGCTCCATGCAGGATACGAATGGCGAACAGGTGCCACGGCTGGTTGGCGAAGACGAAGAGCAACCCCACCAGGCAGCGCAGGATCACCGCCACCACCAGCGTGCTCTTGCGGCCGAAGCGATCGGCCGCCCATCCCATAGCTGGCTTCACCGCCAGCGTCGTGACCGTGCGCAGGACATAGAGCAAGCTGACTTCGGCAAAGTTCATGCCGAGCGCCAGCGCATACAAGGGCAGCGTAAAGCCGACCATGCCGAAGCCGAGGCGGGTGAGGAACCCTTCCATCGTGATGGCAGCCAGGGTCGGGTTGGCGCGCACGGCATCGGCAAAAGCCAGCGTGTGGGTTCGACAGGTGTTGGTGAGTTGGGCAAGATTGATCACGATTCACCCATCGCGCGAAGGCGCTTCCGGCTTGAGTGAGGTGTGTGCATCCGAAGCGCCTCGAATGGTTTTCAGGATGTAGTCGGTCAGGCGGCGCGCCGCGCCGGGCACGCCCCGATAACCAGGAAAGTAGTTCACGTCGATGATGGCCTCGCCTTCGTCCGTCTCGGCAATGTCCAGGCCGTACAGCTCCAGGCCGAAGGCCACGCCGCAGCGCCGTGCCAGGTCTTCGACGCGAGGCGAGAGCGCAACGGGGAGGCCGGATGCCCGATAGCTCTGCGCAGAGAATGCCTTGCGCACGCCGAAGACCTCGTCGCCGATGGCGAACACCTTCAGATCCACGCGCGCCTTGGCCAGGTAGTTCTGCGCGAAGACGACCTCGGGATACTGCGATGCCTTCGGTAACTCGGCGGGCGTATGTGTGACGTTGACACCCACGCCGTGGTAACCCCGATAGGGTTTGAAGATCAACGGCTGGTGGGTGAGCACGGGAACCAGCTGGTTCGGGTTAGTGGCCGCATAAGCATGTGGCGCGGGTAGGCCAGCCTGCTGCAAGACCATCGCGGCCAGTACTTTGTCCTTTGCCAACCCTGAGGCGTGGCACGTGTTGAGCACGCGCGCGCCGATGCGCTCGAGCGCAATAGCCAGGCTGAAGGCAAACTCCGTGTCGGACTTGAGGAGATACAGATCGGCCTCCACGCGCAGCGCATCCAGTCGCACGAGCGATTCTTCGGGATACAGCGTTGTCACCCGAACGCCCTGTGCTTCCAACCGGCCGATCACTTCGACCAGGATGGGGTTGGTGCGAGGCGGTGAACCGCGTTCCAGTAGAAAGCAGACTTTCATCGTTGGACCTCGTTGAGAACTTATCCGAATAACTTGCATGCGAGGCATTGGGTGCAGGCGAAGGCATTGCCTTTGCCTTTGCCTGCCCGTGGAGGGTGCTTAGTGCTCTGCCTGGTTCCCAGGATGGGTTGTCGAGTCCGCCGGTTGCGCGGATAGATGTGCGGGAAGTGACCAGCTTACAGAGGTGTTGCTGGCATGTTTGCTCAAACTTTCCTCGGCGCGCCGCTTGAGCAGGATGGGCACGTAGTTCCACACCCGTGCGTCACGGAATCCCTCGGCCACTCGCATCACCACATCGCGAATCAGATCGGGGTCGTACCGTTCTGACAGGTCGCAGATTACATTCTGCGCGATCACGTCCAGCGACTTTTCAACGGCCGGCACTGCCGTCCGATAGCGCTGTACCTTGTCATCCATCAGCCGGGCCCACTCGCCCTTGACTGCCTGGGACAGATCCTCGTACGGCAGCAGACCGCAATCTTCGGTTAGCACTTTCTCCACGCCCTCGGATGCGATGGCTTGCTGCATGGCAATGGCCTGTGGATCGTTCGGGTCGTCGTAGGCCAGAGCAGCGGCGATGCCCATGCACAAGTTGTGGTAAGGCAGGCCGTGTTGGCCGGCCAGACGCGCGGGGCCGACCAGGCGTTCGCGCGGAGACAACTTGCGACGTGGGCCGCGGGCAACGCGGCCGATGGCGTCAGCGAGGTATGGATCAGCGATGCGGGCCAGCGCTTCCTGGGCGTCGCGGTCTATTGCTTCCGCCTGACATGGATACTCGGCCTTTAAAGCGGCCTGCGCCTCAGCGACCGCGCCATGCACCACGGGCGCGATGTGAGGATGGGTCACAGCCTCGTATACAGTGCGGCAGCCGGCGCGGTAGCCGAGGTATGCTGCAATCGCCTGCCCGCAGTTGAGCAGAAACAATTTGCGCATGACCATCGCCGCGAATTCGTCGGTGAACTCGGCCCCACAGATATCGGGCATTTCACCTTTCAAGCCCTGACGGTCAATCACGAGGTCGTAATCGGGATTCACCGTGAAGGTCAACTCACCGTTTTGCACCTCTCCACCGGTCATGATGCGCCGCGTCAACGCTGCCGAGAACCCGCCGATGCTCTCGACGTGCGGCGCCTGCTCGGCGGGCGCAGTGGCCATGATCTGGTGTCGAAGGTATGCGCCTGCGCCCGGCAAGTTTTCGCAGGCAATCACGTTGAGTGGGCGCAGGTTGCGCCTCCGACTGCGTCGCCACAAGCCGGCAGCGATCGCGGATGTGATGGACGACAGGTTGTCGATGCCTACTGCGGTGAAGACCAGATCGGCATCGGCAATCGTCTGGGCCACGCGATCGTGATCCTGGATCGGCAGCGCCGCACAATTGCGAATGGCCAGGCGGCGCATCGCTTCGCCAGTGATGAAGAGCGAGTAGCCCTGCCGGCGGTTGATCGCTTCGATGATCTCCGGTCGCCTCGCTACGAACACAGTTTTGAAGCTCGACTGCGCCAACAGTTGGCCAAGTAGCCCGCCGGCCATCTTGCCGGCGCCGAAAATGACAGCTGTGCCTTGAGTCATTGCCTTTCCGTCCTTTTCGAGTTGCTTAGGGTCGTGTGTGTTGAAGTTGATCAACGCTGTTCGCCCCGTGCGCGCCGGTAGAGATACTCGGCGATGTGGCGCGGGGCTGCCGGCACGCCCTTGTAGCCGGGGAAGGCATTTACGTCTACCACCCAAAGTCCATCGCCTGTGGTCAGGAAATCCACGCCATACAGTTCGAGCCCCAGGGCGCGCCCTACGGTCAGAGCGATATCTCGAATGCGTGGCGGCAGATCAGCGGGCGTGCCCAGCTTGTCGGCCAGCGTGCGCGCCGGGAACGGCCGCGAAATGGCCCAAGCCCAATCGCCAACGACGTATACCTTCAAGTCCTGCCCACTGGATGGGACCTCGCGTTGGGCGAACAGCGGCAGTGGTAGACCGTGCGCGTCACTCGACGCCTCCAATCCAACCATGTCGGCTGGTTCGGTGATGCGGCGGATGCCGGCGCCATGGCTGCCGCACCGTGGCTTGACCCAGAGCGGGCCGGCCTGCAGCACTGGATGGAGTTGAGCAGCGTCGCCCGTGGCCCACGACGGTGGCACGGGCACGCCGTGCGCGCTGAGCACGGCCATCGTCGCGATCTTGTCGCGCGTATGCGCGCTCGACCAATATGTGTTGACGATCTGCGCTCCTTGCTTTGTCAGGGCGCCGGCCAAGCTGAGCACCAGCGCGGACCTCGACTTGAGCACGTAGAGATCGTGTTCGGGACGCAAGATCGCGTCAGCGATGTCGAGCGCCGCGCCCTCCGGCGTGATGAGGTCAACGCACACGCCCATTGCCCGCAGGTGCGCGATGATCTCCCCCGTGACGGCGCTGAGATGGGGGCTTTGCTCCGACGCAGCATTGCCGTCAGAGGCAGCCGGCAGCAGCAATGCAATGCGGATTGGATGCATGGTTCAACTCCTTGACGCGCTTCAGCACATACTCGGCGATCAGTTCGCCTGCGTCTGGCACGCCGGTGAAATTCGGAAACTCATTCACCTCGATTACGGCGAGGCCGTTCTCGGTTTCGATGGCATCCACGCCATAGATCTCCAGGCCGAAGGTGTGGCCGCAGCGTAGGGCCAGCGCAGACATCGCTGAATCCACAGGCACACAGTGGGGCGAAGCATGTGGGTCGCCGTTGAACGGTGAGGGCTTGCGCACGGCGAAGACGGCCTCGCCACATACGTAGAGTTTCAGATCGAAGCCGTCGTTGGGCAGGTAGCGCTGAGCCAGCACCAGCCCGTCGCGCCAACAGATGTCGCCCAGGTCAATGGGACGGCGCACCAGGCGCAGCCCTTGGCTGTTGTCGCCGTAGGTCGCCTTTAGGATGAGCGGGAACCAGCTTTCGTGAAGGCAGCTCAGCGCAGCGATGTCATCGGCCAGGATCGTGGGGGCACACGGCACACCAGCCCGGCTCAGTGCCACACCCATCTTGGCCTTGTTGCGCAATTGCCGAGTGGCGGCGTGCGTGTTGATGGCACGGATGCCGGCAGCGTCGGCATAGGCCAGCATCGCCAGCCCGAGCGGGTTGCGATTGCGCGATAGGATCACGTCGTAGCGATTCAGGTCGAATTGCGCGCCGTCCTTGTCGTGCAGGATGCCAGTCTCGGACTCGAAGTGACATCCCTGTGGACACAGGACGTCTACGTGGTGACCTCTCGCCATCAGCGCCCGGATCACTGCCTCGGGCATGGCTTGCCTTAGATAACGCCTTTCGGCAATACAGCCGATTCTCAAGGTGCGTTTCACGGTTGCGCTCGCTCCTCTGCCGCGCGGTTAAGGATATATAACGCGGCTAAAATCTTCTCCTAATGAAGAGCGGGCAATGATCCGAGAAATACGCCGCGCCTATGGCGTTTGCCAAATCGGGCATCTTCGCCACAATACAGCGCGCACCGAACAGTCTGATGACTGAATCAACGGATCAACCTGCGGACTGAGTTTTGAATAAATCATGGCCGTTTCGCGCGTCAACCCGCGGAGGCGGGCGTCCAGCTCCGAGCCCTCGATCGAGCCTGGATTCCCGTTTCCCGCCTGCGCGGGGACAAGCCCCCACCTTCCGCGAGGATCTTCGACCTATGCGGGGAGCAGCAGTGACGTTGCACATTCCGACAGGTGGGCATGACTTGTTCGACAATTCAACAACTTCCCTGGAGCACATTACCCTATGCAACTTCTTCCCCCCAATAGCGTTGCGCTGGTGACCGGTTCCGGCCGCGGGCTGGGCCGTGCTATCGCCGAAAAGCTGGCAGATGCCGGCGCAGCCATCATCGTGCACGATCATCGCCGCGAGTCGCCATCCGTCTTCGGTGAAGCGCCCGACCTGGACGCCGTGGTCGCCCAGTTTCGCGAGCGCGGCGCGCAGGCCGTCGGTGTGACGGCCGACGTCGCCGACTATGAAGAGATGAAGCGCGCCGTGCAAACCGGCGAAGAGGCGCTCGGACCGATCACCATCCTGGTCAATTGCGCCGGCGGCGACATCGGCGCAGGCGGTAAGGGCAAGCCCGATCCGAACGATGCGCTCGGCATCTCGCCGGAAGACTTGCAAGCGATCTTCAACCGCAACCTGATCGGCACGATCCAGGTGTGCAAGCTGGTGGTGCCCGGCATGATCGCGCGCAAGAACGGTTCGATCATCAACATCGCCTCGGTGGCGGCGCTCTTCGGCGTGGAGCGCGAGGTGGCCTATGCCGTGGCCAAGGCAGGCATCATGCACTACACCCGCTGCCTGGCCATCGAGTGCCGCCGGGCGGGGGTGCGCGCAAACGTGATTGCACCCGGCCCCACCAAGACCGCGCGCTTCCTGGCGACGCGCGTGGTGGACCCGGTCAAGATGGACGAGACGCAGCCGTCACTCGATCGCTACGCCAATCCGGCCGAGGTGGCCGACGCAACGCTGTTCCTGGCCAGCAACCTGGCGCGCTTCGTCACCGGTCAGGTGCTGGCCGTGGACGGCGGCCTCACGCTGCACGCGTACTGATTGCTGAGCGTCCATATGGAACTGAAAGGCAAAGCAGCGGTCGTCACAGGGGCGAGCCGCGAGATCGGCGCGGCGATTGCCGAGCGGCTGGCGATGGATGGGGCAGGCGTGCTGCTATCACACCATGCTGAGCCGGAGCTGGCCGAGGCACATGCCGCGCGCATCCGACAACGGGGTGGATGTGCCGTGGTCGTAGAAGCCGACCTGACGGATGTCCGGGCCAACGACGACCTGGTCGCGCGTTGCGTCGCCGAGTTCGGCCAGCTCGATTTCTTCATCGCCAACGCCGGCATCACCATCTTCGCCACCATGCTGGAGACGGACGAAGCGCGCTGGGATGCCCTGTTCGACCTGAACGTGAAAGGCGCCTATTTCGGCGCTCGAGCAGCAGCCAGGCAGATGATCGCTCAGGGATGGGGTGGACGCATCGTGTTCTCTTCGTCGGTGGCCGGGATTCGCTCACCGGCGGCGCTGAGCGCCTACAGCATCACCAAAGCCGCGCTTCGGCAGATGGCGAAGGTGGTTTCGGCCGAAGTGTCGCCGCACGGCATCACGGCCAACGCCATCGGCATCGGCGCGGTGGTGAACGCGCGCAACCTGGCGATGGAGCCGGACTACGCCGAGAAGTGGGCGCGCTACAACCCACTCGGCCGCGCTGTATATCCAACCGACATCGCCAGCGCCGTCCGCTTCCTCGTGTCTCAGGAAGCCGAGATGATCACCGGCCAGACCCTGGTCGTGGACGGCGGCTGGCTGACCGGCGGGAGGACGGGCTGATCTGGCCGGCGCTCAATCCGAGAGGAGGCGCACCGGTCCGAACAGTCCCGACACCTCCTGGCCGGCGAAGATGTAGTGCGTCGGGCTAACCGATCTGAGATACGGCCCGAGCGTGTTGCACACCAGGACATCCAGTGTGTTCTCCCCGGCTCGGGCTGATCCGGAGAGGTCGAAGTGCCAGGGTGAGCAGAAGCGTGCGCCGGCGCGTCGGCCGTTGAGCCATACCTCAGCAGTGCCGCGCACGAACCCCAGGTCAAGGACGAGCCTCCCGGGTTGCGCCTCCAGATGAAAGGTGGTGCGATAGCGCACGCCGCCGGAGTATGACTCCAAGCCGTAGTCGGCCCATGCGCCGAGGCCGATAGGCCGTTCTGCCATGTCGTAGGTGATCGGGCCGTCGAAGGCCGCGCCACCGCGCAGGCCACGTTCGCACATCATGCGCAGCGTGGCGACGCGCACGGGTGAGTCGCTCGGCGGCAGAATCGCTTGCCCATCCTGCAGCGCTATCTCGACGCCATCCACGAACAACGCGGCCGGGTTGCGCACGGGCAGGCGCACCGAGGTCGCTGTGGCCGGCAGCGTCCATCGGAACCATTCGACCGCCGGCGCACCGGCATAGGCGTCGGGAGTGACGCTCATGACCGTCCCATCGGCTGGGCCGTCCTCCAGCCAGTGCGCGTCGGGCAGCGGATGTGGGCGGCGCCGCACCAAAGGCCAGGCCGGATCCACGCCCGAAGCGAAATCGGCTTCCGAGGCGTAGGCGCGGTCCACCCACTGTCTGCGCCGCAGCGCAGCCGGTTGTCTGGGACCGTCGTCGCGCTGCGCCGTCCAGCCCGTGTCGCCGAGGAAGGTGACGCGCCTGCCATCGGGCCCGTTCACCTCGGCATCCACGAGCAGAGCAATTGGCCGGCCCTGGTCCTGAACCTCGATGAGCACGTGGTTCGCTCCGCGCCGGAAGGCGCGCGTCGTATAGCGTTGCACGCGAGGCGAGCCGTCGTATGGGTCGAAACCACCCTGCCGGCCGATCTCGGTGCCGTTCACCAGCACGCGGCAGGCGCCGGCCGTGCCGACGTGAAGGCGTGCCTCGACTGGGTCGAAGGGGATTTCGACCACGCGCTCGAAGCGCACGCGCGAGTCCTTGATCGGCTGGTCGTGAACGGTCAACCACTCCGGCCGCTCGAATTGTTCTGCGTCGGACACCAGAGCCCAGAACGCGCGCATCTGCACGGCCTGCTCGGCGAGCAACTCGAATTCGAGGATGTTGTAGCCTGCCCGAAGTGCGATGGGCGCCCGCCAGTGATAGCCAGGAGCGTCTTCGCCGAGTGGCTCGCCGTTCAGCCAGACGCGCTTGGCCGCGGGCGCACCGATGACGAGGTGCGTCTGCGTCGGTGCCTCCATCCACAAACCGGTGCGAAAGCGCACGGCCTGGCCGGCGCGCACAGGGCCAAAGGCCAGGAATTCCTGCGGCACGCGACCTTTCGGCCCGAGCGAAGCGATGTGCAACGGATCGTGTTCGATGCCGCGTGAGCGTGAATAGACGACCGGATGCCAGCCGTTCACCTGCAAAGGATCCCCGCCGGGGATCGGCTGGTGCAATGGCGCCGGCAGGTGCTCCGGCTCGGTCGGGCCGATGAAGTAGCCATACGTGCCGAACGTCAGCGTGACCTCTC
>FWWM01009713.1_pt1 | contig 17525 bp, 17 predicted proteins | sample 2228351 | NCBI WGS metagenome assembly FWWM01 (sample SAMEA103939774, study PRJEB20133) | metagenome | reverse complement strand
GTACCCCCCTTTCCAGAGTGTTTTGAGAAATTATATCATATTCATACTTTTTCACACAAGCATAATAAAAGTTATAAAATTATCAATATTTTAAAATAGGCGTCAATAACCCGCCTTAATAATTAATTTCTGATTAAATTGATGTAAATTCAAAAAAGCTAACAGAACATTATATTTTTGCTTACAATTCCTTTCTCATAGAGATTTTTTGCGCTTAATACGTTGGAAGTTGAATTTATGAAATTTATGATATAATAATATCTCTAAGCAACTTACACGATAGGGTGTTTAACATGTTATTACTCATCATTCTTTTATCACTTTCAATAATTTTAGGAATAATACTAGGTGCCAATGATGCTGGGAATTTAATAGGTCTTCACGTCTCTTCTGGTGCTGTTAAATACAAAACAGCAAGTTTTGTTGCTGGTTTAAGTGTAGTAGTTGGGGCAGTATTCTCAGGCAGAAATGGGTTAACAACTATGTCTGCTTTGTCTACGGTTGATAATTTTTTTATTCCATTAATCTATATCTCAACAATAATATCTGCTCTGATATTTTTAAGAAACTCACTCCCTGTCTCAATTACTCAAACTGTAACTGGTGCAATAGTTGGTTTGGGAATTTATTTCAAATCTGTTGATACAATCGTTTTGTTAAAACTTGTGACAAGCTGGTTCGTTACACCACTCTCAGGATTTGTGATAGGATTTCTTACCTACAAATTTGTTGAGCTGATATTCAGAAGGATTAAAAAGATTCAGATTCGAAACTTTATCCTCAAGATTTTGATATGGTCTTTCGTAATCTACGGTTCATATTCTTTAGGTGCAAACAACGTTGGAGTCATCGTTGGAGTACTTTCTGGTAAAATCCTTAACGATATTGTTCTTTCCCTGATCGGTGGTTTAGCAATTGGATTAGGTATATATAAATTTGGAAATGTATCCGTGAGAACTATTGGAAGTAGAATTGCTATATTAGATTCTCTATCATCTACTTCTGCTATTATGGCAAGTACATTAACTGTTTTCATATTCGCAAACCTTGGAACACCCGTAAGTTTTTCGCATGCGATAATAGGTAGTATAATTGGATGTGGTCGAGCTTCCGGCGTTAGAATTAGTGACGTTAGGATAGTCAAAAGAATCACCTTTGGCTGGGTTGTGTCTCCTGTCATTGGAGGTCTATTTTCATTGATTTTAGCGTCTCTCTTTTGATATATTCAAAACAGAATTTTTGTGGTAAAATATGAAGGTAAAAAACTCTCTTGGAGGTGTGCACCGTGGAACTAAAAAATTACATAAGAGATATCCCAGATTTTCCACAAAAGGGGATCATTTTCAGAGACATAACGCCACTTTTGAAAGCCCCACAAGCTTTTTCTTACGCTATCAACAAGTTAGCAGAAGAACTAAATAAGTACGATTTTGACTTAATCGTTTGTCCAGAAGCACGTGGATTTATGTTCGGCGGAGCTTTGGCTTACAAGCTTGGGAAAGGGTTTGTACCTGTCAGAAAACCTGGGAAACTTCCTTACGAAACCGAAAGTATTCTGTACGAACTTGAATACGGAAAAGCTGAGCTCCATATCCATAAAGATGCTATTGAAAAAGGGCAAAAAGTATTGATTTTAGATGATGTTTTAGCAACCGGAGGAACTGCTATGGCGATAAGAGAACTCGTAGAAAAAGTTGGTGGCATTCCAGTTGCAACAGCGTTCTTAATTGAACTTACATATTTGCAACCAAGAAATATACTCAAAGACATACCAATAGTCAGCCTTATTAAGTACTGAGAAAACGTTTATTAAAGGAGGGAACCGCTTTGCTCAAGTATGATCTTACTTATGCACTTAAAGAAAATGTAGATCATGGAATAGACCGAAACGAAATCAGTTCTTTTGAAAGCAAAATTAAAGATTTCCTGACCAATTTTGACAAAAACAAACCAGGTTTTGTACAAGCTGTCCTAACAAGGGAATGGATTGATTCTGTTAACAACATAAGTGATTTCCTCTACAGTTTTGAAAATTTAGTTGTTATAGGAATCGGTGGCTCTGCTCTTGGAAATATCGCGCTGCAGAACGCTCTTAGACCTGCAAACTGGAACTACATGACAAACGAAGAAAGAAAAGGATTTCTAAGAATCTTTGTAGTTGACAACGTAGATCCTGAACTTTTGGCTTCGGTTTTGGATTCAATAGATATAAAAAGAACAGTTTTCAATATTATTTCAAAATCTGGGACAACTGCAGAACCAATGGCTAATTATTTAGTCATAAGAGGAATATTGGAAAGCTATGGACTTGATCCTAAAAACCATCTCATTTTTACAACTGATCCTGAAAAAGGTGTTCTGAGAAGAATTGGTAACGAAGAAGGAATAAGAATGCTTTCTATTCCTTCAAACGTTGGTGGAAGATTCAGTGTTTTGACACCAGTTGGACTACTTTCAGCAAAAGCATCTGGTATCGACATTGAAGAACTTGTTATAGGTGCTCGTGAAACTTACGAAAGGATAATTTCCGCACCTCTTTGGGAAAATCCAGCTGCACTGATAGCAGTTCTTCACTACTTGGGTTATCAAAAAGGTATGAACATGTCAGTTATGATGGCATACTCTAACAAATTGTATTACTTAGCTGACTGGTATAGACAGCTCTGGGCAGAAAGCCTTGGAAAAGCTGTTGATAATAATGGAAAAATCGTTAATGTTGGGCAAACCCCTATTAAAGCTTTAGGAGCTGTTGATCAGCACTCTCAAGTTCAACTTTACAACGAAGGTCCGTTTGACAAATTAATTACTTTCCTAAGAGTTGAAAATTTCGAAAGAGATATCAAACTTCCCGTCGCTCACGAAAATGAGCCCGAATTGAAATATTTGTGTAGTAGAAAGCTTTCAGAACTTCTTAACAAAGAACAAGAAGGAACACAACTTGCACTTGCAAAGAACGGGAGACCTTCTTTGACAATTTCGTTCCCTGAAATATGTGAATATTCAATCGGAGAATTTTTCATGACGTACGAAATGGCAACTGCAATAGCCGGTATGCTTTTCAATATAAATCCTTACGACCAACCAGGCGTTGAGCTTGGAAAGAAGATCACTTACGCTCTTATGGGTAGAGAAGGCTTCAGTGAGTATAACTACTCCAACTTTGGAAAGAAGGTAATCATATGAAAGATGAAAAAATCATAAATATATTAGAAGCTCTTTTTAATCCTGTCTCACTTTTCTACAAAGATGAAGAATTCATAGTTGTGGTAAGGGACGAAAAAGTTATCCAAGAAAATATTGAAAAAATTCACAATTACATCGAAGATGAAGTCAGCCTTATGGTCTTAACTAAAGAAGAGTACGAAAAGCTTAAGGAAAAAGACTTGGGGGAAAGGCTGCTTTGATAGTGTGTGTTACCGGAAAAATAGGAACTGGAAAGAGCACAGTATCAAAATTCTTTGAATCGAAAGGATTCAAATATATTGATGTAGATAAAGTTGGCCATCTAGCTCTGGAATTGTTATCAAAAAAAATAGAAGAAGAATTCGGAACTTGCGATAGAAAAAAACTTGGACAGATAGTTTTCTCTGATTCCGAAAAGCTAAAAAAGTTGGAAAGCATTGTACATCCTTTAATGCATCAGATTATTGAAAAAGAAATACAAAGTTCTCAAGGGAACGTAGTAGTAGAAGCTGCGATTTTACGAAGACTGTGCATCGAATGTGATTTAATAATTACAGTTACTGCACCAGAAAGCATTATAATTGAACGACTGAAAGAAAGATACACCCCTGAGCACGCGAAAAGAATCCTATCTATGCAAGAAGACATTTTGGAAGAAGGAATAGTTGTAGAAAACACCGGTAGCGTTGAGAAACTGCATAAAACACTTGAAAAAATCTATGAAAGCTCAATAAAAAAATAGCAGAATCTCAAAAAAGCGGGGAAATATGGAACCCCGCTTTTTGTTTTCAAATTTTTTCTGGTAAAATATATATAAGTAGAAGCACAATGTGGGAGTGATTCATATTCTGACAGATGAAACTGCGAAGAAAGAAATAGATTCGATTATCACAAAGATAAATAAATTCATCAGCACAAGAGAATATTCTGGTGTTGTTCTTGGAGTAAGTGGTGGAATCGATTCCGCTGTGGTTTTGGCATTGCTGGTGAAAAGCATTCCAAAAGAAAATATTCTTGCACTGATTCTTCCGGAACGTGACAGTTCTAAAGAAAGTGTAAAAGATGCAATATTAGTTTGTAATCATTTTGGCGTAGAATACAAAATAGAGTCAGTAACTAAGGTTTTAAAAGCTTTGGGAACTTATTCTCTCTTTCCACCATCGTGGCTTTTTCCAAGGAAAATAGTTGAAAGTTACAGTAAAAGCCGTTGGAATAGATACGAAGATCCGTACATTTTAGACCTCCAAAACAAAGGTGATGAGCTCTTTTTCAAAGGTATGGCTTACTACAGATCGAAGCATAGAGCGAGAATGCTGAAAATGTATTTTGAAGCTGAAAAGAGAAATTACTGTGTTTTTGGAACAACTAACAAAACCGAAGATATGTTAGGACTTTACGTAAAATGGGGAGACAACGCTGTAGATTTTGAACCGATTGTACATCTTTACAAATCAGAGGTCTACACGATTGCAAAATATCTCGATATTCCTGAGAAAATCCTAAAAAAACCACCAACTCCAGACCTCGTTCCCGGCATAAACGATGAAGATGCGTTCAAAATGAGCTATTTGGAAATTGATGAAGTACTTGAGAAAATAGAAAACGGTACCGTCGAAGATAATGAAAAATTTCAAAGGATTCTAAAAATAATCGAACTTTCGAAAAAGTATAGGCTTATGTACACATCTAAGGATCTTTAAGCTATGGAAAATAAAAAACCAAAATTTGTTTGTGACTGGACAGTCTTAAAACTTGCAAGAAAACTAAGAATATACGGTTTTGATACGCTTCAATGCGTAAATGAAAAAAGCTGTTTAGAATTACTTAACGAAGGTAGAATCCTTCTTACCCGCAACACGAAATTGTACAAAAAATTTGAAAATGTTATCGTTTTTAAGTCAAATCGCGCAGATGAACAACTTGAAGAAATTTTAAAAATTTTTGGGAAATATATTTCATTACCGAGATGTCCTGTATGCAACGGTGAACTTGAATTTGTTGATAAAAAAGTTGTTGAGGGACTTGTACCAAGCTATATATTTTCAACAATAGAAAAATTCAAAGTTTGCAAAACTTGTGGGAAGATTTATTGGAAGGGGAGCCATATGATAGAAGAGAGAAAGTGTGGTGATGAGAATGACTCTTAACTGCGAAGAATTTATAGATGCGTTCATAAAATACTTTTCTAACACGCGATACGTAGATCAGTTTGAAGGTATTTGCAAAACGATTGCAAAAACTTTTGATTCCAAATCTTGCCTTTTATTCATTAACGAACCTTCAAAAAAAAGGTTCAAGGTAATACACGACTACACTCACAAAACAGAAAAGATATCTAACATTTATTACGATTCCATCGACCACAACGTTTACAACTTCGATGGTAGAAAAATATACCTTTATTTCTCATCGTTTCGTGACAACGTAGTTGGTGGAATTGGACTTGAGAAAGATGTCGAAAGCGTTGAAAAAAATCCCAATTATGACACCTTTACTTCAATATTGGGCTTACTTGGATATTTAATTTACTTTTTCCCTAAATACAATGATGAAAAACTTGGGCTTGAAAAGTTCAGAAAACTTTGGAACCTTACGAAAAGTTTTGAAGCATCCCGGACAAAAGAGGAGTTACTAAAAAACTTCGTTACACTCAGTACCGATATATTAGGAGCGGAAATAGGTTTCCATTGTCAACACTTAGAAAAAGACGAAGAGTGTTTGTACATTGACTACTCAACAAATGAAGAATTATCTTCGAAGAAGTTTTGTAATCCAAAACTGCTGATGTACTTCAAAGGGAGTGCAAAAATTTTTTATAGGCCAAAAGAACTTGACGGTACTTTTGCAGACAAAGTTCTTTCAATGATGATAATTACGGAAAAAAATAACGGATACTTTGTCTACGTAAATAAGAACGATATTGAGATGTACGTGCCCGAAAAAGGGTTCAACAACATGGATTTAGATGTTGCTATAGATTCGGCAAAGAGATATCTTTTAGCAAGTTCTCGGTTGGATATGCAAAAACTTTTGGAAAAAGAAATTAACGAATTAAAAGAACTGAAAAACAATTACGAAGGTCTTATAGAACTTCAAAAAGAACAACTCAAAAAAATGAACGCTGTTCATTACATAAGCCAGGCTATGAGAACTATGTACAGTGTAAAAAACGTTTACTCTGTTCTACTGATAGGACTAACTTCGGGAAGATTGCTTGGCTACAACAGAGCTTTACTTTTGGTGAAAGATTCAGATAAAGATGTCTTAATCGGGAAAGCTTGGATAGGACCTGATGATGACGAAGTCGAGGATGTCTGGAAAAAAGCAAATCAGCGAGCTATGAGGTTTACAGATGTTATTCAATATCTACGAGAAGAAGCAGTGACTTTAGATTTATCTAACAAACTAACAAAAATGATAGAAGGGAGGTTTTTCCCTTACAGATCTCATTTCATACTTGAACGCGCGATGATAAGAAAGAAAAGTCTTTTAGTGAACGAAAGAATATTAAAATCGATGGGTACCGACATCTCAGATTTAAAAAGCCTTTTACAGGTTGACGAATTTGCAGTGATTCCTTTAGTAGGTAGAGAATCTACATTTGGTGTTGTAATTGTGGACAATAAAGTTACACATAAACCAATAACAGAATCGGATCTTGAAATTCTGAAGAGTCTTGCAGACAGTGCAGGACTTGCAATCGAATCAGCTATGAGTTACGAAGAGCTCAGAAACAAAACAATTTCTCTTGAAAGACAAAAAAGTATGACCGAATACTTAAGAGAATTTTCCGAATCGATTTTACAGAACTTGTCAGCGGCAATAATAGTTTTGGACAAAGAGGGTAACATAACGGAATGGAACAAGAAAGCGGAGATTTATTTCGGGAGAACTAAGGAACAGGTAATAGGAAAAAAGATTGAATCGCTAACACAAGAAATGGAAGATATTCAAGAAACTGCCTTCCAAGCTATGAGACTTAAGGAGGAAATATCTTTGTCAAGTTACTTAATCAACCTTTCAGGATACGAAAAATATTTTGATGTAAAAATATCTCCATTTTGGGATTCAGAAAGACTAATGTTGAGAGGTGTTATCATAACCCTTGAAGATGTTACCGACAGAGTCCTTATGGAAATGGAACGTAAAAAGCAAGAAAAGCTTGCAGCACTTGGTGAGATGGCAGCAAGAGTTGCTCACGAGTTAAGAAATCCTATCACGGTTTTAGGTGGATTCATTAAGAGACTTGAAAAAAATATTGAAATCCCTGAAGCAAGAACCAAATACATTAGTATAATTGCAAATGAAATCCACAGACTTGAAGAAATAGTTAACGAGATTTTAGACTTTAGTAGGGAACCGAGGAGTTTGGAATTTGTTGATTTCAACATAAACAAGCTAATAACAGAAGTTTACTTATTACTCGAAGAAAAAATAAAAGAAAAAAACATACTTTTTTCATTCTACACTGACAATGAAGATTTAGAAGTGAACGCTGAAAGGTCGAGAATAAAACAAGTTCTGATAAATCTAATACAAAATGCGGTTGAAGCTACCGAAAATGGTGGTAAAATTGATGTGCGTGTGGAACAACTTCTTGATGAAGTAAGAGTTAGTGTCTGGAACAGCGGAAAACCGATCGCAAGAGATGTTGTTCAAAAATTATTTGTTCCGTTCTTCACAACAAAAGTTCATGGAACTGGTCTTGGATTGGCTATATGTAAAAAGATAATCGAAGACGAACACAAAGGAAAAATCTGGGTTGAGACTGACGAAGATGGCAATAAGTTTATATTCTCATTACCATTGAAGAGGAGTGATAAAGATGCAGGAAATTATGCTTAAATCTAAGATTCATATGGCTACTGTTACAAGTAAAGAGATAGAATATGAAGGAAGTATTGGAATAGACGAGGAATTATTAGAATTGAGTGGCATAAAAGTTAATGAACTCGTATTGGTTTCAGATGTGAACAACGGAAATAGATTGGTTACTTACGTTATTCCCGAACCAAGAGGAAGTAGAGCTATCACAATAAATGGAGCCGCTGCAAGACTTGTTGAAAAAGGAGACAGAATAATAATTATGTCCTTTGGAATTTTTTCAGCTGACGAATATAAGGGCCCAAAAGTTTTGATAATGAACCCAGATAACACTGTCAAAGAGATTAGATAAAACCTTTGGGGTGATGGGGAATGGATATAACTGTATCAATTAGTCCAGATAAAATGTCAGCAAGCATTGTAATAAAGAATAAGCCACCTGATGAGAAGATCACACATGAAAAAATACTTGAAGCATTGAAAAATGCCGGAGTAGTTCATGGCACTATATATGATGCTATAGGTTCTATTGTGGAGAGCCAGATTGTTGAACAAGAAATAATACTTGCCAAAGGTACAGAACCAATCCACGGGCTCGATGGCAGAATATTAATGAAGGTTGAACAAAAAAAAGGAACGGCCGTTGGAAAGAATATCGACTTCCGTGAATTTCCGACAACAAAAAGAATAATCGTTAGAAAAGGACAGGAAATAGCTGAAATCTTACCACCAACTGAAGGAACACCCGGAAGAAACGTTCTTGGAGAAGAAATCCCCGCAAAACCAGGAAAAGAAGCAAAGGTAAATTTAGTTAAAAACGTTTCTATATCTGGTGATGGGAAAACAATTGTGGCAACCGCTGATGGAATATTGAAAATTGATTTGCAAAATAACTCAATAGAAGTGAGTGAATATTTAGAGATCGAAGGGAATGTAGATTATTCATCAGGAAACATTGATTTTCCAGGCGTTGTTTTAGTAAAAGGCGATGTAAAACCGGGTTTTATCGTTAGGGCAAAAGGTGATATTGAAATCCAAGGTGTTGCAGAAGCTGCAACGTTAGTTTCTTTGGAAGGAAGCGTTAAAGTAAGCGGTGTAAAAGGAAGGGAGAAAGGACTTGTAAAAGCAAAAAAAGATATTCATTGCAAATACGCTGAATCAGCAACTTTGGAAGCTGAAAATGTTTTATTTGAGAATCAGTTAGTAAACTGCAACGTTAGGGCTAACAATTCTGTTATTGGAAGTGGAAGAAATTCTACAATTGTTGGTGGAGAAATCGTAGCTTCTTTTGTTATTGAAGCTGAAGTTATAGGTTCTGATTTGGGGGTTAACACATACTTGGAAGTTGGTACAAATCCGTTCATACGTGAAGAATTAAAACTTCTGCAAACACAGATAGAAATTGACAAAAACAGTGTTTCTAAGCTTTTGAGCATAGTGAAACAATATAAAGAACTTAAAGAAAAAGGTGTGAAAATCCCTCCGGAAAGGGAAGAACAGTTTAGTAAAGCTGCAAGGACACTTATATCAGTAAGAGAACAACTGGAAAGAAATATCAACAGACTAAATGAACTGGAAAAAAAGATACGAGAGATGCAATTCGACGCTAAAATAATCGCAAGAAAAATAGTCTTTTCAGGGGTTGAAATAGTAATTAATAGAACGCGTTACTACGTAGATAGAGAAATACCTAAAGCAGTTTTCAAATCAGATGGTGAAAAGATATTATTAGGAGGATACGGAGCACAAATATGAGAATATCACCGCAATTTAAGACAGTTGTATGGGGAAATCCAGAATTAAACAAAAAGTTCAACTTGGACTTAAAAGATCCTGTTGGTGAAGTGTGGCTTCTTTCTGGAACTGAACCTTTCGTTTCCATGGTTAACAACTTAGATATCAACGTATTTTGGAACTCTTTGTACCCAAATCAGAATAAGTTTCCAATTCTATTAAAACTTATTTCAACAAAACAATGGCTCTCCGTTCAGGTGCATCCAGACGATGAATTAGCTTTGGAACTTGAAGGCCAACCAAACGGAAAGACAGAAGCTTGGTATTTTTTAGAAGATGGACAGATAGCTATTTTGGAAGATTCGTCTAAGCTTAAGTACCTTATCAAGGAAAAAGATACTAAATTATGGGAAAAAGAACTAACTTTTCTCAAAGTCAAAACTGGAACTTTCGTGTATCTTCCTGCAGGTGTTGTTCACGCTCTTGGTGCTGATAGTACAGTTTTAGAAATCCAACAAGCGTCAAATATAACTTACAGAATATACGATTGGGGAAGAGATAGAGAGACACACATAGAAAAAGCCCTTAAATGTGCGAAAAGTTTTAAATTAAGCGAACTTGTTTTTCATTCTAAGACACTTGAAACACCATACTTTAAAATTGAAATAATCGACAATGCTGTTTTACAAAACATCCCTGCTGTAAGTGTACTTATCAAAAAAGATTGTGAAATTGCTGCAAAGTTACATTTTGAACCTGTAACGTTAAAAAATTCCCTTGTTGTTACAAACTTTCTAACAAATAACGAGGCTTAGAAGCCTCGTTATTTTTATTTATTCTTCCTCACCGAGTTTTTCTTCTAAAAGTTCTACTATATCTCCAACTGTCTGAAGTTTTTCAATCTCATCATCTTCGATCTTTATTCCAAACTCGTCTTCGAAAACCATCACAAGGTCAAAAGCATCCAAAGAATCTGCACCCAAATCTTCGATAAGATTCGAACTTTCGTCAATATCTTCGATAGGAACATTCAGTTTTTCAGAAATTATTTCGGCAACTTTCTTGAAGAGCTCTTTTTTCTCCACAACAATCCGCCTCCATTTCAAAGTTTTTGAACTACTTAAGATATGTTATATCAAAACCTTCTCATTTGTCAACACCTTTTCCCATTTTCCTCATACCTTTCGATTGTCTCCCTTTACTTTCCATTTCCTTCCATCAACTCCCTTCCCATCTCTCTCACAAACTCAAACGCACCTTTCCAAAACTCGGAATCTTTCGGATCAATACCAACTTCTGAAAGTATTACCTCAGGTTTTTCATTTCCACCTGACTCAAGAATTTTGATATATTTTGGCAAGAACTCTTTTCCTTCTTTTAGGTACTTCATGTAAAGTCCCAAAACAAGACCATTTGCAAAATTGTAAGAATAAACGTAGAAAGGTGTTTCAAAAAGATGTGGAATTGAAGACCATTCGATTTTGTATTCTTCTGGTATTGTCACTGAATCACCGAATGTTTTTTGTAGGAGTTCCTTGTAAATATTAGAGAGTTCTTCAAAACTTGTGTAGTTGTTTTTCTCGACAAGTTCAAATGCTTTCATTTCAAATTCGTAGAACGTATTTTGCCTGAACATCGTTGCAAAAGTTTCTTCGAGTTTTGAAGCGGTTAATAACATTCTATCTTCTTCAGAAAGAATTTGTTTGAGCTTATTGTATGTCAAAAATTCTGCAAAAACGGAAGCTACTTCTGCTAAATTTAAGGAAGAATGATAGTTAAAATACGTCTGTTTCTGTGATAAAATCCCGTGTATTCCGTGACCAAGTTCGTGTGCGAGTGTCATAACGTTTGAGATGTTGCCGTTAAAGTTCAGCAGAATATAAGGCTTCATCTTTGTTGAATTATAAATACAGTAAGCTCCTGAGACCTTTCTCTCACGTGGATATACGTCTATTCGCACTTCATCAAAAAACAGCTGAGCTATTTTTCTAAACTCTTCTGAAAATTCACCGAAAGCACTCAAAACAATTTCTTTCGCCTCTTCGAATGTGAATTTTCTTTGCACTGGTTTGAGTGGTGCGTAAATATCAGCTAATGTAAGTTCTTCACCCATGAATTTAGATTTCCAGCGGTAGTAATCCTGCAAAATATCAACGTTTTCATCTGTTATTTTGGACACTAATTTAACAGTTTCATCTTCAACTTCTTTATGAAAGTTCGCCATTGAAACAGGTTTTTCAAATTTTCTTAACTTTGATTCTATTATGTAATCTTTAACTATTGTGTTATAAAGCTCTTCAATAATTCCAGAATCTTCTTGGAATTTCTCAAAGTATACTTTCATAGCTTTCCTTCTAAGTTCTTTTTCTGGTCTAAGTCTAAGGTCTCTAATCTGACTGTTTGTAAGTTTTTTTACCTCGCCATCTACTTCCAGTTCAAAAGTATAGCTTGAAATCAACCTTATGTAAGTCTTCGCTGCTGCTTCACGCCTTGTAGGATTTGTGAGCGCCAAAACTTTTTCCGCTTCTTCGTTCAGAAGATGTGGTTTTTCTTCTAAGATGTTTGTAATAAAATGCTTGTAATTTGGTTCGATTTCCATCATCTGTTTCAAAACGTCTTGGTCTAAAGAATTCAAGTAAATTTTAAAGCTACTGAAAATTTCAGATAACCTAGATTCGCTTTGTTGAATTTGTGCCAAGAATTTTTGGTTCTCGCTCGAGGCTGTATCAACTGAATATCTCATATACGCAACTTGACTGAATTTACCAAATTCGTCAACTAAATCTTCGATTCTTTTTATTCTTTTTAGAATGCTATTAGGATCTTTTTCACTTCTAAGCAAATAATATTCTTTTTGAATTTCTTTAACCAACTTTTCAGGATTTCCAAGTTCAAAGTCGAACTTCCATTCCATGTCCCTATTCCCCCTTCCTTTTTACTCTTCTTCTTCGTCAATTCTAAGCATCGCAAGGAAAGCTTCTTGTGGTATTGAAACATTTCCTATTTCTCTGAGTTTTTTCTTACCTTCTTTTTGTTTTTCAAGAAGTTTCATCTTTCTTGTGACGTCTCCACCGTAACATTTTGCTAAAACGTCTTTCCTAAGAGCTCGAACGGTTGACCTGGCTATAAATCGCCCACCAGCTTTCGCCTGTATGGGTATTTCAAATTGGTGTTCTGGAATGAGTTCAGCTAATTTATCGACTAATTTTCTCGCAACAGTGTAAGCTTTATCTTTATGGGCTATGAAAGATAGTGCATCAACCGGTTCTCTGTTAACGTATATTGCGATCTTCACGAGATCGCTTTTTCTGTATTCCAAAAATTCATAGTCCATCGATGCAAAACCCCTACTGACAGCTTTCATCTTATCAAAAAAGTCGAAAATTATCTCCGCAAGTGGAACTTCAAAGTTGAGAACAACTCTTTCGTGCCCAGCATTTTCTGTTGTCTTCAGCTCACCACGTTTTTCGTTTTGAACCAAGTTCATCAATCTTCCAACGTATTCTGGTGGGGTAATTATAGATAGTTTTACGTAAGGTTCGTAAATCTGCTCTATATCCCCTTCATCCGGAAATTTTGCTGGATCGTTTATCATAATTTCTTCGCCATTTCTCAAAACGACTTTGTATTCGACGTTCGGTGCGGTCAATATAACCGCAATTTCGTATTCACGTTCAAGTCTTTCTCTGACAACATCCATATGCAAAAGTCCCAAAAATCCGCATCTGAATCCAAATCCGAGAGCCGGTGAATGGTCTGGAATGTACTGCAAAGCTGCATCGTTAAGTTTGTACTTATCCAAAGCTTTTCTCAGCTCTTCGTAATACTCAGGAAGTCCAGGATACATCCCCGCAAAGACCATAGGCTTAACTTCCTTGTAACCTGGAAGTGGTTCATCGACAGGATCAGTTGCTGAAGTTATCGTATCACCAACTTTTGTTTTCGAAACATCTTTAACTCCCGCTATTATGTAGCCGATATCACCAGCTTTCAAACTTTCAACTGGAGTCATATCAGGAGTAAAGACACCAACTTCTATTATTTCGTAAGCTTCTTTTGTTGAGTAAACCATTATTTTGTCCTTAGCTTTTAATTCACCGTCAAAGACACGAACGTAAGTGATAACCCCTCTGTATCTATCGTACTTTGCATCGAAAACAAGTGCGCGTACTTTCCCGTCATCGTAGGTCTTAGGAGCTGGCACCAAAGTTACAACAGCTTCGAGAAGATCTTTCACTCCCGTACCTTCTTTAGCACTAACTAGAAAGACGTTATTTCTACTTATACCGATAAGGTCTTCTATTTCCGCAGCAGTTTCCTCTATATTAGCATTTGGCATATCTATCTTATTTATAGCTGGTATTATCTCAAGGTCATGCTCAAGTGCTTTGTAAGTGTTTGCGACTGTTTGAGCTTGGACTCCTTGTGTTGCATCGACAAGAAGTATTGCTCCCTCAACCGCTGCCATTGCTCTATCAACTTCGTAAGAAAAGTCAACGTGCCCTGGTGTATCAACTATATTTATCTCATATTCGTTTCCATCATCAGATTTGTAGAATATTCTTAACGGATGCGATTTTATCGTTATTCCCCTTTCTCTCTCAATATCCATACTATCTAAGAATTGTTCTCTCATCTTTCTTTTCTCAACTGCACCAGTCATCTCTAAAAATCTGTCCGTAAGTGTCGTCTTACCGTGGTCTATATGAGCGATTATACATATGTTTCTAACGTTCTCAATAGGTTTCCCATCTTTTCTCATCGTTTCACCTCTTCCTTTAGAATAACTTGTCAAGTACAAAAGCCCAGAAAGGTAAAGTGATAACTGAAAAAATAGTCGTTATCGCAACGAGTAAACTCATCTCATCTAATTTTTCTTTTCTGAAAGAAGCTATTACAACCGTTGTATTAAGAGCAATAGGCATAGCTGTTTCGAGAATAAACGTCTTTATTTGAAGTGGTTCAAAAAGGTTTTTCAAAACTAAACTCATCGGTACAAAGACGAGCGGAAGAATTATAAGCTTTTCAAATGTAATAGTCAAGTATTTAGTAAAACCTTTTGAGTTTTTGAAATCTAACCTTGAGATAGAAATTCCTATCTGCAGAAGCAAAAACGGGATTGCCATATTACTTATATTGTTAACAACAGTAACTAAAGAAGTTGGAAGAGATTTGTAATTCAGGCCAAAAACTCCAAGTCCCCAACCTAAAATTAAAGCGTATATGAAGGGAAGCTTAAACAAATTTTTGATCTGAAGTTTCCCAGTTATGAATATCGGTATAAGGGTACTACCGTATAACACGTTCAAAAATGAATAGACTACACCCAAGGCTAACGCTTTTTCACCCCAAAGTGCAAGAAGAACTGGATAACCAAGGTAACCCGAGTTAACGTACATGTTGCTTATAAAAGCCAAATCAGAATCATTGCCATGAAGTTTGGAGATAAATAAAGAAACAATAAAGGTCAAAAACAAACCGATAGCATAAACAACAAGGTCAGATGGATTTGGAACGTAGTTATTTATGAAAGTAAAAGTAACCACCGGCGCCATAAGCCAGGTGGCTATTTTTGTAAAAAGACTTAGATCGTCTTTAAAGATTTTTCCGTAGATAAAACCAACAAACATTAGGATAAACGAAGGAGCTATAGCATCGAATGTATTCAAACTCTCACCTTTTCAACAAATTTTCAACAAAATCAAAGTTTAATAATTGTGTTGTCTATAAGTCTTGCCTTACCGACAAAGACAGCCAAAGCGATGATTATTTTTTTGCCTTCAAAATCTTTCAGATTTTCAACAGGTTCTAAATTGCTTTCGGAAACTATTTCAACGTAGTCGATCCTTAGAAACGGGTGGTCTAAAACTTTTCTTATTTCATCTTTTATTTTCAGAACATCTCTTTCACCGCTTTTTATAAGCTCTTGTGCTCTTTTCAAAGATCTGTACAACCTTGTTGCTTCAACCCTTTCTTCAGGTTTAAGATAAACGTTCCTTGAACTCATCGCAAGCCCATCTTCTTCTCTAACTATCGGCATTTCAACCATTTCAACATCCATATTTAGGTTTTCTACCATTCTTCTTAAAATTCTAAATTGTTGGGCATCCTTTTGACCAAAATAAGCTCTTGTTGGTCTTACGATGTTAAAGAGCTTATTCACAACTGTACAAACCCCTCTAAAATGTCCTGGTCTACTAGCTCCACAAAGATATTTTGAAAGTTTCGTTTCGTCAACGTAGACCGAAAACTCTGTCGGATACATTTCTTGAACCGAAGGATAAAAGACGTAGTCAACGTTGTAAGGTTCTAATAGTGTTAAATCTCTTTGTAAATCTCTTGGATATCTATCAAAATCTTCGTTCGGACCAAATTGTATTGGGTTAACAAAGATACTTACAACAACTATATCATTCTCTTTTCGTGCTTGTTCAACAAGAGACAAGTGTCCTTTGTGAAGGTATCCCATAGTTGGAACAAAACCTATAGTCTTGCCCTCTGCCAAATGTCTTTTGGATATCTCTTTCATTTCGTTAACTGTCTCTACTAATTTCAACGTAATCACCCCTTATGTATCTTCCATCGATATTTCGATAAACAACACCTTTTAGTTCTAAGACAGTTAAAGCTACCATTACTTCAGAAGGTGTTTTTTCAAGGATTTTTGACAGTTCTTCAATAGAACTATATTCTGAAAGATGTTTAAAGATATTGTACTCTTCTTCAGATAAATTAACAAGTTTTTTGTGAATTTCAAAACCGTAGTAAGAAAGTATATCTTCTGGACAAGTCACTGGAATAGCACCGTTTTTAATTAAGTAGTTGCATCCCTTTGAACTTTCCTTAGTTACGTCACCTGGTACAGCAAACACATCTTTACCAAGGTCAAGTGCAAACTTTGCAGTTATCAAAGCACCACTCTTTTCACCAGCTTCGGTAACGAGTGTTCCAACTCCTAAAGATGCCACTAACCTATTTCTTTCAACGAATCTGTACTTTTGTGGTTTTTCCCACGGAAGATATTCACTTAGAGCGCAACCATTTTCAATAATTTTGTTATACAGATTTCTGTTGGATGCAGGATATACAACATCTACTCCGCATCCTAAAACAGCTATGGTATTTCTACGATTCTCAAGAGCTTCTCGGTGAGCAAAGGAATCTACACCATCAGCCATCCCGCTGACAATTGTAAACCTTTCGCATAGGGCTCTTGTTAGCTCCTTTGTAACTTTAATCCCGTAGTTTGTTATCTTCCTCGTTCCAACGATTGAAAATTTCTCGTATGCAAATAATTCTGATAATTCCCTTTTTGTTTTGGCAAAAAAGAAAATAGGAAAATCCCACAGGTCTTTAAACTCTGCGGGATACTCCTCATCCCAGATGGTGATAAGATATATATATTCGTTTCTTTGAAAATAGTCCTCTATTTTTGCACTAAGTTCTTCTACATCTTTTTCAAATAGACCTGCGAAATCTTTTTTGTCGACTTTTTCTAAATCTTCTAAACTCCAACTTTTTATCTCTTCTTTAAGTTCGTTACTTACTTTTCTCAGTTTAAGTAAAGCAACTAAATCACTTTTTCGCATTAGCTAATATCTCTTTTATCTTTTCCTCCACTCCAGACTTTTTACCGGGCAAACATTTATCGATACCGTCACCTTTAACAATTGCTTTCGCATAGCCTTCGCAACCAGGATATCCACACGCACCGCAGTTGATACCGGGTAGAGCTTCGAGAATTTCTTTGACGATAGGACTTTCTTCAACTTTGAACTTTTCAC
>FWWM01009724.1_pt1 | contig 17530 bp, 17 predicted proteins | sample 2228351 | NCBI WGS metagenome assembly FWWM01 (sample SAMEA103939774, study PRJEB20133) | metagenome | reverse complement strand
GTCCTCGCCGTCGGGCGGGGCGAGGACGCCCCGCTTTAGCGTTTTCCGGATAGGCACTTAGTTCTATGAACAGTAATCCCAGCTACTGCGACCGGGTGAGCGAGATGGGCAGCAGCCGGGCCCACCAGCGGCGACGACGGCTGCCTGTGGCAGCGGCCTCACCAGCCCAGAGCTCTGGTATCGCCCCCAGGACGGGCAGCCCGGCGTAGCGTTCCACGTCCTCCGGGCCACGCACTACCCCGGCCTCCATGTACTCCAGCACGAAGACGATGATGCCCCCGATGAGCAGGCCCAGCACCCCTCCGGCCAGGGTGGTGATCTTCTTCTTGGGCGAGAAGATGTGCCAGGTGGCGTAGTCGCGAATGTCCACCAACACGCGGTCCCGCTGGTCCAGCTCCAGGTTGGCCTGATCCCGCTCCTCCTTGAACACCTGCGCCCAGGTCTCGGCGATGCGCAGGGCGATGTCCCGGTTGCGATCCCTGGCATCAATGCGAATCTCATAGTTGAGCAGGTCCGGGCTGGCGACGATCTTGCTGAGGAGTTTGGGCGCGGACAGATCCAACTGCAGCCGGTCATTAACTTTTTGAGCCATGGTGAGGGTGGTGATGTCCCGGGTGAAGGTATTAAGGATGTCCTTGATGGCCTGGGTCTGTCCCCAGTCGGACAGGCGCGCCGGCTGCACTTTGACGATGATGCTGGCCTGATATACCACCGGCTGCACCAGGCTGAAGGCCAGGGCGCTGATGGCCGTCACCGCCGCGACCACGGCGATGATCCAGCCCCGCCTGACCAGGATGCGCGCGTACTCTCGGAGTTCCATTTCGACCTCCTCTCCTCCCTCGACGGGCGCTATTTTACCACAGGTGCCAGCGTTGGGCAAAGTCCCGCACGGACGGAAGACATACAATGCCAGTTCGCAACACTAATCCCCACCCTAGCCCCCTTCGGCTTCGCAAAGGACGGGCTCCCCCTGGTAGGGGGAGGGAATCAGCGGTTGGGGGTCAGTTTGCCCCCAACATTTCCTCGAAGGGTAGGCGCTCCTGCCGGGTCATGCGCTCTCGGGCTGCGGCGATGAAGTGGACGAAGAGAGGATGCGGCCGGTTGGGCCGGGACTTGAACTCCGGGTGGAATTGGGTGCCCAGCATCCAGGGATGGTCCGCCAGCTCGGCGATCTCCACCAGGAAGCCGTCGGGCGAGGTGCCGCTGACCACCAGCCCGGCTTCCTCCAGCAGCGGCCGGTAGTCGTTGTTCACCTCGAAGCGGTGACGCCGCCGCTCGCTGATCAGTTCCTGGCCGTAGGCGGCCCAGGCCCGGGTGCCGGGCCGCACGCGGCAGGGGTGAGCTCCCAGGCGCATGGTGCCGCCCATCTCCACGATGCCCCGCTGCTCCGGCAGCAGGTCTATCACCGGATGCCGGGTGCCGGGGTCGAACTCGGTGCTGTTGGGCTCATCACTCCCCAGGGCGTAACGCGCCAGCTCGATGACCATGATCTGCATCCCCAGGCACAACCCGAAGTAGGGCACCTTGTGCTCGCGGGAGTACCGGGCCGCCAGGATCTTGCCCTCAATCCCCCGGTGACCAAAGCCCCCGGGCACCACAATGCCCTGAGCCCGCCCCAGCCGGTCGAACTCACGTCCCCGTTCCAGGTCCTCCGCATCCACCCAATCCAGTTCCACATCCAGGTTGTGCTGTAGCGCGGCATGGACCAGGGCCTCCTTCACGCTCAGATAGGCGTCGTGCAGGTCAACGTACTTGCCCACCAGGGCAATGCGCACCGCCTCCTTGGGCTGCTTGATGCGCGCCACCATGTCGCGCCAATCGTCCAGGTCAGGCGGGTTGGCCGGCAGCCCCAGGCGCTCGACGATGAACTCGCCCAAGCCGGCTTCCTCCAGGATCAGAGGCACCTCGTAGATGGTCTCGGCGGTGACCAGGGGGATGACCGCCCGAGGCTCTACGTCGCAGAAGAGGGCGATCTTGGCCTTGACCCCCTCGTCCACAGGATGATCCGAGCGGCAGGCGATGATGTCCGGCTGAATGCCGATACCGCGAAGTTCCTTGACGCTGTGCTGGGTGGGCTTGGTCTTCAACTCGCCGGTGGTGGAGATGTAGGGCAGGAGGGTCACGTGGACGTAGAGGACGTTGTCGCGGCCCATGTCCTTGCGCATCTGCCGGATGGCCTCCAGGAAGGGCAGGCCCTCGATGTCGCCCACGGTGCCGCCCACCTCGACCACCAGGACCTGAGCGCCGGTCTCCCGGGCCGCCAGGATGATGCGTCGCTTGATCTCGTTGGTGATGTGAGGGACCACCTGCACGGTGCCGCCCAGGAAGTCACCCCGGCGCTCCTTGGCGATGACCTCGGAGTAGATCTGCCCGGTGGTGACGTTGCACGCCCGGGTGATGTTCTCATCAATGAAACGCTCGTAATGGCCCAGGTCCAGATCAGTCTCCGCCCCATCCTCCAGCACGTAGACCTCTCCGTGCTGGAAGGGCGACATGGTGCCGGGGTCCACGTTGATGTACGGGTCCAGTTTCTGGATAGACACCCGCAGCCCTCGAGCCTTGAGGATGCGTCCGATGGCTGCGGCAGTGATACCCTTGCCCAGAGAGCTGACCACCCCACCGGTCACAAAGATGTACTTGGTATCCTCACCTTCCATGCTCAAATCCCCGCGCAAAGACAAGCCCTTGCCTCCGACGGCGATTATACCACGTATCCTGGCCCCAGTCCAAACGATGGTACGTGCAGCGCACTTTGCAAACGATAGCTCTCTACCCGACCGTGGCCTGAAGGTCCTAGTAAGCCACGAAGCACGTCGGAGTGGCGTCCAGGGCCAGCATGACGGCAGTTCACTTCGTTGCGTGCCTCACTACGAGCGCTCCACGATTAATGGGCTCCTACTTGGCAAGTTGGCAAGGGGCGAAAAATGAGTATAATGGGCATAAGGGGCTGTGTTTCTGCCTTTATCGAGTGAGTCAAGGGAGAATTCGGGCCGAGGCTCAGGCGTCGCCAGCCCGTGAAGGATGAGGCAGTTATGCAGGTCATCGTTTTGGGTGGCGCCGGGGACATGGGCAGCCGGGCCGTGGAGGACCTGGCGGCATCGGAGGGCGTGCGCGGCGTGACCATAACCGACCGCAACGTGGTTGCTGCCCAGCAGGTTGCAGCCCGGCTGGCCGGGTCGGCCGCCCAGATGGATGTGCGGCCAGTAGACGCCAACAACCACCCTGAGCTGGTCGAAGCCATGGGCGGCTACGATTCGCCACCCAGATACTGGCCCGGGGCGAGTTGCTGATCAAGGAAGGCGGCGTCTACGCTCCGGAGCCCTGTCTGGACCCACAGAAGTTCATCGCGCACCTCAGCGCCAAGGGCATAAAAGCCTACGAGGAGCTGGCGATGACGCGTCTTAGTGCCTATCCGCAAACAGCTTCAGGAGGGGCGTCCGCGTCTGTGCGACCCCTGTACCAAGGACTGGCGCGCACAGGCTTGCCCCGGGGTGCGCGACGGCATTGCCGTCGCCCGAGGACGCCGTCGGATAGCGGGTTTCCGGATAGGCTCTTATTGCCTGAGCCTAGTGGTACCTGGAAGCAAGCTGGACTGTGGCCCTCACCGACATTGCAAGTGGTAACAATCGAGGCACGCCATACGCCCTTGACAGATTTCTTGTAATGTCGTAAAATGTCAGGCAAATCCAGCTATTGAAAGACGTTATGAGGGAAAGTAAATGAAAACTGCCATAGCAAAGATAAGCAGTCGCTATCAACTCGTGTTGCCCAAGGAAGCGCGCCGGGCTCTGGGAGTAGAACCCGGCGACGTGGTCCTGTTCCTGATCGAGGAAAACACAGTACGCATGTTCCCGAAGCCCAAGAGCTACACCAGATACACGCGTGGCTTGGGCAAGGAAATGTGGGCCAAACTGGGTGGAGGGGAAAGATTTCACCGGGAGGAGCAGGCGGCATGGGAGTAGAGGAATTTCAGGCCGTCCTGCGCCGCTATCAGGTGGTCGGCCTGGATGCCATGACCTTCATCTATCACTTTGAGGACAACCCCGCTTTCGCTCCTCTTACAGAGGCTCTCTTTGAGGCGATTGAAGTCGGCAATCTCTTGGCTCACGTGTCGATCCTCCTGGTGGGTGAAGTGCTCACCGGAGCCAGGAAGGCAGGCGATGAGGAAACGCTCATGCACTATCGCCATGTCTTCAGCGTGTTTCCCAATTTGAGGCTGCATGACGTTGATATGACGGTCGTGGAGAAGATGGCCGACCTGCGAGCTAAATACGGTCTGCGAACACCTGATGCGATTCATATGGCCACGGCTCTGCTGCACGGGGCGCAGGCCTTTGTGACCAATGATAACTCGCTGAAGCGGGTGACGGAACTGGATGTGCTGGTGCTGAGCGACTACGCGGAAAAGGGATGATCGGTAGGAGCAAGCCATGGCAACCATTGAGGTCCAGAAATCTGAGCCTGGCCATCTGTCAGCGTGCGGGCACTGGTGCGGGAGGAGGCGGAAGCAGAGCTGGGTCCCCTCGACCAGGTCAACGTCGTGGACCTGTTCTGGAAGCTGGCCTTGCTGCCCGTCTACCTGGGAGCGTATCGGTACGGGGGCCGGACTTATCTGTTCGCGGTCAACGGGCAGACGGGAAAAGCCTACCGGATGTGCCACGCAGCCGGCAACGGATGGCTGCCTTCCTGGCCGTAGCCGTGCTGTTGGTCGTGCTCCTGCTGTCTGCCTTGGTCTGGCTGTGGATGCACCCGCCCTGAGCAGGGGCATTGGCCCAGGGTTCAATGGTTGAACCACTATAGCGTGAACGCTGTAGCCCGGAGCTAAGTCATGTCGTTGGAAGCAGGTGCTGCTTCAGATTCAGCTTTGAGAAGGAGTGGAGAAACATGACAGCAGATGTGATGCTTGAGGCTGCTGTACGTGAGGAAGCAGAGTACTGGCAAGCTTGTTTCGGCAAGGAGCTGGAAGAGGTGGATCCGGCAACCGCCGAGCTCATCCGGCTGGAGGAGGAGCGGCAAGCCCGCAAGATCATCCTGATCCCCTCGGAGAGCATCGCGCCCACGGCCGTGCTCCAGGCGCTGGGCTCGGCCTTCAACAACGTCTACGCTGAGGGCTACCCGGCCCCGCGCATGGCCACATGCCCTGAAGAGCTGCTGCTGGACTTCAGCTACCAGTTGGCCGATTACCGCCGCTACGCCGACCGACGCTTCTACAAAGGCGTGGAGTACGTGGACCTCATCGAGTGCCTGGCCCGGCGGCGGGTGGCCGAGTGCTTTGCCACCGACCAGGTCTCCGCCGACGAGATCTACGTCAACATCCAGGCCCTCTCCGGCACGGCCGCCAACCTGGCGGTGTACGAGGCCTTCATGGAGCCCGGCGAGACACTCATGGGCATGGCCCTTCCCCAGGGCGGCCACCTGACCCATGGCAGCCCCTTCAACATCTCCGGCCGGCGCTACAAAGTGGTCTCATACGGCGTGCGCCGAGCCACCGAGCGGCTGGACTACGACGAAATCATGCAGCTCGCCCGGGAGCACCGGCCCAAGATCATCGTCGCCGGCTACACTTCCTACTCCTGGGCGCCGGACTGGCGCAAGTTCCGGGAGATCGCCGACGCCTGCGGAGCCCTGCTCATGGCCGACATCGCCCACACCGCCGGCATGGTCATCGCCGGCGTCTACCCCAACCCCGTGGGCTACGCCGACATCATCACCTTCACCACCCACAAGACCATCTGCGGGCCACGGGGCGCGGTCATCATGACCACCGATCCGGACAAGGCGGAGCTGATTGACGCCTCCGTCTTCCCCGGCGAGCAGGGCGGTCCCCACGTCAACAAGTTTGCGGCCATGGCCGTGGCCTTCAAGATCGCCCAGACGGAGCCCTTCCGCCGGCTCCAGGAGCGCATCGTCGAGAACGCCAATGCCTTGTCTGAGGCCCTGCAACGGCGCGGGATCAAGGTGGCCTACGGCGGCACCGACACCCACATCGTGGTGATTGACCTCAACGCCATCCCCACGCCCACCGGCTTCCCGCTGAAGGGTGAGCCGGCAGCGCGCATCCTGGACCTGTGCGGCATCGTCACCAACAAGAACACCATCCCCGGCGACGAGAGCGCCGCCGACGCCAGCGGCATCCGGCTGGGCACGCCCTGGGTCAGCCAGCGCGGCATGGGGCCGGCGGAGATGGACCGCATCGCCGAGCTCATCCACCGGGTGCTGACCAACATCCACCCCTTCAGCTACATCGGCCTCACAGGCGACCTGTATAGGGGCAAGATCGACCTGGACGTGCTGGAGGAGGTCAAGCGCGCAGTGGCGGAGCTGGCGGCTAGCGCTCATGCGCAGACCTCCAGCCGGGGAACGGGCTACCCCCACTACTTCTGGCTGCCAGTTCGCCCCGAGATCAGCACCGACAACCGGCCGGGCGTGCTGGAGATCAGCGGCCAGCGTCCGACACCCCTGCTGCAGCAGGCCTGCACCGCCAACCTGTCGGGTATGCGGCCCGGCGATGCCCGGCGCACATTCATGCTGGACAGGGACGGCCGGCTGATTGACGACGTGGTGGTGCAGCGGCTGGAGGACGACCGCTGGGGTCGTGAGCGCTACCTGATGGCGACCCACCCGGAGGCCAGGGAGCGCGTCAAGGCCTGGCTGCGTGGCCTGGCCGATGGCTACGTGCTCTTCGACAACGACGACGTCTTCCGCAAGGTGGAGGGGCCGGCCATCGTCGAGGATGTGACGGACGAGGTTGACGCCGGTGTGCTGGCCAAGCTTCAGGCCAGGACCGGCTGGTTGCTCCACGATCATCCGGCGCCGGGCACCGACGCGCTGACCCTGTACCGGTCCGGCCACCGGGATTTGTTCCACCTGACCAAACCCTACTTCGTGGGTCAGGCCAGCCTGGCTCCGGTGCGCCCTAAGGTCACCAAGACCGAATTCCACTTCGAGCAGCCCGAGGGAGAGCTGCGCCGCACCCCGCTGTACGAGGAGCATCGCAAGCTCACCCGGCGCCTGATTCCCTTCGCCGGCTGGGAGATGCCCGTGTGGTACACCAGCATCAGCGATGAGCACCAAGCTGTGCGCACGGCGGCCGGCCTCTTCGATGTGGGTCACATGGGGGTGCTGGAGGTGAGCGGCGAGCACGCCACCAGCTTCCTGGACGTCGTCACCACCAACTACGTCCACTGGCTCAAGGACGGCCAGACCCAGTACACCTACCTGCTGGACCCGGACGGCCACGTGATTGACGACCTGATCATCTACCGCCGGAGCGCCGACCGCTACATGCTGGTGGTCAACGCCGCCAACGCCGAGAAGGACTGGGCCTGGCTCAACGCCGTCAACTCCGGAGAGGTGCTCATTGACCGCGAGCATCCGGAGAAGACCGTCGAGGGGCAAGCCGTGCTGCGGAACCTGAAGGACCCGTCGTCCGGCGATGATCAGCGCATAGACATGGCCCTCCAGGGTCCCAACTCGCTGCGCATCCTCCAGAGCCTGACGGACGATCCCGCCTTGCGGACCAGGCTGGCGCGCATCAGGCGCACCGAGTTCATCGAGGCGGAGCTGGCGGGGATCCCGCTGATCATCGCCCGCACCGGCTACACCGGCGAGGACATCGGCTACGAGCTGTTCGTGCATCCGGACCAGGCTGTGGAGCTGTGGCGCCTGCTCCTGGAGCACGGGGAGCCCTTCGGGATCAAGCCGGCCGGGCTGGGCGCCCGCGACTCCACGCGCACCGAGGCCGGCCTGCCCCTCTACGGCCACGAGCTGGCCGGCCCCTACGAGATATCGCCCATCGAGGCGGGCTTTGGCTCCTACGTCAAGCTCCACAAGCCCTTCTTCATCGGCCGGCAGGCCATGCTCGAGCGGCTGGCCAACTGGAAGATGCAGGTGATCCGCTTCCGCCTGAACGAGCGGGGCGGACGCGCCATCCGCCAGGGTGACGCTGTGGTGGACCGGCGGGGCGAGTTCATCGGCCACGTGACCAGTTGCACTGTTGTGGACGGCTACCAGATCGGGATGGCTTACGTAGACCGGCGCAGCGCCCAAGAGGGGACGGAGATCCACATCTTCCCGCTATCTCGGGAGCGGGAAGTGGCGGCGGAGAAGCGCAAGTCGGAGCTGGAACTGGGTGACCGGGTGCTCCTACCGGAGAAAGCCACCATCGTGACCCGCTTCCCGCTGCGGAAGCGCAGAGTGGGCCGGCCGCCGGAGGAGTAAGCTGCGGACGACCGCCGAGCAGGCCGTTGCCTGAGATAGACGAGTGTGGTGCAATAGACCCAAGGAATCAAGGATATGGGGAGAACGGCGATGGTGGCGCCCACGTGACTACTGGAAGGAGGATGAACCGATGTTACAAGCTCAGGATCTTGTAAGAGCCGGGCTGTATGGCAGTGAAGAGGCGGTCATCCGGGACAGCTTACGTTATCTGCTTCAGGCACGCCCGGAGCTCAGGCTGGAGTTGGCTGTCTATCGGTATCAAACTGAGGACATCTCCCTGGGCAAGGCTGCGAATCTGGCCGGTGTGAGCTTTGAGCAGATGAAGGAGATCCTGAAAAACCGTGGTATCGAGCTCCGCCTGGGGCCGGAGACCCGGGAGGAAGCTCTGGAAGAGGTCGCCACCTTGCGGAGGCATCTGCATGGCCAGGGCCATCAATAACACTGTCCTCTCCAACTTTAGCCTGGTTGGCCGTCTGGATATCCTACGTGAACTATTCGGCGAGGTGTACGTAAGCCACGAGGTGCGAGAGGAAGTGTTACGTGGGATTGAGGAAGGCTATACTTTCCTGGAAAGAGTTGAGGCAGAACTAGGGATAGGGGAGATGCGTGGCTAGAGTTGGTTGGGTTTGATAACCCGGAAGAAGAGCAGAGCTTCCGCGAGTACACCCGCAAGCTGAGGTATGGCGAGGCCTCCTGTCTGGCCCTGGCTAGGCACCGTGAATGGTTGGTGTTGACGGATGACAGGGCAGCCCGGAAGATGCTTCGGCCGGAAAATCGGGAGGCGACCGGGACATTGGGTATCTTGAAGCTGGCCGTGGAGAGGGAACTGCTCACTTTAGAAGAAGGCAACACCCTGCTACGATGGATGATCCAGGCTGGCTACCACGCGCCATACGAGGATCTGCGGGATATCGAGTGATCGCAATCTGGCTGGATAGCAGGTGTTTCGGACGTGAAAAAACGGGGAGAACGACGGTACTGGAAGAGGTCACGGACGAGCGACGGTTGCAAGGGGAGTTAGTCACAACACGCCGGCCTTCACCCGCTCCCACGCCGCCCGCACCCGGGCCAGCTCCTCCTCCGACGTGGGGGCCTCGGCGTAGCGCACCCGCACGTAGGCCTCGGTGATCTCCCGCACCTCTGCCTCCCGGCCTGGCAGCGCCTGGCACAGCACCCGCAGATACTCGTAGGGGGTGTCCGGCAGCGGCCGAGGATAGCCCTGCTCGGCGGCCCAACGCAGGAGGCTGGCGTAGATTTGCCGCACTGTGGCCTCCCTGTAGGCCTGGCGTAACCGGGAGCGCACGTCCACTAACTCCCTCAGGCGCTGTCGGACCCGGTCCAGCCAGGACGCCAGGTCCTGCCGGAAGGCCTCCGCCGACCACACCGACTCCCGTAGCTCCGGCACCGCCTCATCCATCCGCCGGCGTCGCTCGCCCAGCCCCCGCACCAGCAGGACTAGCAACAAGGCTACCAGGGCACCTAATATCACCCAACGCAGTGGCTCCAGATAATTCAGCAGGAGGGGCTGCGACGCTGGCTGCTGGCGGAGCAGCTCGCCGGCCGGGGTGGTGGGCACAGCCGGGATGAGGGACTCGGCGTCCCAGTTGCGCAACAGTTCACGCAGCGCCTCGATGAGGAACAGCATCAGGGGTTCTAACAGGCGCGCGATAGCCACCACGATCCAGTAGAGGACCAGGTCCAGGAGCCGGAACAAGGGGGCCAACCAGCCCAGGATGCGGCGGACCCCCGGCAGCGAGAAGATGGCCGCAGCCGAGCCGGCCACCCCCAGGGTGACCAGCGTGGACGTCACCACAACCCCCAGCCAGAAGCGCGAGAAAGGCGTTGGCTGCCCCTCGGCCACATGGCTGACCTCCTCGATGCGCGCCAGCGCCATGGCCAGCAGCGCCACCGCAAAGAACAGGAACAGCACCTGGGTGAAGTAGGACAGGGGCAGGACGATGGCAACCACGAACAGCCACACGAAGGCGATGACCCCCAGGCGGAAGCGGAACCCGGTGGCCTCCACGTTGAAGGCTCCGCGTGCGTGTTGGAGACCACGCCACCACAGACCTACCAGGGCGATGAGTGCGGCGATTTCCGGATAGTCGCCTGCCCCCACGCTCCTGATGAAATCCAGCAACCACGCCGGGCTCCAGAGCCGGGTGCCCGGGTACAGGTTGACGTGAACGACCAGGAACGTGCTGACGAGCACCACCGCTGCCAGGATTGCCTGATTGCGGCGCAGCTTCTCAGCCGGCCCGCTGAGCGCACGGGAAGCGCAGGTGGCTACCACCAGCGCCCCAAACACCGTGCTGAGGGAGAGATAGGGCTGGTCCGGGTTGCCGAAGGTGAGCAAGAAGCGCAGCCAGGCGTACATCCAGCAAGCTTCCATCGCCAGAGTCGCCAGGACCAGCAACTCCCGCCGCCAGTTGAACCTCATCTGGCCCTCACCTCCCCCCTGCCCCCCTCCTCCCCCAAAGTTGGGAGAGGGGGAACGGGGCTTGAGGAGAGGGCGTGTCCTCGCCCCCTTCCATCCCCCCATTGGCTTGAGTCAGCACCTATGGCTTCCTCGCCCCGTTGCCTGGCCCCGAAGGCCACTTGAGCGCGTGGCAGGTGGTGGACGGTGATGCCCTTGGGGCCGTCGCCCTGAAACGACGGGTCCATGGAGACGAGCACCAAGCGCCTACCGGCATCCCGCAAGCGCACCAGAGCCGCCAACAGTTCATCGGTGACCACCGTGGTCACCACCACCAGCGTGGCAGCCCACGAGAGGCGCGGGCTTTCTGCCAACAGCAATTGCTCCAGAGGCGTGGTGACGAAAGAGGTCACCGCAGCCAAAGCCTCCAGGACGCGCATCAGTTGGTTGGGGTCGCGGCTGGGGAGCACTTTGATGGACTGGTCAGAATTAGGCACGCTGCCGTTGGCCACCAGCCCCACCGCGTAGCGGTGCTCGGCGGCGTGATAGGCGATGGAAGCAGCCACAGAGATGGCGTACTCCTGCAGTTCGGGTTCCACCCCCATCCAGATCCTGGGGTATGTGGCCACATTCAGGAAGACCACGAGCTGCTGCCGGATGGTCGGCTCGTAGACTTTCACCTGAAGCTTCTGCTGACGCGCGCTGGCCTTCCAGTGGACGTGCTTGAAGCTATCCTCGGGCATGTAGTCGCGCACGCCCACCGTGCGGATGGGGTCCTGGAAGATGGGCCGGCGTGAGGTGGTGTCGCCGAAGGGCTCTTTGCCGGGGAAGCCCAGTTCTTCTAGCGACAGCACCTGGGGGTAGACGATGAGCCGGTCTACCTGGGACACCTTGCCGGCGCTCTCGAAGATGCCGAAGATGTCGCCGGAACGCAGGATCGCCGGGCCGAAGAAGTAGAACCCGCGCTTCGCGCAGCGGATGTGGTACTCCAGGCTCACCCGCTCGTACCAGCGCAGGGACACGAGGTTGGAGAGGATGCCCCGGGTGGGGATGGACGAAGGGATGAGCCGGCGCTCCACCAGAGGCAGCGCCTCCGGGAAGTTGTCCTCGACCCGCAGCCAGGCCAGGGGCAGGGGCTTGCGATTGGTGATGCGCAGCGTGATGGGCACGATCTCGCCCACGAAGGCACGCTTCTCGCCAAGCTGACGCTCGTAGCTCACCGCCCGCAGGGATAGCCGGTCCCACAACCAGGCAGTGGGCAGCACGGTCAGCAGCAACACGCCCAGGGTCAGCAGCACCCCCTGGCCGGCTATCACGCCCAGGATAGCGACGAAGGCCGCCAGCACTAGCCAAGTTTCAGTAAACATGCGGCAGTGTCCCCATCAAGTCGTCAACCATGCTGGGGCGACGGCTTCCTCCTCCACTGGCGCGGGCACAGAGGCGACGATTTCGCGCACCACTTCCTCGCCGGTGCGACCGCGCAGCTTCACCTGGGGGCTGATGATGATGCGATGGGTGAGGACGAAGGGGGCCAGGTACTTGACGTCGTCCGGCAGCACGTAGTCGCGCCCTCGGATGGCCGCCAGCGCCTGAGCCGTCTGGTAGAGGAACAGCGTCCCCCGGGGGCTGGCCCCTAGCTCCACAGCCGGGTGCTCCCGCGTTGTGCGACAAACCCGTACCAGGTACTCGCGCACCGACTCCTCCACCCGCACCCGGCGTCGCTCCACCCCCATCGCCAGGATGTCCTCGGCGCTGACCACCGGTTCCAATTTCTCCAGCGGGTCCTCGCGCTCGTAGCGCAGCAGGATCTCGTTCTCCTCGCTCACCGTGGGATAGCCAAGCTTGAGGCGCAGGAGGAAGCGGTCCAGTTGCGCCTCCGGCAACGGGAAGGTGCCTTCCAGCTCGATGGGGTTCTGGGTGGCCAGCACCAGGAAGGGGCGCGGCAGGTAGCGGGTCACCCCGTCCACCGTTACCTGGCGCTCCTGCATGGCCTCCAGCAGCGCCGACTGGGTTCTGGGGGTGGCCCGGTTGATCTCGTCCGCCAGGACGATTTGGGTCATGACCGGCCCCGGGCGGTACTCGAACTCCTGGGTCTTCTGGTTGAAGAAGGAGATGCCGGTCACATCAGAAGGCAGCAGGTCCGGTGTAAATTGAATGCGCCTGAAACTGCAGCCCAGGGACCTGGCCACGGCTTTCGCCAGGGTGGTCTTGCCGATGCCGGGCACGTCCTCCAGCAGCACGTGCCCTTCACATAGCAGGGCCACCAGGATCAACTCGACGACGTCGTCCTTGCCCACAATCACCCGGTCCACGTTCTCGATGACACGCACGGCCATATCTCGAATTCGCATGAACAAACACCTTTCTCGTAATTCATCCCTCCCTCACAGGGAGAGGTCAGCTTAGCGCCTATCGGAAACCGCTCATGAGGGGCGTCCACGTCTGTGCGACCCCTGTGCCAAGGATTGGCGCGCACAGGCTCGCCCCGGGGTGGGCGACGGCAATGCCGTCGCCCGAGGATGCCGTCGGATAGCGGATTTTCCGGATAGTTTCTAAGTCGTCTCCGAGCCCGGCAGGTTATACTGGACGTACTCCCCTTCGAACTCCGTGGGGATGGTCTGGAGGATTTGCACCCAGCGGTTGGTGGAGTCAGCGCCCCGCAGCAGCTTCAGGAAATTGCCTCGCACCTTCAGCTTGCGCATGGTGAAGGCCCGGTTAGGCCCCAGTTTCCCGCGCAGGATGTCTACCCAGACGCCGTAGGGACCGGAGAGGGTGAAATCCGTCGGTCGTTCTCCCTGCCAGATTTCCGTGATCTGCCCTCCATCTACTCGGAAGCCTACCACCAGGTCTTCGTGCACCCCCTTGTCGGGCTCGGCCTGGATCACCAAGGTGTACGAATCGCGCTCATCGGCCGCCAAGCGCCGATATTCCTCATCGGCATTGGTCCGTCTCTGGACTTCCTCCAGGTACTCAGGGCTTCCCAGCTTCATCGGACGACTTCCTTTCCCAAGAAGCAGTTGTCCTGCTACCGGCACCCCTCCATCCACAGGGCGTCCAACGTCTCCAGGTCCGGTGGGACGATGTGGGTTTCCACATCCACCAGCACGTCGAGGACGGCCGGCAGCCCGGACTCCACAGCACGCTCCAGCGCCGGGCGGATCTGGTCCGGCTCCGTCACCCGCTCGCCGTAGCACCCCAGGGCTTCGGCCAGCTTGTCGTAGCGGGCATCGGTGAAGTCCACCCCGATGTAGCGTCCCTCGTAGGCCAGCTTCTGCCCGCCCTTGATCATCCCCCAGGCGCGGTCGTTCAAGATGACCACCACGACGGGTGTGCCCAGCCGGACCGCCGTCTCCAGCTCCATGGCGTTGAAGCCGAAGGAGCCATCGCCGGTGATGCAGTAGACGGGGACATCGGGCCGGGCCAACTTGGCGGCGATGGCATAGGGCAGCCCGGTCCCCAGATGCCCCGAGTCGGCAGCCCACAGGAATGCCCGTGGCTCGTACACCCGGTTGAGGTAGAAGGCCCACACGGCCGTGGTGCCGCCGTCCACGGCACAGATGGCCTGGCGGGGGAAGAAGTCCCGCACCTCGCGCACCACCCGCAGTGGGTGGATGGGGATGGCGTCGGACTCCGCCTGCTCCAGGAAACCTCGCAGCCAGGCCTCCTGGGCTGCCCGGGCATCTTCGATCTCCGGCCACTCCTCCCGCTGAGGGCTGCGCTCCCGCACGGCTGCCAGCAGGTCGCGGAGCACGGCCTTGGCGTCGCCCACGATGGCCAGGTCCACCGGGCGGTTGAGGCCGATGCTCTCCCCGCAGATGTCCACCTGCACCCAGGTCTGCTCGTCGGGCTCGCCCCAGGCAGGGGGTCGGCCCCAGAAGTCCAGGTCGCCCAGGCGCCCGCCCACGAAGAGCACCACGTCGGCGGTGGCCTGGGCGCCCAGGGCGCCGTAGCTGGTGGGGATGAGGCAGAGGGGGTGATCCTCCGGGATGACCCCGCGAGCGCCGACGCTGGTGGTGACCGGCGCCGCCAGGTACTCGGCCAGGGCGACGAGTTCGCTCCACGCGCCGGAGCGCAGCACGCCGGTCCCGGCGTGGATCAGCGGTCGCTCTGCACGAGCCAGCAGCTCGGCGGCCTCCTTGATGAGGGTCGAGTCGCCGGCCGGCGGCGTCATAGCCCGGTAGCGCTGGGGCGGCACGATGGTCAGGTCGGCTTCGTCACCCGCGGCCACCAGGACGTCGGGTGGGATGTCCAGGTGGACCGGGCCGGGCTTGCCGGACGTGGCCGTGCGAAAGGCGCGCTGCACCAGCTCTGGAATGCGCTGCCAGTGGCCCACGAAGGCGTTCCACTTGGTGATGGGCGCGAAGAGGGGCACCTGATCCAGGGCCTGCATGGAGCCATGGTCGGGGTAGCTGCGCCAGGACTGGTTCTGGGCGGTGAGGACCAGCATGGGCACCGAATCGGCCCAGGCGGGGTAGACGCCGGGCACCAGGTTGGCCGCCCCGGGCCCCACTGTCCCCAGGCACACGCCCACCTCGCCCGTGACCCGCGCCCAGGCGTCGGCCATGTGGGCCGCTGCCTGCTCGTGGCGAGTGGTCACGAAGTCCAGTCCCGCCTCTCGCCCCAGCCGGTAGATGGCGTCCAAGAAGGGCGTCCACTGGTCTCCGGGAATGCCAAAGATGTAGCGCACCCCCTCCTGGATCAGGCACTGGAGCAGGGCTTCGGCTCCTGAGATGACACTCATCGCTCTCCCTCCTTTGGCGACCGCCGACCGCAGACTGCCGATCGCCGCGTCATGGCGACAACAGCTATCAGTTCCAGGCCTTTTCCCCTCCCTCCCAGGGAGGGGAAAGCATCTACTGGCGTAGCAGAACCTCCCGAATCTGCGCCGCGTAGGCCGCGCTGTCGGGATCGTCGGTGACAAGTTCGATCTTCTCGGGTCTGTCCACTCCCAGGCCCAGCTCCACCGCCCGGGCGATTTGCTCCTGCTGGAAGATGGGTCCCTGGCTCACCTCCCGCGTGGTCCCGAAGTGGCGCAGCAGCGCCACTCCCACGGCGTCTATCGCCACCCGGTCCGTGCCCGCCAGCACCACCTCCGCCCGGACCCGTCGGCCGGATTCCGGCCCGCCGCTGACGAAGGCCTCGACGCCGTCCAGCACGATGAGGGCCGGAGTGTAGGCGGCGTTGATCTCGGCGATCATCAGCCGCTGGTGGCGGGAGGAGTGCAGCTCGTTCATGTAGTTGTAGCGCTGGCCGGGGACGAACTTGGCCACCATGCCCACAGAGTTTTTGAGGGACATGGTGAAGTGACCGCCGAAGCGGTGGGTCTTGAGGCAACAGGTCTGGACCACGGCTCCGGCTTCCAGGCAGGGCCGGGCCAAGGGGAAGCCGTGGCGCCAGTGGCCCTCGGGAGGCTGGATCATCACCCAGTCCTGTTCTGCCAGTTCGTCGAAGACGATGGCGTCGAAACCCAGCTCCCGGGCTATGGCGAAGATGCCCTTCTGCTGCATGACCGCCCGGGTGTCCCCCATGCCACTGCGATCGGCCACGGTGATGGAGCGCGCGCCCATCTCCCACAGCGCCTGGACCAGGGCGCGCAGGACATCGTTGTGGGTGGAGCCGGGTGCCGGGTCGGCGCTGTTGAAGTTGGGTTTGAGAAGGACGCGCTGGTTGCGCACAGGGTTGAGGCCCAGGAGGTCGAGGGCTCGTCGCACCCCTTTGGCTCGGTCGCGCGTCTTGACAAAGGCTATTTGGGCCATGCTCACCTCCTCTGGTGTCCCGGGGCTGGGGGTGACGGTGGGCCCTGGGGAAGCGGTGGGGGATGGACTGGCGGTGGCCGTTGGGGTTGGGCGTGCGATGGGGCTCGGGGCGGGGGTCGGCGTCTCCAGGCCGGCCCTTGCGCAGGCCTTCAGGAGGGAGGCGGCCATCAGGCCGCCCAGGCTGGCCGCCCTGCGCAGGAAGTCCCTGCGGGTGATGGGGTGTTTCGATGGCATTCCTGCTCCTCTCAGCGTTAGAAACCCGGTTTCCTTTAAGAAACCGGGTTTCTGACTGATTAGTCCAGCATCAGATGCTCCATAATCTTGCGATCGGCTTCCCGATATGCATTGACGAAGGCCCGGTACGCCTCGGGGGAGGAGAATTGGTCGAGCACGATAGCCGGCACAGGCAGAGCACCACGGCGCAGGCCGATGTAGTCTCTGTAACTGGAAAACTCCCAGTCCTCAGCCCTTGGAGCCAGACCGGCCATGACAGGGTTGAGGTGGATGTAGCGGGACAGGTGGACCAGGTACTCGTCCCTGTCCACCAGGACGGCTTTGAAGCGGCCCTGGAAAAGGGCACCAACACGCCTACACCGTTTGTTGATGGCCTTGGTGTAGGAGAGCGCGAAGGGCTGCATGATGCTGGGCAGGTCATCCACTTTGAGGTGGACCAACAGATGGTAGTGGTTGGGCATCAGGCAGTAGGCGATGATGTCCACCAGCTCGGGCAGGAAGTATTTGCTCAGTTGGCGCAGGAAGAACAGGTAGTTTTCCTGCTCGAAGAAGATGGTCTGTCGGTTGTTCCCTCGGTTATAGAGGTGGTAGTAGTGCCCAGCCCGAAATTCAACTTGACGGCGTGGCATGGTTCGTCTCCCTCTAGAACCCCGGTCCAGAACCCCGGTTTCTTCAAGAAACCGGGGTTCTTCTAGCCGTCTCCCGCAACAATTCCAGCATCTCTTCCACCCCCTCCGGCGGCTGGGGCGCCTGGACCAGCAGCTCCGTGTTGGTGATGAGGTGCTGCAGCAGGCCGGCCGGCGGCTTGAGGCTCCCCAGCAGCCCCCGCATCTCCTCCAGGTACCGGCTCGGTATGTGCGGCCACATCGCCGCGATCGCCGCCTGCCACATCTCCTCGGTTATC
>FWWM01009716.1_pt1 | contig 17544 bp, 16 predicted proteins | sample 2228351 | NCBI WGS metagenome assembly FWWM01 (sample SAMEA103939774, study PRJEB20133) | metagenome | reverse complement strand
TAATAAATAACAACTAACTAATAAATGTTTTAACATTTTATAGTTTTAAATTATGGTTTTGAGATTTGAGAGTTGATAATTTATTATGTGGTTTTAAAGTTTAAGTTTTTATTTTTTTCAAACAAGCTTTGAGAAAATGAATAAATACAGGATGAGGCGAATTAGGACGGCTTTTATATTCAGGATGACCTTGAGTACCAAAATAAAAAGGATGAATATTTTCTGGTAATTCAATCATTTCACATAAACCTTCTATCTTTGATCTAGCACTAATAATTAATCCAGCTTTTTCAAAATCTGAAGCAAATTTATCATTAAATTCATAACGATGACGATGTCTTTCAGAAATATTTTCTTTTCCATAAATTTTATAAGCTAAGGTATTTTTTTTCACAATTGCATCCCATCTTCCTAATCTCATTGTTCCACCATAAGCTCGTTTTTTCATAAACTCTTCTTGATAAGGTATAAGATGAATAACATCGTGTTTTGTTTTAGAATTAACTTCAGTAGTATGAGCATCTTTCCAACCCAAAACATCACGAGCAAAAGCCACTATTGCTAATTGCATTCCATAACATAAACCTAAATAAGGAATTTTATTTTTTCTTGCAAAACTAGCAGCTTGAATCATTCCTTCTACTCCTCTTTCACCCCAACCAATTGGAACAATAATTCCATCAGGATTGCCAATAATTTCTACACCTTTTTTTTCAACTTCCTCAGCGTTAACCCAATTTATTTTTAAATTAAGATTATTATGCCAAGCAGCATGATCTAAAGCGTCAAATAATGCCGCATAAGAATCTCTTAATTGATAATCACCTGTGCCAAAATATTTGCCAACAATACTAATTGAATTTGTATAAAGTTTTTTTTGTTTAATTTTTTTTACCAAATTTTGCCATTTTAATAAATTTGGTTTTTTTATAGGTAGGGAAAGTTTCTTTAAAATTTTTTCTGATAAATTTTGATTTTCTAAAATTAAAGGTACTTCATAAGGATGAGAAACATCTGGATTGGAAATAACATTGTTTGGTTGAACATTGCAAAAAATTGCTAATCTTTCTATTCTTCTTTTATCTAATGGTTTATTTGCTCGAGCAATTATAAAATCAGGTTGAATACCCATAGAATTGAGCATTTTAACAGATAGTTGGGTAGGTTTAGTTTTAGGCTCTCCCAAATGAGAAGGGGTAGGTACATAAGAAACATGAATATGAATAACATTTTTTGGATTTTTTAAAGTTAATAATCTTGAAGCTTCATAATAAAAAACATTTTGATATTCACCTGCAGTACCTCCAAGCTCAATAACAACAATATCGGCTTGATTTTTTTCACCAATATAATTAATTCTTCTTATAATTTCATCAGTAACATGAGGAATTGCTTCGACATCTTCACCGTTATATTCAAACTGTCTTTCTTTATCAATAACAGTTTTATATATTTTTCCCATGGTAACAAAGTTATCTTTGCCCATCTCCATGTCTAAAAATTTTTCATAAGTACCTATATCCATATCAGCTTCAGTACCATCCTCACATAAAAAAACATCACCGTGTTCAATCGGATTAATTGTTCCGGCATCTAAATTTAAATAATTTTCAAATTTAATTGGAATAATTTTATAACCAGCCTGTTTTAGAATTAAGGAAATTGAAGCAGTAGTAATACCTTTACCAATACCAGAAATAACTCCACCAGAAATAAAAATGTATTTCATATTTTTTTAATTTTTAATTTCAGATATTTTCCAAGTTGAAAAATCACATTTTGGATAATTTAAACAACCATAAAACTTTTTTTTACTTTTAGTATATCTTACCACAATTTCACCACCACATTTAGGACATTTTTTATTTTTCACTACTTTTTCGATTTTTTTTGTATATTTACATTTTGGATAATTTAAACAAGCAATAAATTTACCAAATTTTGAATAACGAACTATTAAATTACCATTATCTAAAGGACAACTTCCTAATGATTTTTCTTCAATATTTACAATTTTTTTATCATTTTTAGCAAAATTTAAGTCTTTTTTAAAAAAATCAAAAAAATTTTTTAAAACCTTAATCAAGTCTTCTTCTTTATTAGCAATTTTATCTAAGTTATCCTCCATTTTTGCCGTAAAATCTAAATCAAAAATATCAGGAAATTTTTCAGATAAATAATCAGAAATAAAATTACCTAAATTAGTTGAAATAAAATAACGATTTTCTTTTTCAACATAATTTTTTTGTTGAATTAAATTTATAATTGCTGCATATGTAGAAGGACGACCAATACCTTTTTCTTCAAGAATCTTAATTAAACTTGCCTCATTATATCGTGGTGGTGGTTTAGTTTGATTCACTTCTTCTTGTAAATTTTTTAACTTTAAAATTTCGTTAATTTTAATATCTATATATTCTTTATTTTGTTTTTCATTTTTAATGTCTTTTTTTAAAAGTTTTAAAAAACCATCAAATATTAAACTAGTTTTTTCTGATCTAAATAAATATTGTTTTTCGCTTAAAATGTCAATAATTATAATTTTATATTGAGCTTCTTTCATTTGAGTTGCAACCGCTCTATAAAATATTAAATTGTATAATTTTTTATGATTGATATTTAAATCTTTTTGATTATTTATATTATTTAATAAGTTTGTTGGTCTAATTGCTTCATGAGCTTCTTGAGCAGTTTTTGATTTAGTTTTATAAATTCGCGGTTTTTCAGATAAATAATTCTCGCCAAATTTTTCTTTAATATAATCTCTTGCTTTGAAAAGAAAGTTTGTTGATAAATTAAATGAATCAGTTCGGTGATAAGTAATTAAACCTTTTTCATAAAGTTTTTGAGCTAATGTCATTGTTAATTTAGAGGAAAATCCATAAAGATAAAAAGCTTCTTGTTGCATAAGAGACGTTGTTAAAGGTGAAGCAGGATATCGTTTTTCTATTTTTTCTTCAATATTTATAATTTTAAAACTATCAGATAGTAAATCAGTTTTTATTAAATTTAAATTTTCTTGATTAATTAAAGTTTTTTTATAAGTATATTCTCCTGCAAAAAGTTTAAGAGTTTGTTTTATTTCTAACGATTGATTATTTTTAGCAATTAATTTACCTTTTATAAAAGAATTTTTATCGGTAATAAACTCTCCATAAATATTGTAATAATTTTCTATTTTAAAATTTTTAATTTCTTTTTCTCTTTCAACAATTAATTTTAAAGCTACAGTTTGTACCCGACCAGCGGATAACCAATTTTTAGCAGTTTTTTTCCATAAAATTGGTGAAAGTTCGTAACCAACAATACGATCTATAATTCGTCTAGCTAATTGAGCCTTTACTAAATCAATTCTTAATGATTCTGGTTTTTCTAAAGCTTCATCCAATGCTTTTTTTGTAATTTCATGGAAAACAATTCTTTTTAAACTTTTATCAATAATTTTAATTTCCGGCCAATTTTCTTTGGCTTTACCTAAAATATAAGCGAGATGATAAGCAATTGATTCTCCTTCGCGATCTGGATCAGTAGCTAAAATAATTTCATTTTGATTTTTTGCCAAATTTAGTAATTTTTTAACAATGTTTTTTTTATTTTTTATTATTTTATAAGTAGGTTTAAAATTATTATTATAATCTATTGCTAATTCATTTTGAGGTAAATCTCTAATATGACCAACTGAAGCAAAAATAAAATATTTTTTTTTATCTAGAATTTTATTAAAAGTTATGGCTTTTGTTGGTGACTCTACAATTATTAAACTCATTATTTAATTATATTATAACGTTTTAGGTTTTCTTTTTTTAAGAAGTTTACTATCAATAATTGCCCTTCTCATCATAGCCATAGCTTCAGCTCTTTGTTTTTCATCTTTGGACTGGGTTAAAATTTTTTTTGCTTCTTCAATAGCTTTTTCAGTTAATTCTTTATCTATTTGATCTTGTCCATAAGCTTTAGAAACTAATATAACAACTTGTCTACCATCAGTTTCTAAATATCCACCACCAATTGCAAAATATTCTTCGATATTTTCTTTTTTTATTTTAATAATTCCTTCTTTCAATAAAGAAAAAAGATTAGTGTGTTTTGGTAAAATAGTAATTTCTCCTTCTTCTGAAGGTATAGTAACAAAATCTACTTGATTTTGATAAACTATTTTTCTTGGAGTAATAATTTTTAAATCTAATGTTAACATTTATTTAAATAATTATTTAACTTCATCAATAGTTCCTTTCATATAAAAAGCATTTTCATTTTTATCATCATGTTTTCCTTCTAATATTTCTTTAAATCCTTTAACTGTTTCTTCTCTCTTTACATATTTTCCTTCTCTTCCGGTAAATGGTTCAGCAACAAACATTGGTTGAGTTAAGAATTTTTGAATTTTTCTAGCTCGAGCAACAGTTAGTTTATCTACTTCTGACAATTCTTCCATTCCTAAAATAGCTATTATATCTTGAAGATCTTTATATCTTTGTAACGTTTTTAAAACTTCACGTGCAACTTGATAGTGTTCTTCACCAACGATTTCAGGATCTAAAGCACGTGAACTTGAAGTTATTGGATCAATTGCTGGATAAAGTCCTTGTTCAGCTAAAGATCTTTCTAAAGTAATTGAGGCATCTAAATGTGAAAATGTTACTACTGGAGCTGGATCTGTATAATCATCTGCAGGTACGTAAACAGCTTGAATTGAAGTAATAGAACCTTTATTAGTTGAAGTAATTCGTTCTTGTAAGGCTGCCATTTCAGAAGCTAAAGTAGGTTGATAACCAACAGCTGATGGAATTCTTCCTAATAAAGCAGATACTTCGCTTCCTGCCTGTGCAAATCGGAAAATATTGTCAATAAATAATAAAACATCCATATTTTTTTCGTCTCTAAAATATTCAGCCATCGTTACACCAGTTAAAGCAACTCTTAAACGATTTCCTGGTGGTTCATTCATTTGACCAAAAACTAAAGTAGTATTTGGCAAAACATTAGTTTCTTTCATTTCATTGTATAAATCATTACCTTCTCGTGTTCTTTCACCGACTCCAGCAAAAACCGAAACTCCATGATGTCTTTTTGCAACATTATGAATCATTTCTTGAATCAAAACAGTTTTTCCAACCCCTGCTCCTCCAAATATAGCAACTTTTCCTCCTTTAATAAATGGAGCAATTAAATCAATTACTTTAATTCCAGTTTCAAAAATCTCTTGTTTAACTGATTGTTCCATCAAAGATGGAGCTTTTTTATGAATATAATCATACTTTTTTGTTTTAATATCTCCTTTTTTATCAATTGGTTCTCCTAAAAAATTAAACAATCTTCCAAGAGTTTCTTCTCCAATAGGTATTTTTATAGGTTCACCAGTGTTTTCAACAATTGTATTTAATTTTAAACCAAAAGTATCACCCATAGCCACACATCTTACTAAACCATCGCCTAAAACTGCTTCAACTTCTAAAATAATTTTTTTATCTTTTGTATTGACAATTAAAGCATCATAAACTTTAGGAGAATTTGATTTATCAAATTTTACATCAACCACCACTCCTCTAATTGAAACAATTTTACCTTGATTATTTAATTTCATATCTTTTTATTAACTTTCAACTGATAATTTAGCACTAATCATATCTAAAATTTCATAAGTAATTGATTGTTGTCTAACTTTATTTCTTAATAAAGTTAAATTATAAATAATTTCAGCGGCGTTTTCATTGGCATTTTTCATTGACATCATTCTAGAAGAATGTTCACTTGCTTCAGATTCAATGATTGCGTTTTGAATCATCTGTTGAACATAACTATTTAATAAACTATTAATAATTTTTTTTGGTGAAGGTTCAATCAAATAATCTTTTTTTAACTTATTTAAATCATGATTTTCTAACTCAATTTTTACTGGTAAAATTGTAGTCTTAGTTGGTTCTGAAGATAAAACGGATATAAATTTATTATAAAAAATAATGATTTCTTTATAATTTTCATTTAAATATTTATTTAAAACAAAATTATATATTGCTGAAACGTTAATTAACGGATTATTTGAAGAAAAATCTGCAATTATATTAGCACCTAATTTTGAAAGAAAAGATGCTTTTTTACCAACTATTAAAAAATCAGAAAGTTTAAAATCAATATTTTTAGTAATAAATTTAAATAAATTAATATTAAAACCACCACATAAACCTTTATTTGAAGCAATAACAATTATTAATGATCTATTATTTTCTTTATTTACTTTTAGTAGTGGTGAATAATTAATATCAACAAAAGGCATAACTTTATTAATAACTTTTTTTAACCATTCATTATATGGTCTCGCTTCAATAGCTAAATTTTGAGCTTTTTTCATTTTTATAGCTGAGATCATTTCCATTGCTTTAGTAATCTTTTTTACATTAGAAACAGACTTTATTTTTTTTCTAACCTGTCTTAAATTCATAAAGAGATATTTTTACAAAATTTTCTAACTCTTTAATATCATTTTCTGTTAAATCTTTTTGTTTTTCAACTCTTTCTACCCATTTTTTTCCTTCGTTTTTTAATGTTAAAAACAATTGTTCTTCAAATAAAGGAATTTTTTCATTTTCTAAATTATCCAAATAGCCATTTGAAGCAGCCCAAATAATAGCAACTTCATAAGCTAAACTTAAAGGTTCATTTTTCTTTTGTTTTAAAATTTGGGTAATTTTATTGCCTCGATTTAATAATTTTTTTGTTTTCTCATCTAAATCGCTCTCGAACGGAATAAAAGCAGCCATTGCATTATATTGAGCTAAATCAAGTTTTAATTTTCCTGCAACTTTTTTCATTGCTTTAGTCTGAGCATTACTTCCAACTCTTGAAACTGATAAACCAACATTTAAAGCTGGTCTCATACCAGAATTAAATAAATCAGATTCTAAAAATATCTGGCCGTCGGTGATAGAAATTACATTAGTTGGAATATAAGTAGATAAATCTCCTTCTAGTGTCTCAATTATTGGTAAAGCTGTAATTGATCCACCTCCATATTTTTCATCTAATCGACAAGCTCTTTCTAAAAGTCTTGAATGTAAGTAAAAAATATCGCCTGGATAAGCTTCTCGCCCTGAAGGTCGTCTTAAAATTAAAGAAATCTGACGATAAGCCCAAGCATGTTTTGTCAAATCATCATAAATAACCAAAACATCTTTTCCTTTATCCATAAAAAACTCTGCAATTGCTGTTGCTGAGTATGGAGCTAAATATTGCATAGCCACTGAATCTGAGGCAGAAGCCGAAACTACTATAGTATAATCCATTGCACCTCGAGATTTTAGAAGATCTATTAAATTAGCAATTTTTGAAGTTTTTTGTCCAATTGCACAATAAATACAAATCATATCTTGATCTTTTTGATTTAAAATTGTATCTATAGCTAAAGTTGTTTTACCTGTTCCACGATCACCAATAATTAATTCTCTTTGACCGCGACCAATTGGAATTAGAGCATCTATTGCTTTGATACCAGTTTGTACAGGTTGATTAACAGTTTTTCTTTTTATAACATCAGGAGCAATTTTTTCAACTGGATATCTAGTTTTACTAACTATTTTTTCTCCTCCATCTATTGGATTAGCCAAAGCATCAACGACTCTACCTATTAAATTTTCTGATACAAGAATAGAAAGATTAATTCCTAAAGAATAAACCTTATCTTTCTCTTTTATATTTAAATAATCACCTAAAACAATTGCTCCAATTTCTTTTTCTGTAAGATCAACTATATAACCTACTTGACCAGTTTCAAACTGAACTAATTCACCATAACCAACATTTTTTAAACCAATTAAGGAAACGACTCCGTCTTTTATACTAATTACCTCTCCTTGTTCTTTAGGTTTAAAACTATCTTTTAAGTTTAATGAAGTTAACTCTCCAATTAAATATTTTTTGAAATCTTTTAAAAAATTATTCAAAGATAGATCAATTACTTGGGTTCCTCTTTTTATAATTATACCACCATATAAATTTTTATCTATCTGATAAAAAACCTCTTCATTATCCCATCCAATATCTTTAATTTTTTGTAAAATTATTTGTTTTTCATCATTAGTTAGTTCATAAGATGAATAAACAATAATTTTATTATTTTCTTCCATAATTATTTAAATTAATTTAAACCTTTAAGAATTGAATTTGTTAATTTTTTTTGTGTTTCTTTATCTAGATTATTAAAAGTTTTATTAATTAATTGATAAACTTCATCGATAATTTCTTTTTTGATCCGTTCTTTTTCTTTTCTTTTTAATTCATCTGCTTGTTTTTTTGCTTTTTCCATAATCATTAATGCTTCTTTTTTCGCTTTATCTAAAATATCTTTTTTTATCTCTTCTGCTTCCTTTTTTGCTTTCTCTAATAACAACTTTATTTCTTTTTGCGTATTTTTTTTTAATTTCTCTTCTTTTAATTTAAGATCTTCTTCTAATTTTTTTACTCTTTGCAATGATTGTTCTTTTTCTTTTTCATTTTCTTTCTCAGATTTTAAAAACTGAGAAAAAGGCTTAGCAATATACTTTTTTACAATAAAGAAAAATAAAATAAAATTTATAGCTTGAGCTATTAATAGTTTTAAGTCAACTCCTAATTTTTCCATAATTTTTTTTATAACTTTTATGTAAATTTCAAAATTAATGCAACCACTAAGGCGTAAATTGCGACTGCCTCAGCAAAAGCAATTGCTAAAATCATTGATGTTCTAATTGGTCCTTCAGCTTCTGGATTTCTGCCTAATGCTTCCATAGTTTTTCCACCAATCATACCAATAGCTATAGCTGGTCCTAAAGCACCAATACCCATTACTAAAGCTGTTGATAAAGCTTTTATTCCTTCTGTATCCATTATTTAATTCACCTCCTTTTTATTAATGATGACTTGTAATGGCATTACTTATAAATACTGTTGTTAACATACTAAATACTAGCGCTTGAACGAAACCAACAAATATCTCTAAAATAATAAAAGGAAAAGATGCTAAAACTGGCACTAAAAAGGCAACAATTGTTAAAAGGACTTCTCCGGCAAAAATATTCCCAAAAAGCCTGAAAGAAAAAGATAAAACTTTTGACATCTCTGAAGCTATTTCTAAAATTCCTACAAAAAAATTAATTGGATTAGATAAATTAATAAATTTTTTAATATATTCTTTAAAACCTAAATATTTTATACCAAAATATTGAATTAAAATAACTGAAATTAATGCTAAAGCTAAAGTTGTATTTAAATCAGCATTACCACCTCGAAAAATTGGATAAAAATGTTCTTTTCCTTCATGATCAACTTTGATTAACAGACTACCTACACCTGGTAATAAACCAAACCAGTTTTGTAAAAGAATAAATATAAAAAAAGAAAAAAGTAGTGGAAAAAAGTAAATAGTTTTTTCTCCTAAAACTGAATGAAACAATGAATATATTGACTTAATAATAAAATTTATAAAATAAAAAAAGCCGGATTTTTTCTTTGTTCCGGCTTCTTTATTATATTTTAAAGCTATAATAAGAAAAATCAAGGAAACAATAAAAGCTGTAAATAATGAATTAGTTATTTGAAAATGAAAAATTTCAAAAATCGGCTCAGCCTTAATACTAATCTCTGGCATTTGTTTTAACTAGCTTTATTAAATTATAAAATGTAAAAATTGTCCCTAATAAAATTCCTAGTATTGGTTTTTTTATTAAAAAACCAAAAATACTACCTCCAATTAGAGGTATAATTAAATAATAACCAATATTTAGATATTTTGCAAGAGGTAAAATAGAGTTTTTCTGCTTTTTTTTATAAATTATCTCTGGCTTAACTTCCTGAACATTTAAATTTTTATTGAAAATAAAATATTTTTTCATAATTAAATTTTTATAGATTCTAAATCAACTGCATTATCTAAAATTATCGTTAATCTTCCTTCTTTTTCATTAATTTTTCCTTTAAGTAATAAAATACGATTAATATTAATGATAGTTTTTAAATTTTTATAAATTTTTGGAAAAACAACAATCTCAATACTTCCTGTATCATCAAAAATTTGAATAATAGCCATTTCTTGATTATCTTTTTTTGTCTTAAGTATTTTTTTCCCACTAATAATTCCCGCAATAATAATATTTTTTCCAATATCAGTTTGATTTATTTCACCAATCTTTTTATTCGCTTTTTTTTTAATAATATGGTTAAATTTTGATAAAGGATTTTTACCAATTAAAAATCCGATTACTTCTCTCTCCATAGCAAACAATTCTTTTTCTGAAAATTCATCAATAATTTTAAAATCATCTTTCAAATCAATTAAAGAATTTTCTGATAAAAATAAATCATATTGCCCTTTTTCTGTTTTTTCTTTTAAAGTTTGAACATCTTTAAGAACTTTTGAATAATTCAAAAGCAAAGTGGCTACATTACCAAATTTTAAAAACGCACCTGCTTTTATAAGACTTTCTACTGTTTTTTTATTAACTTTTCTTAAATCAACTCTATATAAAAAATCTTTAAAACTCTTAAATTCACCATTTTTTCTTGCTGATAAAATTGATTGTATTGCTGCACTGCCAACATTTTTAATTGCTGATAATCCAAATCTAATTGATGATCCTTCAATAGAAAAATTTTCTTCTGATTTATTAATATCAGGTGGCAAAACTTCAATATTCATTCTTTTACATTCTTCAATTGCTTGAGATATTTTAATTTCTCTTTGCGGTCCAGCTACTCCTTTTAACTCAGCTGATAAAAGAGCCGTCATATATTCTACTGGAAAATTAGCTTTAATATAAGCAGTCCAATAAGCAATAATGGCATATGAAGCAGAATGAGGTTTATTAAATCCATATGAAGTAAATTTTTCCATAAAATTCCATAAGTTTTCCACCATTGATTTTTTATATCCATTTTTTAAACAACCTTTTAAAAATTTTTCTTTTTCTTTCTTCATTAACTCTTTTTTCTTTTTTCCCATTGCCATTCTTAAATTATCAGCCTCACTCATTGTATATCCTGCTAATTTATTAGCTATTTCCATAACTTGTTCTTGATAAACTAGCACGCCATAAGTTTCTTTCAAAATAGGTTTTAAATCCGGATGAAAATATTTTATTTTTTTTGGATTTTTTTTACCTTCTAAAAACATTGGTATCAGATCCATTGGACCGGGTCGATATAAAGCTACCATAGCAGAAATATCAGATATTCTTGTTGGTTTTAACTCTTTAGCTAAATGACGCATTCCTCCAGACTCGAGTTGAAAAACTCCTATAGTATTTCCATTAGAAATTAATTGGTAAGTTTTCTTATCATCTAAAGGTATCTGATGAATATCTATTTTTTTTCCGCTATTTTTTTCTACATATTTTAAAGCCTCTTCTATAATCGATAAATTTCTTAAACCCAAAAAATCAACTTTTAATAACCCGACTGCTTTTTGGTCAGAAACCGCATTTAAATCTAAACAATACATATCATATTGAGTAATAATTTTTCCTTCTTTATTATCTCTTTGTAATGGGACGTATTCTATTAAGGGTTTATCAGCTATCACAACTCCGGCAGCATGGATAGAAGCATGTCGAGGTAATCCTTCTAATTTTTGAGCAATATCTAATACTTTTTTTGTTTCTGGTTCAGTTTGATAAGCAAATTTTAATGGTGCTGATTCCTCTAAGGCTTGAGTGATAGTCATTGGAAATCCTTGTTTGCCTTGAGGAATCATTTTTGCAATTCTGTCTCCTTGACTGTAAGATAATCCTAATGCTCGCGCAACATCTCTAACAGCTAATCTCGCCTCCAAAGTTCCGAAAGTTATTATTTGGGCAACTTTTTCTTCACCATATTTTTTAGAAACATAAGCTAATACTTCATCTCGACGATTATCAGCAAAATCAATATCAATATCTGGTGGGGTTGGTCTTTCTGGGTTTAAAAATCTTTCAAAAGGTAGATTATAATCTAAAGGATTTAAATCTGTTATTCCTAGTATATAAGCAATTAGACTACCTGCAACCGATCCTCTTCCTGGTCCTATGCCAATTCCATTTTTTTTAGCCCAATTCACAAAATCCTGAACAATTAAAAAATAAGCTGTATAACCTTTTTTAGTAATAACATCAAATTCATAATTAATTCTTTTATTAATAATCTCTTCACTATAACCTTTAACTCTATGTTTTCTTCGTTCAATTAAATAACGAAAATAACTTTCATTATCATAGTTTTTAGGAGTTTCAAATATAGGTAAGATCCATTTTCCATAAGGAATTTCCAAATTACATTTATCAGCAATTTTTAAAGTATTTTCAATTGCTTCTGGTAAGTCAATAAATATTCCCTTCATTTCTGCTGCTGATTTAAAATAAAAATCAGGTATATCTATCATTGATATTGGTCGGTTTTTTTCCAAAATAGTTCTTTGAGTTTGAATACATAAAAGAATTTCTTGAGCATAAGCATCCTCTTTATTTACATAATGAACATCATTAGTTGCAACTATTGGTATAGCAAACTTTCTTGATAATTTAATAAGTTCATGGTTGATTTTATCTAAATCTTCTGAATTTGGATGTCTTTGAATTTCTAAATAAAAATCTTCTTTAAAAATTTCTAAATATTTTTTTACTATATTTTCTGCTTCAGTAATTTGATTATTTAATAATAGTTGTGATATTTCTCCATTAAAACAGCCAGATAAAATAATTAATCCTTGATGATATTTTTCTAATAACTCAAAATCAATTCTAGGCTTGTAATAAAATCCTTCAAGGTAAGAACTAGTTACAATCTTTAATAAATTTTTATATCCTTGATAATCTTTAACTAAAATAGTTAGATGATAATATTCTTTATTAATATCGCCATTTTTTTTAAAACGAGAATCTTTAACTTTGTATGCTTCTACCCCAATAATTGGTTTTATTCCTTTTTCTTTAGCCTTAATATAAAACTTAAATGCTCCATACATATTTCCATGATCAGTAATTGCCAACGCATACATGTTTTCTGATATAGCTTTATCAATTAAATTTTCTATTTTTGCCATTCCATCCAAAAGTGAGTATCCTGAATGAACATGTAAATGTACAAATGACATATTTTTATTTTATTTTAAATTTTTTTAACAAAAAATTTTTAGATTTATTTTCAAAAAAATTATCGATATTCTTTAATTTTATATTTTCTTTATATTTTTTTTCGAGAATTTTTTTTAAAAACCAATCAGTTAATTCAGGATTTTTTGGTAATATTGGACCGTGTAAATAAGTTCCAATTGAATTTTTAAAAATTAATCCTTCAGTATTATCTTGACCATTATTACCATATCCTTTAATAACGTAAGCGAATGGTTTTAGATTTTTTGATAAATAAGTTCTTCCTCCATGATTTTCAAAACCAACTATAAAACCATTATTTAATATTTGAGTTTTAATAACAATATCTCCTATTAATCTTGGATATTTTGATCCAGGATTTTCAGTATAAATATCAAAAATTTTAAGTCCTGGTAAAATTGTTCCATTAGCTGTTTTATAATAATTACCTAAAAATTGATAAGCACCACAGATATAAAGACCAGGAATCTCTTTATAAATTAACTTCTTAAGAACTTTACCTTTATTTAAAAATAAATCTTTATTAACAATTTCTTGTTGTTTATCTTGTGCTCCGCCCATAAAAATAAAATCAACTTTATTTAATAATTTCCAACTATCATTTATTGAAATTTTAATAATATTAACTTCAATATCTCTTAATCTACTTCTATAAGTTAAAGCTATAATATTACCTCGATCTCCATAAGTATTCATTAAGTCATAATAAAGCCAACCAATATTAATAACTAATTTTTTCATATTAATTTTTTACCTAATAAAATTTTTCTTAACTCTAACATTGCTGAATAAGTAGCTAAAAAATAAATTTTTTCGTTTGATTTTGATTTATTTATCAATTCATCAATTGATTTTTTTAAATTTTCTTCAAAAAATAATCTTTTTTTTATTTTATTATCATGATAAATAAACCTTAAACACATATCATATAATCGATCTCCACTAAGAAAAACATATTTTATATTTTTAAATAAATCACCAATATCCACATCCCAAATCCAAGAAACATCTTTACCATCAGGTATGCGATTATTTAAAACTATTAAGAAATTAGCTTTATTTTTTTTTAAAGTTTCATTAATTGTTTTTATCGTTTGATTAAAACTAGCTGGATTTTTTACTAAAATAAGATTTATTTTTCGATTTTTATAATTAATAGTCTCTTGCCTTCCGAAAGTTGGTTTAAATTTTTTTAAGATGTTATTAATTTTTTCCACTTTGATATTATTAAATAAATATTTAATTAAAGTTACTGAAGCATTGATGTTATATACATTGTATAAACCTTTTAATGGATAAAAAATTTTTTTATCGTTAAATATATTTTTAAAATCTTTTTTAAAATGACAATTAGAACAATAAAAATCTCCTAAATGAGAGTAAGAATTTTTTTTAAAATTTAAAATAGAGTTACAATTAGGACAATAAATAAAATCTTTATCAGAAGAACTTATAGTTTTAACCATTAACTTTTCATTTAAACCAAAAAAAACTGCATTTAATTTTTTTCCTATATAATATAAATTTGGATCATCAGCGTTAATTATTAATACGGGTTTTTTAGAAAAACTTTTTAATGTTTCATACCATTTTAAAACAATAGTATTAACCTCACCATATCTATCTAGTTGATCTCTGAATATATTTAAAATTAAAACATAATCCGGCTGAATATATTTAGATACTATAGGAAAAGAAAATTCATCTATTTCAAAAATTGCAAAATCATAATTTAAACAGCCAAATAAATTGCTATTTTTTATTACTGTAGATAAAATTCCATTTAATAAATTAGCTCCTTCTTGATTAAAAAAAACTCGATAATTTAACTTTTTTAAAAAAAAACTTATTAAAGAAGTTGTTGTTGTTTTTCCATTAGTTCCAACAATAAAAATTATTTTTAAATGAGTGTTTTTTCTAAAAATTCGATTTAGAATATTTTTATCAAAATAATTTACTATATGACCTGGCCAAGTTGAACCTGATCCCAAATTAAATAATTTTGAAATAAATACAATAATCTTACCTATTAAAATATAAAAAAACATTTACATGCTTCTTAAAATTTTAATTCTTTCTTCTATAGGTGGATGAGTAGAAAATAAATTAGTAAACCAATTAAAAGTTTTGTCGTTTGATTTTAAAGGATTTACTATAAAAAGATGTGCTGTTGAGGTTACAGGATTTTTTAATCCGGAATAATGAGAAATTTTTTCTAAAGCATCGGCCAAACCTTTTGGATTTCTTGTAATTAAAACTGCTGAGGCATCAGCTAAAAATTCTCTTTTTCTTGAAATCGCCAACTGAATTAATGTAGCTACTATTGGAGTAATTATTAAACTTATAATAGCTAAAAGATAAATAATAGTATTTTGATTTTTTTCTTTTTCTGAATTACTTCTCCACCAAAGAGATCGTAAAATCCAATCTGAAATTATCGATATTGATCCTACAATTACCGAAACAATTGAAGCTAATAGAATATCATAATTTTTAATGTGAGATAATTCATGAGCTACAACGCCTTCGATATCTGATCTATCTAATCTCTCTAATAATCCAGTCGTTGCACAAACAACTGCATGTTTTGGATCTCTTCCTGTAGCAAAAGCATTTGGTGAAGAGTCATGAATTACATAAAGTTTTGGCATTGGTATACCAGCGGCAATAGACAAATTTTCCGTTACTGTATAAAAATCAAAGTATTTTTTTTTATCTGCTAGTTCAGCTCTATTTAATATTAAAATTACTTTATCAGAAAAAAAATAACTGAAAAACGTTGAAGAAATTGATATTATTAAACCTAAAATTAAATAACCTGGACCACCATCAAAAGCTTTACCAATTAAATAAAAAAAACCTGTAAAAATAAAAATAAACAAAAACATGATTAAAAAAGTTTTGTTTTTATTTTTAGATATTAAAGAATAAGGAGAATTCATAATATAAAAATTTAAAATAAAATTAATTATCTTAAAACTTCACTTCTATTTTCTTTCTTTCTTCTTCATTAGCGGCAAAAAATTCATATTTTTTAAAACCAAAAATATTGGCAATAATATTTGAGGGAAATAATTGGATTTTAGTATTATATTCGAAAACGTTGGCGTTATAAAACTGTCTAGAATATGCCACTTTATCTTCAGTATCTTCTAATTGTCTTTGTAAATCTCGAAAATTTTCACTTGCTTGAAGTTGAGGATAATTTTCTGCAACTGCAAATAAAGATTTTAAAGCTGAAGTAAGCATATTGTTGGCTTTTGCCTTTTCTTCTAAACTCTCAGCTTTCATTAAAGCTGAACGAGCTTTTGTTACTTCAGTAAAAACTTCTTTTTCATGTTTTGCATAACCTTTAATAGTTTCTACCAAATTTGGTATTAAATCAGCTCGTCTTTTTAATTGAACATCAATTCCAGATAAGGCTTCTTGAATGCGGGTTTTTAAAACTACAAATCCATTATATTGACCAATTAAATAAAGAATAAAAATTAATAATATACCTAATATTAAGTACATAATTTTAAATAATTTTTAAATTTTTAATAGTTTTATTATAAATAAAAATAAAATCAATGTCAAAAAATTATTCTGGAATAATTAACTTCATTCCAATTTCAATTTGATCTGGATTAATAAGATTATTAGCTTTTAAAATTTTCGGCCAGTCATATAAATTACCATAGACCTTTAGAGATATTAAAGATAAAGAATCACCTGGTTCAACAATATAATAACTTTTTTTATTTAAATTTTTATTCGTTAATAAAGAAGAAATTTCTCCATTGCTTTTATCAGTTAAGTTTTTTATATCAGTTAGTACTAATTTTTGATCAATTTCAAAAGATTGATTAATATCTAAATTGTTTTCCTTTACAATTTTATAAAAATAATCAACTATACCAAAAAATTTGTCTGAAATTTTCCATAATTCATCTTTAGATTGAACAACATAATGTTTTTTTTTGTTGATAGTTTTATTAGCAAAAATTTTGCTTTTATTTTTATTTAAGATAAAAGAAAATTTTAAATTATTTGATAAAGTTAATAAATAATAAAATAAGCCAATAAAAGATATTAATCCTATAAAAAAACTTAAAAATTTTTTTTTTATATTAATTAAAAATAAATATTTATAGTTTATTTCTTTATAAAAAACTTTTGGCATTGGGCGGAGCCAACGGGACTTGAACCCGCAGCCTCTTCCGTGACAGGGAAGCGCTCTAGCCAATTGAGCTATGACTCCAAATAATTAAATTATAACATAAACCATAAAAAAGTAGAACATATAACTTAAAATATAAAACTTAAAATATAAAACATTAAGAATAGTTTTTAGTAGTTAGTAGTTAGTAGTTAGTAATAATAACTGCTTACTACTTATTAACTAACGATACGTTGTAATATAATACCTTTAATATTCTTTATATATATA
>FWWM01009714.1_pt1 | contig 17549 bp, 12 predicted proteins | sample 2228351 | NCBI WGS metagenome assembly FWWM01 (sample SAMEA103939774, study PRJEB20133) | metagenome | reverse complement strand
CCGTCGAGGTGGCCGATTCCTCCAGGTGGCCCGGGCCGTGCCGTCCGGCGCGGCCCGGGCGCGGCACGCCGCACCCCTACACAGGTTCGGCGCGCGTCATCGACCCGGCCAGGCGCGCGGACAATCTGCCACCGGAAACCGGGCAGGGGGGCGACTTCGTCCTGTGGGGTCACGCGTGCCCGACCCACCCGGGTCAGGCGTCCCCGACCCGCCGGCCCGCCAGGGCCGGTCAGGGCCACGTGCGCCCGCGCGCCATGGTCGCCCACCGGCGAACCCGGTTCCGCACACCGGCGCGGTCGACATCCCGCCACGGTGATCCCCCGTGCCGTCCGACATGGCACGGCCGTGGCAGGCTACGCCCCGGCACAACGATGGGCACACCTCATCGCACACGGCACGGTACCCGGCCTGGCACCGGCACGACCGGGCTAACCGCCACCCCGGCTCACCTGCTGGTTCCGGCGACCGATCCACGGATCGCCCTCGCGCCGCCGGCCACGCTGCCTCAGCGTGTCGCTAGCGCTGGGCGTACCGGCTCGGCTCGGACGACCAACCGGCGGTCGTACTGGCCATCGGGGATACAGGTCAGTAGCGTCAGGAATTCGCGATCGCCCTGCCGGAGCACCGAACGCTCGTGTTCCGGAACCACCTGCACCTCGGTCACGCGATAGACGAACTTCCCGGCAGCGCTCCACACGGTGATCTCGTCACCCGGCCTCACGTCGAGTAACCGCCAAAAGACTCCCGGACCCTGTTCGGTGTCGACATGCCCAGTGATGGCGATATTCCCCGGCTCGCCGGGGTTGGCCGTCCCCGCCAGGTGCGCCGCCGCGTCCACCGGCACCGGCCAGTACCAGCCGCGCTCGTCCCGCACCGACGCGACCTCTACGACCGGGATATCGATGCCCAGCCGTGCGATCTGCAAGGCGGTCGCTGGCGGCATACGGTAGCGGAAGAGCGTGGGAACCCAGCCGGCCTCTCGCGCCGTACTGCCGTCGACGCGCGCTACCGGCGTCGGCGCTGGGCGGGCGGCCGCTCGGCGGCTCTCCGCGCGCGTTGCGGTCGGCGTCGGCTGCGTCGGCTCGGCCGTGCTGGTCCGTTGCACCTCCACCCGGACGCAGGCGCTGAGAAGGGCCAGCGCTAGCACGACGAGAAAAGCGCGCTGGAACCGCTTGCCGGTCATCGCTCACGCCTCGCGGTCGACGATTTCATGATCCTCGGCGGCGCCGAGCGCTCGCCGGTAGCCACGGACAGCCGCGTCGTTCCGCTCCAGCGCACGCTGCTCCGCGCGGACCTCCTCGAGCGCTGCTTCCACGAGCGCGCTCAGCTCGCGGTCCGCGGCACGCACTTCCTCGAGCACGGCGGCGATCGCCTCCCGCTCCTCCGGGCTGAGGCATCCAGGATCGATCGCCTGCAGACGCTGGAGGCATTCGCCACGCTGCTGAAGGTGTTCGCCCACCTGCTCCCACTCACCAGCGCGTGCCGCTTCGAGCTGGGCGTGTGCCAGGTCACGGAGAGACATCGCCAGGTCGAGTGCGCTCTGCTCGGCCACCTTTCCCCCTCACGCGCTCGCCGCCATGGGCATCCGCTGGCTCGTGCGCTCCTGCACCGCGACCTGTTCCCACGCTTCGAGCAAGCTAGCCAGAAACTCGCGTACCTCAGTGACGATCGCCGCGTCTTTGCGCAGATTGGCCTCGACGAGCCGCCGCTGCGCGTAGTCGTAGATGGCCCACAGCTGGTGAGCCAGCTCTCCGGCCTCCAAGTTCACGCTGGCCATGAGCTCGCCGACGATCTCCTGCGCGTAGACCAGGCGCGCATGCGCGCGCGGGACATCGCGCGCCCGGATCGCCTCCTCTGCCTCAGCGAGCACCTGCACGGCCCGCCGGTACAAGAGCACCATGAGCTCCGCCACCGAGGCCGTTTCCACGGTGACCTGGCGGTACCGCTGGTAGGCGTTCCCGAGCATCGCGCACCCGTCCTTTCCCGCTGTCCTCAGGATCCGAGCATCTTCATGATCTGCCCCTGGAGCTGCATCCCTTGCGCCTGGATCTCGGCCAGCAGCCGCTCGAGCGTCGCGAACTGCCGCACCAGTTGCGCCTTACGGTCGTCCAGCCGCTGCTGGAAGCGGTCGATCTGGCGGTCGATGTCGCGTAGCCGCTGCTCGAAAGCGTCGCCGCGGCTGCGCACTAGCCCGCCCCAGCCGAGGATCCCGTCCAAATAGCGGTCGAGCTGGGTCAGCACGCCTTCCTGGTGGAGGACCGCGATCTCGCTCGTCGCGCCGGTGAGGGTGCTGGCAGCAGTCAAGGTCAGTCCTGGAATCAGGCTGTTGTTCGTGCTCCCGGGGGCGATCGTCCCGGAGTTCGACCAGAGCACTTGGTCGGACGCGTCGCGGAACTCGGCCGTAAAATTGCCAGCGCCGTCCGAGAGGATGACGTAGCGGCCGTTCGCTGGCGGTCGCGGCGTGCCGACGACCGAGACGATATCGCCCGGGCTCGTCAACGTCGCCCGGCTGCTCGCACCGAACAGCTCGAAGACGGCGTTCGGATTGTCGCGGAGGGCCGCCCGCAGCTTTTCCTCGTCCAGCTGCAGCTGGTTGGTCGTCCCCACCGCCGAGCCGACCCGTCCGAAGCTGATGCCGATATCGGCGAGCGTCCGGTAGGCACCACCGGCGTTGACGGCCGGGCTGGTAACCAGACGCCGCAGCGTGGCCTCGATGGCACGCACGGCGCTGTCGCCCATCAGCGTCCCAGCAGTCTTCGACGTGGCATCGTAGGACGTTTTGTCCGCGATGAAGCTCAGCACGCTGTTGAACTGCTCGACGAACTTGCGGACCGCTGCCACCGCGGCGTCGGTGTTCGGTTCCACCGTGAAGCTGTAGGGTGCACTCGTCGTGCGGGTGAGCGTCAGCGTGACCCCAGGGACCGCGTCGGTGACCGTGTTGCTGGTGCTGTACTGCCAGGTCGCGCCGCCGTCGAGACTGTAGACGGCGTTCTGACCGAGCTGCTGGTTCGCGGCATCCAGACCCAACGCCGCGGCGAGGTTTCCGGTATCGCTCAGGGTGAACGACAAGCTCCCCGTCGTCTTCGCGGTCAACACGATACGGTCGCTCACCGCGTCATAGGTCGCGGTCACTCCGGCGTTGGAGCTATTGATCCGGTTCAGCAGCGTCGAGAGCGAATCGACCGCTGGATCATAGGCGATGTCGACCCCGTTGATCGTCAAGGTCCCCGGTCCGCTGACCGGCGTGGCGAGCATAGCTTGGCTGAGCGGCACACCGGTCTTCGCCGCGGTCAAGCTCCTCGTCCCTACCACCGTGTCGCCGCTCCGCGGTGCCCCGAGGAGCGAGGTCACCGAGAGGAAGTTCGAGGTGTCGCCGAGCGCACCGATCTGGAGCGGCCCACCCGGCGTCGCCGCTTCGAGCTGCAGCCGCGCCCGCCCGTCCACCGTCACCAGGCTGGCGACGACTCCGGCACCGCTGGTGTTGATGCGGTCGATCACGTCGTTGAGCGTATCGGTGGTCGGATCGACGCTGATGGCGACACCGTTGATGGTGAACGACCCGGCGGTCACCGCGGTGCGGAAGTTGACGTCCCGCAGGAGTGCGTCCGGATCGATATCGGCACCGACCGCGCCACTGCTGCGGAGCGTCGTGGCGGTGGCCAGCTGCTGGATGTGGATGGAGTAACTCCCGGCGATGGCGTTGGCGTTAGCGCTCGCCGTGAAGGGGCCGTTCTGGTCGCTCGGCCGGACGGTGAAGCCGATGACGGTAGAGCGCTGGCGCAGCGCGCTGAGGGCATTAGCGAGGTTCTGCAAGCGCGTGCCGAGGTCTTTCCAGGCGTCGCGCTGCTTTTGGACCTCCAGTTTGCGCTCGTTGAGGCGCGTGATCGGCCGTTGCTCGAGCTGCAGAAGTTTCGTAATGATGTCCTGCGTGTTGAGCCCGGAGGCCAGCCCATCGAACGTGACGCTCATCGGCTTTCCCCTTTACGGCACCCGTCGTCCCGCTCACTCCGCACCCGGCTGCTCGCTCAGCTGGCGGAGGAACTCCTTGAGCCCACCCGGCGGGATCTCCCGGATCACTTCCTGCGTCTCTCGATCGATCACCTGCACGACCCAATTGCCGATGCCAGGTCGCACGTAGTAGCGCAGGTACACGTCGCGCGGCAGCTTGCGGACCAGTTGCGGGTCGAGGCTCAGATCGACCCGGTGCGCCGGGATGCGGTCGCGTTTGCCGACCGCCTCCTGTTCCCGCCCCGGCTGGTTGGACGGTGCCCTCGCCTCCACCGGCTTCAGCGGTTGCACGGGCGCAAGCTCCTCGACCGGACTCGGTTCGTTCGGGCCGATCGGTGGCACCGGTGTGATCGGTGGATTCATCGCGCTCCCTCGCGTGCACTCGTGCGTCCCTGCGACCGTTCACCCCTACTCCGGAATATCTCGGCACGCGAGGCGAAGTTCTTGAGGGGGACAGTGGACTCGCTCCGGCCTGGACGGGGAATCCCGGAAGGGCAGGAGCCACCACGACCGCTGCGCCGGTGCGCTCACGGTGGTGCCTCCCACGCCTTCCGGCGCGGCAATGGCGAGGCACACCGCGCCTCCTCCAAGGATGTGCCTCGCCTGACTCCCGCAGCGCGCACAACCTCCGTTTTGCAAGGGGTCACACGTGCGTGACCCGCCCAGCTCAGGCGTGCCCGAGCCGTCCGGACTGGAGGGCCGGGCATTTCCACCGCGATACACGCACCACGCACACGCTGCCGAGCAGGTGGTCGATGGTCCAGTACACGCGGCCCCTCCGTCACGGTGACCTGAATGGCTGCCTCCATGGGGCCGCCCGGACGAGGCACGCCTCGCACCTACACAGGAACGGGGGCCACACCAGTACCACCAGGCCAGGCACCCGGGCGCCGGGCCCTCGCAACCTGGGTAGGGTCCAACCGCCGCTGTGTAGGGGCCACGCGTGCGTGACCCATCCGGGTCAGGCCTCCGTGACCCGTTCCGGCCCTGCGCGTCAGGGTGATGCCGCATCGCCGCACTCGTGCGCGGCGCCTGCGTGCCGCCCCGCCGAGGGTCGGCCGGGCACAACCCCCGTCCTGTAGGGGTCGGGCGTGCCCGACCCGTCCGGGTCATGCATGCCTGACCGGGACGGCCCACAGGGTCGGTGAGACACAGCCTGCCCAGTGACCGAGGTCTCTGCCTCCATTCCGCCTGCTTCACGCACAGGGCAAGGTGACCGACCCATCGCGGTGATCCGCCGCGCCTCCGGCGCAGCCCGGGCGCGGCACGCCTCGCCCCGACACAAAAACGACGCGCCACGCGTGCAACTCCGGGCCAGGCACCCGGCCACCGCAACCTCACCGCCACGGCGTCGGGCAGGTCCAGCCCTGTAGGGGTCGGGCCTGCCCGGCGTCCCTGGTGCGCCTGCGCCAGGATCAGCGAGGGCACCCGACTCGCCCAGTCCGAGCAGCGACAGCAGCACAGGCCCGCTGCGCCGCACCGACACCTCGGGCGGTTGGGCCAGGCCCGTGCTGCTGTCCCGTTCAGTCGCCGACAGCGACGAGCGCGCGTGCATCGTGCCCGTTCGTCGCAGCTGCCGTCTTGCCGGTACTGTCCGCGGGGAGACGGCCCGCTGGGGCAGCTTCGAGCTCGAAGCGCGCGAGGGAACGACGCAAGTCGTGCGCCACTCCGTCGAGCGTTCCGGCAGCCTCGCTGATCTCGCTGACCTGAGCAGCCAGTTCCTCCACTGCAGCCGAGACTTCCTGCACGGCTGACGCGTTTTCCTCGACCAGCGTTACCACGTTCTGGACACCTTGACGCATCCGGTCGACCGTGGAGGCGAGTTGTGCCGCGGCTGCGCTGTTCTCCTCGGCGATCGCAGCGGTCTCTTCCATCAAGGTCTTCAGTTCGCGGCTCTCGCGGCCGATCGCCTCGGCGGCCTCGCGCGTCTGCCGACTCTGTTGTTCCACTTCCTGCGCCGACCCAGCGAACGCCTCGAAGGCCTGCCGGAGTGTGCCCGCACGCTCGCTGACCGCTTGGACTTGCTGTGCACTCGTCGCCATGGTCTCGACAGCCCGCTGGACGAGCTCTTGCACGCCACCGATGAGCTCCGCGATCTGCCGCGCCGCCATCGCCGATCGTTCGGCCAACTTCCGCACTTCCTCGGCGACGACCGCGAACCCTTTGCCAGCCTCGCCGGCGCGCGCTGCCTCGATCGCCGCGTTGAGCGCGAGCAAGTTGGTCTGCTCGGCGATTCCTTCGATGGTCTCGACGATCTGCCCGATCTGCCGCGACCGTTCTCCGAGTTCACTCACCGTCCGCGAGGCCTCGCTCACTCGCTCGCGTGCCCCCAGCACATCCTGCAAGGTGCGCTCGACCGTCTCACGACCGTCCTGAGCCCGGCGCGCGTTGTCCTGTGCGGTCGCAAGCCCGGCACGGGCCAGCTGCTCCACGCCGGCGACCCGTTCGGTCATCCGTTGCGCCACTTCCACGGCCCGCTGCAAAGCGCGTCCCTGTTCCTGGGCCGCCTTGGCGACCGCCGCCACCGTCTCCGCGACCTCGTCGAGGGCCTGCGCCAGTTGTGTCACCCGCGCTGACTGCTCCCCGGAACCGGTCGTCACCGCTCGCGCCGCTTCGGCTGCCTGCCCAGTCGCCTGCTCGATATGCACCGCCTGCTCGCGCAAGAGGCTCGCAGCCGAGGCGACGCGATCACCGAGCACCCGCACGTCGCCGAGCGTCGCGCGCAACGAGGCGACGAGCTGGTCGAAGGCGCCGCCCAGCACGTCCCCCTCGCGCACGATCTCGATCCGCGTTGTCAGTTGGCCAGCTCCGACGCGCACCACGTGCTCGGCGACGCTACGGATTCGCTCCGCCATAGCACCGAACTGCGCGACTAACCGGCCCAAGTCGTCGCGCGCCCCATAGTGCGGCAGCCGCACCCCGTCCACCGCACCGGCAGCGATCGCTTCAGCTGCATCGGCGAGCATCCGCAAGGGTCGCGCGATCTGTCGAGCCACAAGCCACGACAGCACGCCACCGACCACCAACGCCGCTACCAGTAGGCCCCACATGAGCAACGATCGCTGTTCACTCAAGCGCACGACTGCCTCACCGTGCGCAGCGATCGCCGGGCTGTACACCTCGTCCTGGAGCGCGTTCAGTGCCTCCCGCATCGGTCCGAAGTGTGCCCGCGCCTCCGGCAGGAGAGCATGCGCTCGCTCCACGTCACCGGCCGCGCTCGCTTGCGCCACCTGCTCGGCAACTGCCAACCACGCGGCACGCTCCCGTTCGTAGATCTCCCACTGTGCGCGCTCCACGTCGCTCCCCGGGACGAGCCCTTTGTACTGTTCCCAACGGTCTCCCGTCTGCTGGGCGTTCTCGCGAAAGTCAGCGAGCTGCTCCTCACGCTCCTGTGCATCGCTCGCCAAAAGGCTCCGCTCCAGAGCGTATTGAGCCTGGTAGGCATCGCGGTCGATGTTGAGGAGCAACTCGATTGCGGGCACCTCGTGACCGAGGACGCTACGGGCCTGACGGTCTAACGAGCTTAGGCTCACCGAACCGACGAGAATGCCCAGTGCACCGATCCCCAGAACCGACAAGACCAAGAGCCGTAAACGCCAATACAGACTGACTCGCTCCACACAACCCCCTTCCTCGAGTGCCGTACACCGTCCTGGTCGAACGGTTCACGACCGACACACTAGTACAGATCGGCTAAGGAGCTCTCTCGCTGAAGGGGGATCGTGAAGACGGCCGAGAACGGTGATGCAAACGAAACCGAGCACGGTCGCCTGGTCACGGCACCTGTCAGCGCGGCGCTCCGGCACGGGATACGGCTCTCGCTCCCGTGTCCCGCTGGGCGCTGCCTGGACCCACGGTCCGCTGGTCCTGTGACCCTCCTGACCCTGAAGCAACCGCCGGAAAGGACGGCCTCATCATCCGCTTCGGGGCAGCGGGGACGCCGCGCCGCGCGAGCAACGTTCGGCTCGGCACCCGGGTGACCGCACCGTTATCGTCACGCTGGGAGGCACCTCCGTTCCGCAGGGGTCGCGCGCGCCCGACCCGTCCGGGTCATGCATGCCTGACCGGGACGGCCCACAGGGTCGCTGAGGCACAGCCTGCCCAGTGATCGAGGTCTCTGCCTCCATTCCGCCTGCTTCACGCACAGGGCAAGGTGACCGACCCATCGCGGTGATCCGCCGCGCCTCCGGCGCAGCCCGGGCGCGGCACGCCTCGCCCCGACACAAAAACGACGCGCCACGCGTGCAACTCCGGGCCAGGCGACCGCGTGCCGCACCCTCGGCGTTGCGGACGGGGGCGACCGCGTGCCGTAGGGGTCAGGCGTGCCTGACCCGCCGGCCCGCAGGGCCGGGGGACCGCGTCGATGTCCGGGTCACGCACACGGTATCGTGCATCGCCTCGACGCGCCCGTCGAGGTGACCGCCCCACCACCGTGGCCCCCGCGCCTGTGGCGCGGGGGCGAGGCACGCCTCGCCCCTACAGGATGTCCTGCGCGGTAGGTCGTGTCCCGACACAGAAGGGGCACGCCCGGGCGAAACGGCCCAGGTACGCAGGCATTGCATCACCACTGACACGGTCGGGCGCAACCCCCGTCCTGTAGGGGTCGGGCGTGCCTGACCCGTCCGGCCCGGAGGGCTGGGTATTGCTACGCGCACGGGTGGCCGACGTACCCAACAGCGTGTACCTGGCCGATACCCACGTCGATGTAGCCGGTTCGTCACGGTGGTCACCCCGCGCCTCCGGCGCGGCCCGGGTGAGGCACGCCTCGCCCCGACACGATTTACGGGCGTACCACGCCCGCCCCGGCACACCAATCGTCGGTGCCCTACCCCCGTCACCACGCCGCCGCACGGCCACCTGCACTGGGCACCCACGCGCCTCCTGCGTAGGGGTCACGCGTGCGTGACCCGAGCGGGTCGGGCGTGGCTGATGCGTCCGGCCCGCCAGGGCCGGGGAAAACACGTCGATCGGTGTGCCACGTCGCCCCCTGCCGGGTGCCGTATCCCCATAGCGGTCGGCCATGTCGACCCATCTGCGCGGTCCACCCGCGCTTCAAGCGCGGCCCAGGCGCCGCACGCCGCGCCCCTACAGAATGACGCCGCGCTGTGTCGATGGCGGCCGTGCACCCAGGCGGCAAGCCGCCCCAACCTCGGCCGGGGGCAATTTCCGTCCTGTAGGGGTCACGCGTGCGTGACCCCAGCGGGTCGGGCGTGGCTGATGCGTCCGGCCCGCCAGGGTCGGGCGTGTGCCAGCGGCACGGAGAGACCGGGCACACGGCGGTGCGGCTGGTCGCTGCACCCCGCGACGACGTCTGTGCGTTACGGTACTCCGCCGCACCGCAGGTGCGACCCGGGCGCGGCACGCCGCGCCCCCACAGAACGAGGGTCGCGCCCCAGCGCATCCCCTGGTAGCGCACGCTGACCGGCACCTCCGGCCTCAGCCTGGTGCGGCTCCCGCCGGCGCGCGCACGCGCGCCGCGACAGCACTGCGCCCATCCACCCCAGCTGCTTCGCCCCCACTCGCCTGTTCCGGCGTGCCCAGCCGGAAGCGCTGCACGCGCTGCTGCAGCTGTTCCGCCAGTCCGGCAAGCTCCGCCGCTGACCGCGCGATCTCTTCGCCTCGTTCAGCGATCCGTTGTGTCGCGTCAGTGACCCCCTCGACCGCGACCGCGTTCTCCTGCGAGAGACGCGCGATGGCCGCCCCAGCCTGGTGCCCGTCTTCGACCCGCTCGACCAGCCGGTTCGCCTGCTCGGCCGTCGCCACCGCGAGGCCGGCGATGCGCTCGAGCACCGCGTGGAGGTCGCGGCTCGCCTCGTCGACCCGCTCGACGATGGTCACGAGCTCGCGATTGCGCCGTGCGATCTCCTGAGCCGCATCGGTCACACCAGCGAAGACCTCGGTGACGGTCTCGCTCGCCCGGCTCGTCTGTTCGATCATGCGGTTCGCCGACTCCATCACCACCTCGACCTGTCCGACGGCCGCTCGGATGCCGTCCGCCAGCGTCGCGATCTCCTGCGCCGCACCTGCCGACCGCTCGGCCAGCTTGCGCACCTCCTCCGCGACGACCGCGAACCCTTTGCCGCCACCTTCAGCGCGCGCCGCCTCGATCGCCGCGTTGAGCGCCAAGAAGGTCGTCTGCTTGGCGAGGCCAGCGATGAGCTCGACGATGCGAGCGATCTCCCGCGAGCGCCGTTCCAGCTCGACGATCGCGTCCGCCGCACCAGCGACCTGGGCATGCACGTCACGCATCGCCGTGCGCATACCGGCGACGATCTCGCTCCCCTCGACGGCGCGCTGGCGATTGGCCTGCGCCTGCCGTTCCACATGAGCAGCGAGCATCCGGGCCTGACGCACCTCCGCCGAGACCGCGCGTGCCCGCTGCACGCCGTGTTCGAGCTCCCGCTGTTGCTCTTCGGCAGCCGTCGCGACGACTCGCGCGAGCGCGGTGACCTCGTCGACGACCTGGGCGATCGTCCGTGCCCGCGCGGCCTGCTCGATCGACCCCTGCGTGACCTGCTCGAGCGCGCGGAACACACCGCCCGTCGCCGAGGCGATCTCCACGGCGGAGGCATGTCCCGCATGCGCTGTCGCCTCCACGTCGGCCGCGGCAGCGCGCACGCTCCCCACCAGGGAGCGCAGATCGGCGAGGGTTCGCTCGAACAGATGGCTGACCTCGCCGAACCCAGCGAGCATAGCGTCGAACGCTGCCGCCATCCGGCCGAGTTCGTCCCTCCCACTCGAGCGCAGCGGTGGCGTCGTCACGACGAAACCGGCCGTCAGGTCCCCAGCTGCCAGCCGCGCCAAGGCCCCCTTGAGGTGCTCGAACTCCCGTTCCACCAGGCTCCGGCTCGCCCGCTCGATGCCAGTGACGACCCGAAAAGCCGGCCGAACCGCCAGCGGCCAGGAGGCGAGCAGCACCAACGCGAACACGGCGCAGGCGAGCGCCATCGTCTCCAACGCCAGCAGCTGTCGGTCGATACTCGACCGAGCCGCCGTTCCTTCGGCACGCAGCGACGTCCGCTCCCGCTCGACCGCCTGCTGAAAAGATGCGAACGCAGCCGCGTCTCCCGGGGAGGCGCGATAGTCCTGCCACGCCCGCAGGACTTCGCCCGGCAACGCACCTGCCGGCGCCTCCTCGACGAGCGCGCTGATGCTCGCCTCCAGCACCGCACGAGTGCCCGCTCGGTCGAGACCGGCTGCCTCTTGCCAGGCCGTCGCCGCACCGGACAGGCGGTCGAGCCGCTCGAGGCGCGCGTCCGCCGCACCGAGTCCCCGCACGTTCGACCGCACGTGGTGCAGCCAGTAGGCGCCGACCGTACCCAACCCGAGAAAGATCGCCGCCGAACCGAGCACCACGACCATGAGCGTCCGTCGTAGCCCGAACCGCATCGTGCCCTCCAGGACTTGCGTCTCCCGCCCTTCCTACATCTTTCGGCAGAGGAGCCGCCGTACCTGAGGGGCGCCAGGAACGACGAGCCCGGTGCGCTCGGTAGCGCACCGGGCTCGTCGACAAGCGGTAGGGTCGCTCACCCGCGCCGCCCCATGCAGACGCTGGCCAATTTCTCCAGCTCCACGACTTGCAAGAGACAGTCCGGAAGCGTCGCCACGTGCGGCACCAGCTCGGCGAGCGCTCCCAGGTTCCCGGTCGGTTCGCGCAGCTCGCCCACCGGGACGCGGATGGTGCCGCGGATACTCTCGCCGCGTAAGACCATCGGCCCCAGGCTCGTCAAGGTGACCACGTCTACCGCTTCGCCGTTGGTCCGGACCGGCCGTCGCAGTACCCCGCCGAGGTCGAAGACGGGGACGATCTCGCCGCGGATGTTGGCCAAGCCGAGGAAGCCAGCGTCGTCGAGCGGCGTCGGCGTCACGGCATCGAGCGTCGTGATCTCCCGGACGCGGTCGATCGGCACGCCGTAGACTTCCGGTCCCAGGTTGACCGCGAGCACATGCACCGTCTCTTCCTCCGCCAGGCGCTGCTCCGCTGCAGCCCGCTCCTCCTGCTCGTCGTGTACCACCAAGTGCCGGAACTCCTCGAGGAGTTCGCTCTGCTCGAGGTCGTCGAACTTGGCGTAGACGGCGTTGGCACCGGCGGCCCGCAAGCGCTGCGCCAGCTCAGGACCGTTCTGCTGGTCGCTCAGGTACTGCGACAGCACGACGATCGGGACGTCGGCGCGGACGGCGGTCTCGCCGCTGCGCACTGCCTGGATGAGGTCGAGGCCGCTCTTACCGGGCAGGTTGTAGTCGGTGATAATGAGCGCCACGTCCGGCACCCGGGCCAGGAAGACGAGCGCCTCCTCGACGCTCCCCACCGCGCTGACCACATAGCCGACCCGCTTGAGGACCGCTTCGAGGGCGTCCCGGTAGAAGACGCTGTCCTCGACGATCAGCGCCTTCTTGCCGCGCACCGACCGCGCCTCCTGCTTGACCTCGTAGAGGCGGCGCAGTTCGTGGTGTACCACGGTGGGCACGTCCACCATGAGGTAGACGCCGTCCGGCAAGTTGAGGAGCCCCGCTACCCCGTGCCGGTCAGAAGGTTCCGGCTCGACGCCGACGCGTCCGATCCGCACCACCTGCGAGGCGACGAAGCCGCACTCCAAGTTGTCGGCCCGCAAGAGCACCGCGATCCCACCGCGGTCAGCGCCCCCTGATCCCATCCCGAGCGCCCGGTCGAGGTCGACGAGCGGAATGAGCGCCTGCTCTGTCCGGTAGTAGACCCGCTCGCCGAACACCGCCAGGTCCTCGGGCGTGAAGCGGACGATGCGCGAGACGAGCCGTACTGGCACGGCATACCGGTGCTCGCCGTACCCCTTGAGGAGCACCAGGCGCTCGCCCAGGTCGTCTTCGGCGGCGTGGTGCTCCTGGACGAGCCCGAGCTGTACCTGCTCGGCTTGGATCTTCGCCATCGCCAGCCCCGCTTCGGCCAGGATCTTCTCCGGCTCCAGGATGAGGACGATCTCCCCGGTGCCGAGCGTGGCCAGACCGCTCACGCTCTCGACACCGCGCAGGAGGTTGCCGACCGGCTTGACGATCAGCTCCTCGAACCGGGCGATCCCGTCACAGAGGAGACCAGCCAACGTCCCCTCGCCGCGCAGGACCAGGACGTAGTGCTTCCCTGCCTGCTTCTGCGTCCCGTCGGAGCGCTCCGGCCAGCTCGCCAGCGTGAAGAGCGGGACCAACTGGTCGCGCAAGCGGAAGACGTCCTGCTCGCCGTAGTGCTCAATCTGTTTGTCGGTGATGAGCACGATCTCCTGGACGACGTTGTACGGGATACCGAGCAGGTACCCTCGCGCAGTGAAGACGAGCGTGTTCATCACCGAGACCGAGGTGGGCACGACTAACCGGATGGTCGTCCCTTGTCCCGGGACCGAGGAGATACTCAGGTTACCGCCCAGTTCCTGCATCCGCACGGCCACGACGTCCAACCCGACGCCACGACCGGAGAGCTCGGTCGCCTGGTCACGCGTGGAGAAGCCGGGACGGAGGAGGAGCGCATTGAGTTCCGCCTCGGTGAGCGTCGCCGCCTCGCGGGCGCTCACGAAGCCGCGCTCCACCGCCTTCTGCCGGACCGCCTCGTAGTCGATCCCTTTGCCGTCGTCGCTCACCTCGATGACCAGGTTCGAGCCCTCGCGGCTCGCCCGCAGCGTGATCCGCCCGCGGGAGGGCTTGCCGAAGGCGATACGGCGCTCCGGCGACTCGATGCCGTGGTCGACCGCGTTGCGCAGGAGGTGCACCAGTGGATCGCGCAGCTCCTGCAGGATGCGGCGATCGACCTCGAGCCGCCCGCCGTCGATGACCAGCTCCACGTCCTTCCCGGTCGCACGTGCGGCGTCGCGCACCACGCGCGGCATCTGGGCGAAGAGCGAGGAGATGGGCTGCAGGCGCGTCAACGCGGCGATGTCTTGGAGCTCGGAGACCATCACCGAGAGCTTCTTGGACGCCCCGACCAGTTCCCCGTCCTGCAGGTTGGCCGCCAGCGCCATGATCCGGTTCCGGGTGACGAGCATCTCCTCAGCCAGTCGCCCCAGCCGGTCGAGCACCTGCACGGGTACCCGCACGGTCGAGCTCGTCAACTCGGTCTCGGCCGTCCGGCTCTCCTCGGCACGCCCGTCGGTCTCGCTCGCCCCCGCAGCGCTCGAGGCGCTGGCTGGAGCCATCGGCTCGGCAGCTGCCTCGGCAGCGCCGCTCGGTCGCTGCTGCGCCGCCGCAGCCGCCTGCTGCAGCCGCTCGGTCAGGACAGCCAAGCCCTCCGGAGCAGTCGCCTGCCCGGCTAGGTACGCGAGATACGCGCGCGTCGCCGAGACCGTCTGCAGGAAGAGGTCGATATGCTCCGGCCGGACCGGTGCACCCTTGCGCAGCACGTCAGCCAGTTGCTCGGCCGCGTGCACGAGCGCGACCAACTCGGTGAGGTTGAGGTACCCGGCGCTCCCCTTCGTCGAGTGCAGGTGCCGGAAGACCTCGTTGAGCAACCGCTCCTTCTCGGCCGGCGACTCGCTGCGCTCCAGCTCGACCAGAGCCGGCTCGATCAGCTCCAGGCGCTCGCGCGTCTCCTCGATGAACATCTCGATCAGTTCGCGGTCTTCGCCCACGGCTCACACCCTCCTCTGCCGCGTCCCTGCGGTCACCTCACCAGGCGTTCCGCCCGTTCCCGTGCTCGATGCCTGCCGCCACCGGGCGCGCCGGCTCGTCGAACGTGCGGTACCCGTTCCCAGCGCCGGGGAGCGCGCGGGCACGCACCGGCTCCGCCCCGCGCTGCTCGGCCGCCACGCGGAACCGTTCGACCAGCGCGGCCAGCTGCCCGGCCAACCCCACCAGGTGCTCGGCCGCCGCAGCGATCTCGCCCACCTGCGTCGCCATCTGTTCGGTCGCGGCCGAGACTTCCTCGGCCGCCGCAGCGTTCTGCTCGGCCACGGCCGTGACCTGCCGGATCGAGCCCCGCACCTGCTCGGCCGTCGAGGCGAGTTCGCTGGCCGAGGCCGCGTTCTCTTCGGCGATGGCAGCCGTGTCCTCCATCGTCGCGCGCAGCTCAGCGCTGCGCTGGGCGATCTCTTCGAGCGACTGCAAGAGCTCGCGGTTCCGTTCCGCCACCTCCTCGGCCGCTTGGCGGATGGCCTGGAAGACCTGCGCCACCTCGCGGGCCTCGCTGCTCACCTGGCTCACCGAGCCTGCGCTCTCGGTCATGGCTGCGACCGCCTGCTCGACCGTGCGTTGGATGCTCTGCACCATCTGGGCGATCTCCTGCGTCGAGGCCGCCGACCGTTCGGCCAGCTTGCGCACCTCCTCGGCCACGACCGCGAACCCCTTGCCGGCCTCGCCGGCCCGCGCCGCCTCGATCGCCGCATTGAGTGCCAAGAGGTTGGTCTGCTCGGTCAGGTCGGTGATCACCTCGACGATCTGCCCGATCTGCTTGGAGCGCTCGCCGAGCTCCTGGATGGCGCGGGCCGTCTGCTCGACCTGGGCGCGCACCCGTTCCATCGCGCCGAGCGTCCGCTCCACCACCGCGCCACCGCTCTCCGCCTGCTCGCGGTTGCGGCCAGCCCGCTCGGTGACGGTGCGCGCCAGCTCCCCGGCTCGCTGGTTGCGCTCGGCCATCTGCTGCACCAGCTCGGTCGCCCGCTGCAGCGCGCGACCCTGTTCTTGCGCCGCCTTGGCCACAGCCTGGATGGTCTGGCCCATCTCGTCGACCGCCGTCGAGGCGGCGCTCACCTGCTCGGCCTGGCGCGAGGAGCCCTGGGCGACGTCCTGCACCGTCCGCGCCACCGCGTTGGTCGCGTCGGCGATCTGTAGGGAGAGCGACTGGGCCTGCGTACCGGCTTCGTGCACCTGGCCGACGGCGTACCGCACCTGCCCGACCAGCTGCGCCAGGTCGTCGAGCGCCTGGCCGAACGTCGCTCCGACGGTGCGCAACCGCTCCAGCATCCGGTCGAAGGCCTGCGCCATCCGGGCCAGCTCGTCCCGCCCGCGCACGCCGAGCGGCTCGGTCGTCACCGCGAAGCGAGCCGTCAAGTCCCCGGCAGCCAGCTTGCCGAGCGCCTGCTCCAGGGCCGCCAGCTCCTGCTCGGCCAGGCGCTCGCTGGCCTGCGCCACCGCGCTCACCGTCCGCAAGGCCGGGCGGAGCACAGCGAACCCCGCGATGAAGGCGACCACCGCCAGCGCGGCGGTGCTCAGCATGGCGAAACGCAGCGTGGTCAGTTGCGCCTGGGCCTGGTCGGCAGAAGCCTGGGCATCCGCTCGCGAGGCGTCCTCCAGGTCGCGGACGGTCTGGAGCAGTGCCGCGAACTTCTGCGCCGCGTCGGTCGTCATGTTCTGCTGCGCGCCGACCAGGTCGTAGCGGCGCGAGAGCTGCAGCGTCCGCTCGGCGGACGCGCGGTAGTCGGCCCAGGCCGCGCGGAGGTTCCCGACCGCCTGCCGCTCGTCCTCGGTATGCGCACTCGCCTCGAGCGCCGTCAAATCAGCCGCGATCTCCTGGTCCAGCTCGGCGATCCGCGCCTCGAGCTGCTTGCGGTAGTCGGCGTTGGTCGTCGCACCGACGTGGGCGATGACGTTCGCCCGCACTTCCGCCATGCGCCGCGATACCTGGCCGACTGTCGCCAGGACATCGTTCATCTCCTCCACCTGATCGACAGCCCGCAGGCTACTGCCGATCCAGAACCAGCCGACCGCGCCGAGCAGGACGAAGACGGCTGCCATCGCTGCGACGATCCCGAGCACCTTTTCGCGAAAACCGATGGTCATGGGCGTGCCTCCCTCGACTCCTCCACACTCGTCTCAGTCCCAGATATCGGACGGAGCGGGTGAACGCTTGAGGCGAGCGGCGCGAGACAGGACTTCCCGGCTAGCCCGAGGGGGACGAGTTGTGCCGGGACCGGGAGGCCCGCGGTGTTCGACGCGGCCGGGTCAGCCAGGCGCGACCCGGGACGGGTCAGGCATGCGCGAGCCCTACAGGACGGGGTTACCCCTTACCGCAGCTGTGATGCGACGGCGTCAGCGTGCCCTGCCCAGTAGCACGCGCGCGGCGCCCGGTTTCTGTGTAGGGGCGCGGCGTGCCTCGCCCGGACCGCGCCGAAAGGCACAGGGGACGGACGTCCGATCTGTGGACCTGATCGACGCAACCAGGGATGTGGTCGACAGATGGAGGCATCCGTCCCCGGCCCTCCGGGCCGGATCGGGTCACGCACGCGTGACCCCTACAAACACGGAGCTGCCCCCGGCCGTTGGTGTGATGACACGCAGAACGGGTGCCCGACCGGGTCTGATCGGGCACCGTGTCGTTGATGTAGGGGCGAGGCGTGCCTCGCCCGATCCGCGCCGCACGGCGCGGGGTGACCACGCTGCCGGGTGAACCACCTCGACGGGCACGGCAACCAGGTGCACTCCAGGGGGTGCCTCGGCTGCCCATGCACGTGGTTCCCCGGCCCTCCGGGCCGGATCGGGTCAGGCACGCCTGACCGCGACGGGTCACGCACGCGTGACCCCTACGACACGAGGATGCCCCCTACCGCAGTTACCGCGGCACGGCGCACAGGCGCCTGGCCAGGTGCGGG
>FWWM01009712.1_pt1 | contig 17558 bp, 10 predicted proteins | sample 2228351 | NCBI WGS metagenome assembly FWWM01 (sample SAMEA103939774, study PRJEB20133) | metagenome | reverse complement strand
ATGTATCCACCTTGACCGGGATATCAAAATAAACAAGTTCTTCATCCTTAGCCTCTTCTACTTTAGATGTGTCAACCGGACCAACATAAACATATTCAAACCCACCTCCAATCGAAGCCCCTGCTCCACGCTCAAACGATCGAGTCACATCCACATCGGAAAGCAAAATCTCACCACTTAAATAATATCCCGTCGTATCAATTTTTAAATTCAACCCATTACTTCCGGTTTCAGCGATGACTTGACCATAAACCCCAGTTGTCCCATACCCCTCTTTGCCAACAACTAACAATTTACCATTAATATCAAAATTTGCCCCAGCGATTGAATACCCCTCAAGATAAATTTTGCCTTTTATTTGAGCTTCGCCATCTTTATAATCATCCGGGTTATTCCAAAGATTAAAATCTTCAATATAAACGACATTTGAATCGATTCTGCCGGTGCCGTAAGCTATGTAATACTTTCTGTTTGGGTTAAATTTAAAAATGCAATTTTGAAGCGAGAAATTTCCCTTAAGATTGGGCTTATCAAAAGTCCCCTCGAAATTTATTTCACCTGTTATATCTCCACGCAACTCTGAAACATAACCAAGAAATCGCTCAAACAAAGCAACTGGAAATCTTAAAAGTTTTACCTTCCCAAAGATGTATGGCTTGGGATACTTTTCTTTTAAATTCGGATTGAGCCACATCGGCATCGAAAGATGCAAATCCATAGCTTTATATCTCACATCTTCAAAATCAGTGACAAGTGAAGATGTTAAATCGATAATCTCATCGGTTACATTTCCAAGACATTTAAACTCGCCAAGATATGCGTCTTTGTATTTAAAGTTTCTGACCAGAATTTCGATTTCGGAGTTGGGTTTCGTATGCGAGCCATAAACAAAAACAGAGAAATCAACATCGCCAGAAAAAACACCTACACCAGCAAGTTTATCAAGTTTGAAATTTTCACTCCACAATCTCAACTGTTGCGTTTGTTTATCGATGAATCCAGAAAGATAAATTTTTTGCCCATTTAAACTGAACACAGCCGGATTTATAACAAACCCGCTTTTGGTTTGGAAAACCTCAACTTCATCCTCAATTGAAATCTTATTTCCATAAATATCCCCAGAAACATCCCTCAAAATGAACTTGTTAACATCGCGTCCAAATTGAGATGCCAAAATAAACTCCAAATTTAAGTTTTTCGCCTTCGCCAAAAATTCAGAATAAACTTCCGAGCCATCAAATTTTAAATTTAAACTTGCGCTCTCAAACTCAAACGATTTCGAAACGAAATTTCTTATCGTCCCGCTAAGCCCAAATTTTAATTTATCACGCTCATGAAAAACCTCAATTTCACCATTAAAACTGCCAACTTTAGAAGTATCTACCCGCCCATCTTTGTAGTTTAAATAGTTTGCGCTCTTCAAATTTGCGTCACTGTAAAAATAAAACCCCTGCGAATCCGCAAAAAAACTTCCCTTTAAATCCCCAACCGCTTGAAAAATCTTCCCAATCGAAAATACGGAAATCGGGGTTAAATTCTTAAGCCTAATTTTATAATCAACACTTACAGGATTTTTAACCTCGGAAAAATCAACCTGTTCTACCTCTGCAAAGTTTAATCTCTCATTTATCTGTGAATTCAAAGTTTTAACTGCAAGTGCTACGGATTTTATAAACTCGTTAAAATTAAATTTCCCACTAAGACTTAAATCGAACATATTTGAATAAACATTGAGATTCCTCTCGTTGCCTTTGTCGCTGTATCTGGCGTTTAATCTCAAACGACTTATTCTATAGTTTCCAAAAGTAGAAGGATTCAATTCAGCGGATAGGTTGAATAAATTTGTTTCACCAAAATTAAACTTCGCATTTAGGTTTCCCGAGATGTGACTTCTCAAAGAACTCGGTTTGTCAATTCTCAATTGAGATATATCAAGGTCGGATAGATAAGCGCTCAGATTCAAAACAAATTTTTCAGCGTCTTTTTTCAAGTTCATATCGATGACGCTCCTCAACCCTTGTGAAAGCGAAACGAAACTCCCGTTCAATTCCCCAGAATTTAGTTCAAACCAAAAACTTGACTTCGGAACAAAAACTTTACCTATGTAAGATTGCTCAACTTCGATGTTTGCCCTTACGAAAGCGGTTTCAAACTCCGTTCCTCTACCATTTATACTGCCAAAGAAACTAAGCAAGCCTTTTAAATCTTCTCGTTCCCAAATGTCCTCAGGATTTAACCCGCTGACATTAAAACTCAAATCATATACAAAACCATCCTTGAGTTTGAGCGTGCCGTTGATATTTACATTTGTCTCACCCCAATTTAAGTTCACGCTTGAGCTAAAATCAAGTGGATGTCCACGATATACACCGTTAAAATCAAAATTTTGAATCTTAAACTCAGGCATTTTGACAAGCGTAACAAACCTCGAGATATCGGAAAAGTTAATTTTAGAATCTTTAACTTCCGCATCTATGAAGAACTCAGAAAACCTCGTTATATTTTTAAGTTCGCCCGTGACGAAAATATCTGAATCATAAACTTTTGCCCTTATCTTGTTAACTTTTAATCTTTTAAGTGTTCCCTCAGCATCAATTTCAATCGACGGCGAACCCGAAAGAAAATGAACCGCAGGTATAAACTTAGCCAGTTCACTAAAGCTAAAACTATCCGCAACAAGCGAAACATTTACATAAACATCTTCCACCGTGTTTTTATCAAGTTTGAATAAATTATCCCTTGTATTTGCCTTAAAATTGAAATTGACTTTGCTTCCGCCAGTTGAAATTTCAATGTCCTCCGCTTTTAATTCTCTCCTATCTGCGTAAAATTTCCCGCTTATTTGAGCGTTAAATTTACCCTCGTCAACGATGAAAGAAAATTTAAAGTTTTTCAAGTTTATCTTCTCAGACGAATAACCACCGCTCAAAACTGCATTTATATCATGAACCACAAAATTATGGAAGTCAATCTTATCCAAACTATCTGGAGAGGATAAACTCGGTCGATATGATGAATCAACGAGGACAAACTTGCCATCGTCAATTATAAACTTATCGAAAGAAATTGAAAACTTTGCCTCTTTGCCTTTTTCCCTCGGTCTAAAAACTTTTTGAAAGTTCCATTGCCCGTCTTTGCCTCTTATAAGGTAAATCTCAGGCTTATAAATAACCAATTCTTGAAATGAATAACTACCTTTTATCAATCCAATTGGGTCATACTTAAGTTCTGCACTAAGTGCTTTTACAAAGGTTTGTCCATTAACTTTTATATAAAATCCATCAATTCCAAGCCCTGTAAATATATTTCCGTAAAATCTCCCAAGATAAATTTCTTCTCCAAGCGATTTTCTCAATTCCGTTTCGATGCGGTCGTGAATAAAAACTCTAAAACTTTCGGTCTGAGAGATTATCAGAATGATCGACACAAGGATCAAAAAAGAAGCGGAGAAGTAAAAGATGAGTTTTAAAATTTTTTTGAAGACCTGCTTCATTGCTTACAAAATCTTTCAAGCACAGTTTTAATTATGTTTGTAGTTGACCTGTTCGGGGTAAGTTCAATTAAAACAACTTCCCCACCGTTTGCTTCAACAATATCTTTTCCAACAACATTTTCTGGCGACCAATCGCTTCCTTTGACAAGCACATCTGGAACGATTTTTGAAATTAATTCATATGGCGTTTGTTCCTCAAAGATCACAACATAATCAACGAAATGAAGACTCGAAAGTATTATCGCCCTATCTTCCTGTGGGACGATCGGTCTTCCTTCGCCTTTTATCTGCCTTACAGATGAGTCGCTATTTAAACCAACAATTAAAACATCTCCCAATCCCTTTGCCTTCGCAAGGTATTCGACATGTCCTCTATGCAAGATATCAAAACATCCGTTTGTGAAAACGATCTTTTTCCCTTCCTTTTTAAGTTTATCTCTTATTTCGACAATTTCGTCGATGCTTACGATCTTTCCCATCACCATTCACCTCTTGAATCGAGAAGTGCAACTTTAAAAAGTTTTTCTTTACTCACTGGAACAACACCAACTTCCTCGACAACAATTCCAGCAGCGTAATTCGCAAGCGCTGCAGACTCGATTATATCAGCACCACTTGCCAATGCAACTGTTACTGTCGATATGACTGTATCGCCAGCGCCAGAGACATCAGCAACTTTTTTAGCTTTCGTTGGTATATGTTTTATCTCCCCATTTTTATTAAAAAGCGTCATTCCTTTTTCACCACGCGTCAATAAAAGATATTGGCATTTCAACCTCTCGAGAACAACCTTGCCTGCTTCGATGATTTTATCCTCACTGTTAAGTTTATGCCCTAAGGCTTCCTCGAGTTCTTTCTTATTTGGTTTAAATAGCGTCACATTTTTAAACTCAAAGAAATTATCAAACTTCGGATCAACCGTTATTATGATATTATATCGATTTGCAATATCGATTAAATCGTAAATCAAATTTTTGACCACAACTCCTTTGTTATAATCCTCGATTATTATAGCGTTTATCTCATTCACGTTTTGCAATATTATTTCCTTTATCCTTTCTTGAACCGTATAATTTATCGGTTCTTTTGATTCCCTATCGATTCGAACCACATGTTGGCTATGTGCTATGACCCTTGTTTTAACGGTTGTCGGTCTTGATTTATCGACAATAATTCCGCCTGTATTAAATCCTTCTCGTTTCATTATATCAAATAAAATTTCGCCTTCCCTATCATCTCCGACAACTCCTATTAAAAGTGGGAATGCCCCGAGCGATTTCACATTGTTTGCGACATTTCCAGCACCGCCAAGTTTTGATTCTTCACCTTCAACTTCAATTACTGGCACAGGTGCTTCTGGAGAAATCCGATTCACGCTTCCCCAAATATACCTATCAAGCATAAGATCACCCACAACAGCTATTTTTTTGCTTTCAAAATTTTTAAAAAGCTCCGTCAGCCTTTCCTCTGTAAATTTAATCATTGACTGATGGCAAGATTTTGTTTTTTCATCATTTATAAAAATAAGTAAAGATGACGGAATAAGCAAAATTTGAAAATTTAATAGCGATTGCCTATATTTAAAACTAACGAAAGTAAAACCAAAGTCTTCTTTTTTGATTGTGTCTGTACGTACACGCTTTGCACCAAGCCCAACAGGTTTCCTGCACGTTGGAGGATTGAGAACCGCACTTTATAATTATTTATTCGCAAAAAAATATAACGGTCAATTTATACTTCGCATAGAGGACACTGACCAGACGCGCATTGTCCCGGGGGCAATTGAAAATTTAATCGAAACCCTAAGATGGGCTGGAATTGAATTTGACGAGGGTCCAATTAAAGGCGGTCCATATGGACCATATATCCAATCGCAAAGATTGGAACTTTATCATAAACATGCTCAGGAATTGATCGAAAAAGGTCACGCTTATTATTGTTTTTGTTCGCCCGAAAGACTTGAAAAAATGCGCGAAGAACAACTAAAGCGAGGTCAACCACCTAAATACGATGGCACCTGCAGAAGGCTATCCCCAGACGAAGTTAAAAGAAAACTCGACGAAGGAATTCCCAAAACGATAAGAATGAAAATCCCAGAATGGGGTGAAATTACATTTAACGACTTGATTAGATCACAGGTGACGATAAACTTTAAAGTTCTCGATGACCAAATCATCATAAAATCAGATGGATTTCCCACATATCATCTCGCTGTTGTAGTCGATGACCATTATATGAAAATATCCCATGTCATAAGGGGAGAAGAATGGCTTCCGAGCACGCCAAAGCATATCTTGCTTTACGAATATCTTGGCTGGGAAAAACCACAATTTGCACACCTACCGCTTCTTTTAAATCCAGACAGGACAAAGTTAAGCAAACGCCAAGGCGATGTCGCAGTCGAAGATTACAGAGCCAAAGGATATCTACCAGAAGCGGTTGTAAATTTCATAGCCTTGCTTGGATGGAATCCGGGCGATGAGCGAGAATTTTTCACAATCGATGAATTAATAAAAGAATTTTCTCTTGAAAGGGTCAATAAAGCAGGAGCTATTTTCGACATACAAAAACTTAACTGGATGAACTCCCATTACATAAAAAACTCCGATCTTGATAGGATAACACAACTTGCAATTCCATTCCTCAAGGAAAAGGGCTACGATGTTTCAAACTTTCAAAAGATCAGAATAATAGTTGAAGCGGTAAGAACTCACCTCGAATATATTGCGCAAATTGTTGACCATGTAGATATATTCTTTGCTGAAGATGTTCAAATAGAAAATGAAGAGGCTGAAAATATGCTCAAACTCGACACGACAAAAGTTGTGTTCGAAAAACTTATACAGAAATTGCAAAACCTTGAGTGCGAGATAGATAGAGAAAAATTCAAACAAATAACCAAAGAAATTCAAAACGAAACCGGCATAAAAGGCAAAAACTTATTTATGCCGATTCGCATCGCTCTCACAGGTAAAACACACGGACCAGAACTCCCACTTATAGTTGAGTTCTTTGGAAAGGAGAAACTAAAACAAAGGATTGAGAGATTCATCAATATATGAACAATAGGTTAAGATTTATCGATGCCTATCGCGGGCTCGCGATACTTTTGATGTTACATGGGCATACCGCTGACGCTCTACTAAATCCAGCAGAGAAAATAAGCTTGGCTTATCAAATCTATACTATCTTTCGCGGATTTACAGCGCCGATGTTTTTGTTCATCTCTGGGTTCGCTTTTTCAATCTCAACTTTAAAATATATCTCTGAATATTCAAAGCCATCGGAAAAATTTTTCAAAAGAATAAGAAAGTTTTTGTTTATCGCTCTTCTCGGCTATTTTCTCCATCTTCCATATTTATCGCTGAAGAAATTAACAACCGAATCGAACTTTGAAATCCTCGCCCAACTATTCTCATCGGATGTCCTTCAAGTCATTGGGATATCTCTTCTCTCATTACAAGTTGCGCTATTCGTTCTCAAAGATGAATTTAAATTTGCAAAACTTACCCTTTACACAGGTATTTTTTCATTTATAATTTCACCGTTTCTTTTCACCATCGATTTTTCTAAGTTTCTCCCGCTTTTCATATCGCAATATCTGAATAACTTTAACGGCTCTAAATTTCCCCTATTTCCATGGATTGGTTTTATCTTAATTGGAAGCTACATTGGGCATAGATTTATGCTCGAGTTAAAACTTGGTCGCGCTGATGCCTTTTTGAATAAAATTTTAAAAATTTCACTTTTAACTTTTCCGTTGGCATTAGTCTTTGAGACAGCATTTGAAAACTTGCTAAACCCAAATATGTCTCTAATTTATTCAAGTCCATTTCTTGCAATTTCTCGTCTTTCATTTGTCTCGATTCTCTTCTACTTGATCTGGAGGATAGAAAAATTGATAAACTTAAAAGTTAACCTACTTCAGATTTTGGGCGTTGAATCTCTTTTCGCTTATGTTTTTCATCTTATGGTAGTTTATGGAAGCCCAGTAAATCCGTTCCATTCGTTTTTTGCATTTTGGGGTGGCTCGCTAAGTTATAAATATGTATTCGCGCTTTTCTTAATCCTTTTGCTAACCGTTTTCTCTCTTTCTTATCTTTTAAATGTAGCAAAAAGGAAAAACATTCATCTATTTAACTTTTTAAAATACGCTGTTGTTACCGCGATTTCCCTTGTATTTTTTATAAATCCATACTAAAAAGGAGAGCAAAATGAGAGCAATCGCAATTACTGAATTTGGAGGGAGGGACAAATTAAAACTTATGGATTTGCCTAAGCCATCACCCAAAGCGGGCGAGGTTTTAATACAATTGAAAGCGGCAAGTTTAAATCATCTCGATATATGGGTTAGAAAGGGGCTTTATAAAATTCCATTCCCGCATATACTCGGTGCAGATGGCGCTGGGATAATAGAAGAGGTTGGCGATGGAGTCACACATCTTAAAGTTGGAGAAAAAGTTCTAATTTCACCGGGGATCGGTTGCGGTGTTTGTCAAGAGTGTGTCTCTGGCAGAGAAAATTTTTGCAAACTTTACCATATTCTTGGCGTTCAAAAGGATGGAACCTATGCTGAATATGTTGTCCTACCTGCACAAAATGTTCTGCCAATCCCAGCAAATTTGGACTTTGAATCAGCCGCATCAATCCCACTTGTATTTTTAACCGCATGGCATGCGCTCGTAACACGCGGTGGGATAAAACCCGGGATGAAAGTTTTAATTCACGCGGCAGGAAGTGGAGTTGGAATCGCCGCAATTCAAATTGCGAAACTCTTCAACGCAATCGTTTTCACAACAGCGGGAAGCGATGAAAAACTCGAAAAAGCGAAATCACTCGGCGCGGATGTCTTGATAAACTATAAACAGGAAGATTTTCAAGAGAGGTTAAAAATCGAAACACAAGGCGAAGGGATCGACCTTATACTTGATCATGTTGGACTTGATACTGTGATGAAAGGTTTGAAGTCACTCAAAAAAGGTGGGAAATTGATTACCCTTGGGGCAACAAGCGGAAGCGAAGTTCCAATCGAACTTAGATTTGTCTACGGGAAAAATCTTTCGATAGAGGGAATCTACATGGGAAGCAAAGGGGAATTAATGGAGGTATTAAAATTTTTCGAACTTGGAAAATTAAAACCAGTCATCCACGCTGTTCTGCAACTTGAAGAAGCCAGCGAAGCCCATCGAATTCTCGAGGAAAGAGAAGTCTTCGGGAAAGTTGTTTTAAAAATATGAGCATTTTAAATTTTTAAAAAGTCAATAAAATAAAATTCAAAAAATTCATGAAAGCTCTAATTGCAAGCGGTGGACGGGGGACACGCTTAAGACCCTTGACGCATACCCAAAACAAGCATCTGATCCCTATTGCGAATAAACCGATGCTTCACTACGCAATAGAAACTGTTGCAGAAGCAGGGATAAAAGAAATCGGAATAGTTCACAACGCAGATACCGATGAAGTTCCAAAAGCCATCGGCGACGGAAGCAAATGGGGTGTTAAAATAACATACATACCACAAGAGGCTCCGCTTGGGCTTGCTCATGTCGTCAAAATCGCTGAGGATTTTATAGGAGATGATAAGTTTGTGTTTTACCTTGGGGATAATATGTTCGTTGGCGGAATAAAAAAATTCGTTGAGGAATTTGAGAAAAATCATTACAATTGCTTCCTCACATTGGCAAAGGTTAAAGACCCGCAAAGATTTGGTGTGCCCGAAATAGTTGATGGCAAAATCGTAAGGATAGAAGAAAAACCAAAAGTTCCAAAAAGTAATTACGCAGTTGCAGGGATTTATTTTTACGATAGCTCAATTTTTGAAGCGGTTAAAAATATAAAACCAAGTTGGCGAGGTGAACTTGAAATTTCCGACGCACACACATATCTGATCGAAAAAGGATATAAAATTGGCTACGCTGAAATCACCGGATGGTGGAAAGACACTGGAAAGCCCGAAGATTTGCTTGAGGCAAACCGCCTTGTGCTTGACTCGCTTGAACCAAGAATTGAAGAAAATGTCGAGGTTGACCAAAACACAAAACTTGAAGGGAAAGTCATCCTCGAACGCGGAGCAAAAGTAAAAAACAGCATAATTCGTGGTCCCGCGATAATTGGAAAAAATTGCATAATCGAAGGAAGCTACATTGGACCATATACATCGATCGATGAAGGAAGTTTTATTTTAAACAGCGAAATTGAATATAGCATAGTGATGAAAAATTGTAGAATTTTGAATGTTGGGATAAGAATTGAGAGCAGTTTGCTTGGAAACGATGTTGAAATAGTTGAAGCAGTTGGGAAACCAAGGGTGCATAAATTTATGATCGGGGATCAATCGAGGGTTGAAATAGCTTGGTGAACTTATAAATAAATCTTGGAGGTAAAAATGTATCAGAACATTTTATTTGAAGTCAAAGATCACATCGCATTTGTTACAATTAACAGACCTGAGAAATTAAATGCATTGAATCAGCAAACGATGCTTGAGTTAAGGGATGTCTTCACAAAAATTAAAAATGATGATGAAATTTATGTTGTCATAATCACTGGTGCAGGCGAGAAAGCCTTCGTCGCCGGTGCTGATATCGCAGAATTAAACAAACTTGATGCGGTCACAGGTCGAGAGTTTGCTGAAAAAGGTCAAGAAGTTTTTAACTTGATTGAAAACCTTGGGAAACCGGTAATTGCAGCTGTCAATGGCTATGCTCTTGGCGGAGGAAGCGAACTTGCTTGGGCGTGTCATTTTAGGATCGCATCTGAAAACGCAGTGTTTGGTCAACCTGAGATCGATCTTGGAATAATTCCCGGCTATGGCGGAACACAAAGATTAACTCGACTCGTCGGAAGGACAAAAGCGATGGAATTAATTTTAACCGGGAAAAGATTTTCCGCGAAAGAAGCCTATGAAATGGGTCTTGTCAATAAAGTTGTCCCTCAATTTGAATTGTTAAGAGAAGCGGAAGAACTTGCCAAGACGCTTGCCTCGAAACCACAAATTGCGGTCCGCATGGGACTTAAAGCAGTAAATATGGCCTATGAAACAACCCTTAGCGATGGGCTTCACCTCGAAGCAACGCTATTTGCAATATGTTGCGGTACTGAAGATTTTAAAGAAGGAACTTCCGCATTTCTTGAAAAAAGAAAACCAGTTTTCAAAAATAAATGAACGAAAAATTTGATCTAACCGGGGAATGGGAGTTTAAAGCAAGTTCGGAAAAATTCATCCCAGCCGAATTAAAATCAAAATTACTAAGTTGGAACAAAGCTAAAGTCCCGGGCACAGTTCATTTAGATCTTCTCGAAAACGGTCTCATCCCTGATCCATTTTTTGAGACGAACGAACTTGAACTCCAATGGATTGATAAAGTCGATTGGTCATATCGAAAAAAGTTCTCAATTGATTTTGATTTTAAAAATTTCGACTCCATTAAACTTGTATTTGAAGGGATAGACACGGTTGGGGAAATAAAGTTAAACGGTGAACACATCGCTTCAGTTAACAATATGTTCGTTCAACATTCATTTGATGTTAAAAATCTTTTAAAAAGCGGGGAAAACGAAATTGAAATAGTTTTAAAATCGCCGACATTTGCAGGAAAAGAACTTGAAGAAAGACATGGGAAAATTTTTGTAGAACTCACATCGCACAGAGTTTATTTAAGAAAAGCTCAGTATTCCTTCGGCTGGGATTGGGGACCAACGCTTACGACAAGCGGAATTTGGAAATCTGTTTATCTCGATTTCATCAGATACGCGAAGATAAAAAATGTTTGGTTTAAAACTTTGTCAATCTCCAACTCAAAAGCTGAAATTTCAGCGGAGATTGAACTTGAAAAATTTACAGACGACGACATCGAACTTAGGCTTGAAATTTATTTCAAAGATCAAAAAGTCTACGAGAGAAACTTTATCCAGAAAAAAGGCGACAGGGTGAGAACGCATAGGTTTGAGATATGCTCTCCGTATCTGTGGTTTCCAAATGGATATGGCGAACCAAATCTTTACAATGCTATAATTACCATTTCAAAAGATGGTGAAATGCTTGATAGGGTCGAGAAAAAATTCGGCGTTAGAATTGCCCGACTAATTCAAGAAAGCGATGAGGAAGGGGAAAGTTTTATATTTGAAATAAACGGCGAAAAAATTTTTTGCAAAGGTGCTAATTGGATTCCAGCAGATAGTTTTTTGCCAAGGGTGAAAAAGGAAGATTACGATAAACTTTTAAATATGGCTAAGGACGCAAACTTAAATATGTTAAGAGTTTGGGGCGGTGGAGTTTATGAAGATGATTACTTTTACGAAAAATGCGACGAACTTGGCATAATGATATGGCAAGATTTTATGTTCGCATGCGCAGGTTATCCCGAATATGATGAATTCATAGAGAATGTAAAAAATGAGGCGACCCAAGTTGTTAAAAGGCTTCGTAATCACCCTTCAATTGTGATATGGTGCGGAAATAACGAGAACGAATGGATCTGGACAGATAAAACTGGGAAAAAACCAGACGAAATGCCGGGTGCAAAAATTTTTAGAGATATTTTAAAAGAGATCTGCAATCAATACGATGGGACAAGACCTTACTGGCGAAGTTCACCGTGGGGAAAAAGTTATCCTAATTCTGAAACCGATGGGAATCATCATCAATGGAAAGTTTGGAGCGGATGGATTGATTATAAAAATTATGAAAATGTAAAAGCAAGATTTATCACCGAATTTGGTTTTCAAGCCCCACCACATCCGGAGACACTTAATGAGGTTTTAAAATCAGAAAATAGAAATTTCAACTCTTTTTCAATTCAACATCACAACAAACAAGAAGACGGCATCCCGCGACTTTTCAGATTTTTAAGCGCACATCACAAAATAACGGGTGATTTCGAGGATTTAATCTACCGAATGCAGTTAAACCAAGCCGAGGCAATAAAATTTGCAGTTGAAAATTGGAGGCTCAGGAAATTTAAAACCGCAGGCGCAATCTTCTGGCAATGGAACGACTGCTGGAATGTCATAAGTTGGTCCGCTGTCGATTACAGAAAAAGACCAAAGGCATTGTATTATTTCGCAAAAAAATTTTTCAGTCCGATTTTGCTAGTTATCAAAAAGTTTGACGATAAAGTGAAAATTTTCATCATTAACGATTTGCCCCATCAAGTTTATGGAACTTTGACAATAAACACATTTACAACCCAAGGTGATAAAAAATTTGAACAAACTCTTAATTTAAACATCGACAAAAATTCCAACGCTATAGTTTTTGAAGACGAGATAAAAAAGTTAAATCTCGATGACCCAACAACGGATTACATTTACGCCAAATTCGAAACGAACGGTAAAAAGATATCGGAAAATTCGCTCTTTCTAACCGAACCAAAATTTTTAAAGTTAAATTCGTCAAAATTTCAATTTAAACTTTCAAAAACTGGGGAAAATCTTTACACCTTAAAAATAAAATCAAAAAACCTGCTTAAATCCGTTTTCATAGATTTCAGCGGAATCGATGCAGAGATGAGCGATAACTTTTTCGATGTGCATCCCAACTCGTGTGTTGAAGTGAGGATAAATTCAGATAAAACCTTACATCAACTTTTAAAATCTATAAAAATTAAAAGTTTGTCATAGCTTAAAAAGCCCGCGGGCTTTGGGCATGGCAGAGCCACCCGCGGGGAAAATATCAATACGCAAATGCAAACGAACTCGGTATTATCCCTGCCTGAAACTTCTTTATAAACTTCCCACTTAAATCATAAATATAAACTTCACCTTTCTGCACATAGTCCTTTGCATCCGCACAATATAAAAGTTTATTCACCGGGTCGATCGCGATTGAATAAAAATTCCCTTGAATGAAGTTTTCGTTTATATCCTTCGTCTTTAAATTTATTCTCGCAACATTCCCATTTTTAATCGTATAAGCAAAATCTCCATAAATCACAAGCCTTGACGGATGACCTCCAACAATGATTGAATCAACAACTATGTCTGTATTTAAATCGATAGCGAAAAGTTTTCCATCGGTATCATCGTTTGGATTTGACCAATCTCCATATGAACCATAGCATAAAACCCATAGTCTATTTATCTGATCAATTGCAAATGCATCCGGACCATCGCTCACATTTATCGTTTTGATAACCTTATTTGTCCTTGCGTCAATAACAGAAACAGTTCTTCCATAACCAAAGCCAGAATTAGCAACGTAAATTTTATCATTAAACGCAAATATACCTGTCGGATTATCACCGACTTTTATCGTATCGATTAAAACTGAATTCGCTATCGCATCAATCACGGTCACAGCATTTCTATATAAATTCGTAACATAACCTTTCCCTCCAAGTATCGCAATTTTATATGGACTTGCCTCAGGAATTAAAACTGTCCCAAGTGATCTATGCGTTTTCGCCTCTATCACTTCTATCTTATCTGAGTTATTCACAACGATATAAACTCTATTTCCACTTATAACGATATCATTTCCCGTATCCCCAAGACCTCTTCCGTTCACCAGATAGAAGACATCCTCATAAACTCGGTCAGAATCAGGGACGAAGTAACTTAGCGTTGAATTATTTCTTCCAAAATTTCCCTCGTTTAGAACATATACGCCTTTCAAAGTCGGAATTTCAGAAGTTACGCTTTCGCTTTTCTTGCAACCGTTGACAAATAGAAGAATTGATAAAGTTAAGATGAAAGCGAATTTAATTGACCTCATTTTACTTTGCCTCCTTTTGTTTTGTTTGATTTTTTAGCCCAAAGGAAAACTCAAGAGAATAATTTCTCAACGGCATCGGATAACCGACCATTGTCTCGTAATTTTCATTTAAAAGATTTTTAACGCTGAATTTTACTTCACCTTCGAATAACTTAACCTGATAATTAAATCCGCTCACAAAATCGACGACATAATAAGGTTGGAGCCATCTATCGTTTGTCTCTGTCGTATACCTTAAACCGACATAATTGAATTGAACGAGGAAAAATAATTTATTAAAGTTCAGATCAATCAAGATATTTCCCGTTGAAAGCGGGATATAAATCAAATGTTTGTTTTGTGTCGCATCATCACTTGTTCTTTTATTCTTGCGAATGCTATGGGCGATCGAAAAATTTCCTTTGATTTTTAATTTCTCAAAAAGTGCAACCTCACCATAGACCTCAACTCCTTTCGAATTAACTTCGTCTATGTTTATGGGTTTCCATATGTTTTGATTTTCTTTCGAAGGTAGCCAAACAATTCTATTTGTTATGTCGATATTGAAAAGAGAAATCTCAAATTTAAAATCCGGCAAAAATTTTCTATTTGATTCAGAAAAAATCGAAATTCCGAGGTCAAATCCTTTTGATGATTCTGGCTTTAAATTTTTGTTTCCGCTCCCAGCCCAGTAAAGGTCATTAAAAGTCGGCGCTCGAAATCCCGTGCCATAGCTAAATTTGAAATTCAAATTCGGTTTTCTCAAAATTCCTGAGTTAATCCCAACTTTGTAAACCAACTTATTTCCAAAATCTGAGAAATGATCGTTTCTAAGCATTGAATATATTTTAATCGCAGGCAAAAATTTAATTTCAATTCCCTTTTCCCCGCTGACAAACGAAGCAATGTTTAATCTCTTTGCCTTCTCAAAAGAATTTCCCTCCGCAACTCCAAAGGAGGTTTCAATCCCCGTTGATATCAAAAAATTAAATTTCGTTTTAAAAATCAGATTAACAACCCCAGAATAAAACAAATTATGCGAATAACTATCTATCCCAGAGCCCGCAATTATCACATCGTTATTTATGTATCTTAAGTAAGAATTTTTCAAAAAAAGCGACGCTTTCAAGATCGAACTTGAAAACGCTTTGCTTGCTGAAAAAGATAAATTCAAATCCTCATCGAATTGATTTGCCGTGCTCGTTGGGTCAAATTTTACCGTTGGTGCGGGAATGCCTCGATTCGAGCGGACATAAAGAGCTGAAAAAGAAAGATTATGATTTGAAACTCCAAGATATAAATTTGAGATGTTAAAGTGTGCATTTTTCCGTTTTAAAACGACATAGTCATTTGCAAGTTTATATTTATAATCGAAATCACCAGTCCCATAAGTTCTTGAAAATGTGGAAATGTAATTAAAATTTTTAATGCTTCCGGAAACATTCAGGTTAAATTTCCTTTGTCCGAATGAACCCACAAATAGATTAACTTCGCCAGATTTATCATCTTTACCTTTTGTAACTATATTCACAACTCCACCGATTGCATCAGCCCCGTAAAGTGATGACAAATTCGAATGTATGAGTTCTAATCTTTCAATCACATCAACAGGGATCAAACTTAGATCAAGGACGCCGTTTTGATAACTTGAAATTCTCATCCCGTTAAGCAAAAAAACGGTATGTTCAGAACCCGTTCCACGAAGAGACATCGTTTTAAGTTGCGCTGGCGTTCCCCCATAGTCCCGAATGTAGATCGAAGTCCCAAACCTTAAGACATCAGCGAAAGAGTTTGGAGAGATTTTTTTAATCTCCTTTGAATTTATAATTTCGACGAAATTTGAAAGATCCGCTGTGTTTGCTTGATATCTCGTTGCTGTGACGGTGACTTCCCCAAACTTAATTATTCGGTTTTGAAGTTGGATAAAAATCAAAGTGTCGGTGGAAATTTCAAACTCATTTTGAAATCGTTTATAAGCGATATGTTCTATTGTGATTTTCACATTTCCCGGCTTGACGATGAAATAAAAGTAGCCTGATGTATCGGAGATTGTTCTTTTCGCGGTGTTTCCTTGGACTAATTCAACTGTTGCATTTTTAACTCGATTTCGTTCGTCATCTATGATATATCCTTTCAAAATTAAATTTTGAGCTGAAACTTCAAGTGCAAGCAAACTTAAAATCAGAGCGATTCTCACGTTTGTTCACATTTTAATTTTAAAACAAAAAACCCAACCAACTCCGGAATGATATCCGAGAGAAGGTTGGGCTTAAAGAATTCAAAAACATTTTTGGTTTTTGAATCCTCAACCTCCCCTCGGAGGTTTCGGATTCGCTGGGATTCTGGCAGGTCTCCTGGCTTTCCCGAGGCTTCCGCTCGCCTTCCCATCCCTTATGGGACAGTGGCTTTAGCGTGTTTTACAACGCTTTGCAGAAGCCGGTGTTTCGGGATCACAGTTGCGGGGCAGCGCCGGATTTGCACCGGACTTCCCTTTTAACCCCTGCACCGGGGACCAGAATCCCAAATGTTACAAGAACGAAAATTACTGCCTCAAATATAAGCATTGAGAAATTTAAAGTCAAGCAAGTTCCATTCACGCGATTAAAACTTTAAATACTTCTGTTTCAATTCCACTATGGTGCGATTAAAACTTAAAATGAAGGTAATAATAACAGAGGTAGATCGAGGTTTCAATTCCACTATGGTGCGATTAAAACTTGAAAAGTCTTTTTGAACTTGTAGGGGATCGGGTAGGTTTCAATTCCACTATGGTGCGATTAAAACAAAAGTAAGATTATCATAGTCAATTTTGAACGACTGTTTCAATTCCACTATGGTGCGATTAAAACCAGAGTTGCAAGTCTATCTTGCCTTATATTTCCTTGTTTCAATTCCACTATGGTGCGATTAAAACCGATTAGTTATCTTGAAAAATCTTATTTCAATTGACGTTTCAATTCCACTATGGTGCGATTAAAACGACAATGTTGCATCGAGAAGACTGTTTGAAAAACTGTTTCAATTCCACTATGGTGCGATTAAAACAGAGTAAAGAATGAAATAATTCAATTTTTCAAACAAAGTTTCAATTCCACTATGGTGCGATTAAAACGCAAGCGACGCAAGAGAAAGAGCATTAAATCCGCAGTTTCAATTCCACTATGGTGCGATTAAAACGTGGATTATCACATTTTTAAGAGAAGAATTGATAAGTTTCAATTCCACTATGGTGCGATTAAAACTTTGGAAACTTCAAGCATTCGAGAATTTATCTTTATCGTTTCAATTCCACTATGGTGCGATTAAAACCAAAGGTAATATAATTAATTTTCAAGCAAAATGCAAGTCAAACTTGCAGTCGACCACCAATCG
>FWWM01009704.1_pt1 | contig 17564 bp, 14 predicted proteins | sample 2228351 | NCBI WGS metagenome assembly FWWM01 (sample SAMEA103939774, study PRJEB20133) | metagenome | reverse complement strand
CGGTTGCCCGACATCTTGTTCGTCCGAAAAGAGCGAGCGGACATCGTCCGAGAAGAAGGCGTCTACGGCGCCCCCGACTTGGTCGTGGAAATCCTCTCCCCTTCCGACCGTCCCGCCGACATCCTCTCCCGAGAAGCCGACTACCGAAGCATCGGCGTTTCGGAGATGTGGTTTGTAGACCAGCAAAAAAAGCAGGTTCGGGTGCTAAGAAAGCGGGGAGAGGACTACGAAGAGCAAATTTTGACAGAAGGCGTTTTAGCGTCTGAGGCAGTGGAAGGTTTTTGGCTGCAAGTAGAGTGGCTGTTCCAAAAGCCGCTGCCATCCACATGGCAAGTTTTGCAACAATTGCTGGCGCAGGACTGAAAGGCTGGGTCGGCAGCAAAGATTTGCGATGAGGAGGGATTGACGATGACACAAGCGACGCAAGGCGGAGTCACAGGGCAACGCATCCCGAGGTTGGACGCTATTGACAAAGTCACTGGTCGCGCCAAATACACTGCCGATATCAACCTGCCCGATATCCACAAACGCACGGAGAAGCCCATTTGGGATGGGATGCTTTACGGCAAGATTCTGCGTTGCCCCCTTCCCCACGCTCGCGTTCGGCGGATTGATGTGAGCAAGGCAGAAAAATTGCTAGGCGTAAGGGCGGTTCTGGTGCTGGCGAAAGAAGGAGCGGAACTGCGATATGCTGGCGAAGCGGTCGCAGCCGTCGCAGCGGTGAGCGAAGAAATTGCCGACGATGCCTTGCGGCTCATTGAGGTGGATTACGAACCGTTGCCTTTTGAGGTGGACACAGACCGCGCTTACGAGAAAGGGCAGCGAGGTTCCCCGCGCGTGAACCGCTGGGGGCAAGGTGAAGATGGGTTCAAAGAAGCGGATGTCACGGTGGAAGTTACCGTCCGCACCCCTGTGCAAATTCACACGCCGCTGGAAGCCCATGGCAGCGTGGTGGGATGGGAAGCCCCTGACCGCGTGCTCGCGTTTGACTCCACACAAGTGCTTTTTGCAGTCCGCAACAGTTTGGCTCGGGAAGTGCAGTTACCCCCTGAAAGGGTGCGGGTGATTTGCGAATACATGGGCGGAGGCTTTGGGAGCAAGTTGTGGATGCACCAACACACTCCCATCGCTGCCCGCTTAAGCCGCATGGCAGGGGGCGTCCCCGTCAAACTTATCCTTTCACGGCAAGAGGTGCTCTTGACGACTGGGAACAACCCCGATTCCGTTCAACACATCCGCATCGGGGCGAAAAAAGATGGCACTTTTGTCGCCTTTTATCGTCGCTCTTATGGCACGGGTGGGATTGGCGGTGGCGCTGATTTGCCTGGTCCCTACTATCGCTTCCCCCACGGCATGGCAGAGCATGTGGACGTGTTCACTAACGCAGGACCCAGCGCTCCCTTGCGAGCACCAAAACACCCACAAGCCGTGTTCGGTGTGGAGAGCGCAATTGACGAATTGGCACGAGCGTTGGGCTTGGACCCTGTTGAATTGCGCATCATGAATGACCCCAACGAAATCCGCCGCAAGGAGTGGCAGATTGGCGCTGAACGCATCGGTTGGAAGCAAAAATGGCAACCATGGGGTTCGCAAACGGGTGTCAAGCGACGCGGGTTGGGCTGTGCTGCTTCGGCATGGGGTGGTGGCGGTGGACCAGGGTCGCAAGCAACCGTTCGCATCCATCCCGACGGAACGGTAGAAGTGCTGCTGGGCACACAGGACATCGGCACCGGCACCCGCACTGTGGTAGGCATTGCCGCTGCCGAAGCCTTGGGACTTACTCCTGAGTTCGTCCGCAGCGAAAAGTTCCGCGTTTTCATTGGCGACACCCTGTTGGGACCTTCTGGTGGCAGTGGTGGGAGCGTGACGGCAGCATCCGTCTACCCCGCAGTTTACGATGCTGGCGAAAGAGCCCTTCGGCGATTGCTGGACATAATTGCCCCTAAGTTGGGCGTTTCCCCTGACCAACTGGTCGCCCGCAACGGTCGCATCTTTGTCAAGGACAACACGCAGAAAGGGCTTTCGTGGGAGGAAGCAACGAAACTGTTGACAACGGTGATCAGCGAGCAAGGACAGTGGCGACCGGGGCTGAGTGGCTCGGGCGTTGGCGGCGTTCAGTTTGCCGAAGTGGAAGTGGACACGGAAACAGGGCAAGTGCGGGTGCTCAAGATTGTCGCTGTCCACGACTGCGGGCGCGTGGTCAACCGCTTGACGGCGGAAGGGCAGGTTATCGGCGGCGTCATGTGGGGCGTCAGTTTTGCCCTGTTGGAAGGGCGCATCATGGACAAGCAAACGGGGCGCATGGTCAATCCCAACCTGTGCGACTACAAACTGGCAGGACCGATGGAGACACCTGAGATTGATGTGGTGCTGCTGGACATGCCCGAACGGGGCGTGATTGGCTTGGGCGAGCCGCCCATCATCCCCACCGCCGCTGCGATTGCCAACGCCGTTGCCAACGCGTTGGGCGTCCGCATCACCAGCCTCCCCATCACACCCGACAAAGTGTTAGCAGCGTTGAAGAAGGCGTGAAATTGAGACCCCACCTTGCTGCGCTGCTGGCTGTGCTAAAATGGTAGCGTGCCATCCCCCACAGGGAGGAGGTGTTGGTGATGGCGCAGGCTTACATTTTCATCAGAGTAGCCGTTGGGAAGACAAAGGCTGTTGCGGAAGCGCTCCGCCAAATCCCTGAGGTCAAATCTGCCCACATCGTTTGGGGAATCCCCGACATCATCGCTTTCGCCGAGGTGCCCGATTATCGCGCCTTGACCAGTTTAGTGTTGGAGCGGGTGCACGCCGTTGAAGGCGTCATTGAAACCGACACCCGTCTCGTCGTGGAAGAGTGAGCAATCGGACGAAATCGGCAAAACGGCTCTCTCCTTCAGATCTCGCAGCGGGAAAACTTGCGAGACGGCTTTTTGACCTTTGCGGCGACGCTCAAGTTAAGCCGCTCACGCTAAACGGGGATCGTTGACTCGCTTTTGCCACGCCCGCAACCGCTCCGTTAACTCGTCCTGCACCCCTTTGACCGACGGGTCGCTATAGCGATTGTGGAGTTCGTCGGGGTCACTTTCCAAATCGTAAAGTTCGTGCTGTCCGCCTTCCTGCAGGTGCAACACCAACTTCCACCGCTTTGTCCGCACCATCCGCATGTGAGCGACGGCGCCGTGATGCATGTCGTAAAGCAAAAACACTGCATCCCGCCAAGCCACTTTTTGACCCCGCAACAGCGGCAGCAAACTTTGCCCTTCCGTCGCTATCGTTGGCACATCAACACCCGCTTGCCGCAAGATGTCCAAGAAAGTCGGCAGGATGTCCACCGAGCAGACCAACTCGTCGCACACGGAGTTTGGAGGCACCACGCCTCGCCAGCGGACGATGAAGGGGACTTGGATGGACAAGTCAAACATGTTCGGACGGCGCAACTTTGGATCGCCCAAAATCCGAGTCCCAATCACTGTTCCGCCCTGCGGCACAATTCGCCAAGCATTGCCTTTCGTCTCCAACCCATGCTGCCCTATCATGTAGCCGTTGTCACCCATGAACACCACGATGGTGTCATCGCCAACGCCCAACTCCTCCAGTTCGTCCAACAACCGCCCCAAGCAGCGGTCAGCAAAAGTGATGGCGCTGTAGTAGGCGCGATACTCCGCTTCCATGCGCTCTTCGGGCACACCTTCCACTTTCGGCACTTTCAGGCGCTTGCCTTCGTAAGGCTTCATGTCCTCTTCGGGCACAGGCAAGTAAGGCATATGTGGCTCCCTTGTGTGGAAGAAAACAGCGAAGGGACGGTCGCGGTTCTCCCGCATAAAGCGAAGGGCATGTTCCAACAGCACTTCAGTGGCGAAACCTGCAAATTGTTCCACCTTATCGTTGACCCACAACTTGGGGTCTTTGTTGGCGTAACCGCCACCCAAGCCGCCGACGAAAACATCAAAGCCCCGTCGGTTCGGGTGAAACTCGGGGCGTTTGTGCCCTAAGTGCCATTTGCCAAACAGCCCTGTGGCATAACCCGCTTGCTTGAGCACCTCGGAAAGCAGCGGCACCTTGGGGTCAATCCCTTCGTCTTCGTCTGCGATGTAATCGTCCAGACCAATCTGGTGCGGGTAGCGCCCCGACAAAATCATGCCCCGTGAGGGAGAACAAACAGGGCAAGTGACCATGCAGGAGAACCGCATCCCTTCGCGGGCGAGGCGGTCCATGTGGGGCGTGTGGATGTCTATGTTGCCATAAGCGCCCACCGCCCACTTTGCTTGGTCGTCGGTGAGGAAGAACAACAAGTTGGGCAATCGTCGCCCTTGCGCCATCGCTTTCGCACCTCCAAAACCCCAAAGTGCCCATCCGCCGAGTTGCTGCAACCATGCCCGTCGCGTCATGGCGGGCTTTCCCCCCTTTGCTTTCACGGCGTCCGATACCAGTCTTCCACAGGGCGACGCAAGTCGTAGTTGGGGAGGGGTTCGCCGCCTGCGTCTTGGACAATCCAAGCAAACAAGCGCTGCACAATTTCGGGGTGCTCATCAGCCATGTTGCGCTCCTGCTGCGGGTCAGCCAGCAAGTCGTAAAGGCGCGGTTCTGCCCCATCGTTGCGACAAATAAGCGCATATTGCTCATCCCGAACCCAAACGAAGTTGTTGAAAGCGGTCGTGATGAAGGGGCGGGGTGGTGGCTCTTTGCCCTCCAGCAGCACCGCCAAGTTCACGCCATCCATTGGCTGCGGTGGCGTGATACCCAACACGCCCAGCACCGTCGGGGTTATGTCGTGGGTGGATGCAAAATAGGTGCTGGTCTGTCCCGCTCCCTTCCCTTCGGGATGCCGCAGGAGGAACGGGATGTCAATCAGTTCGGGATAAAGCGCCCAAGGGATTTTCCCAACCACTCCGTGTTCGCCCAACGAGTGCCCGTGATCGGAAAGGACGAAAATCAGAGTGCTGTCCAGCAGTTTCAGGTCTGCCAACTTGTTAATGAAGTGACCGAACCATTTGTCCACCAGCGTGACTTCCGCTGCGTAATTAGCGCGCATCCGCTTTAACTGCCGCTCCGTCAAGTAATCACTGCGACCGTAGAGAGGGGTGATGACATCGGTCTCATCGGCATCAGGGTTATCGTAAAGGGCGACATAAGAGGCGGGAGGATCCCAAGGTTCGTGGGGGTCAAAACTGTCCACGACCAACAGGAAAGGTTGCTGTCGGTGCAACCACTCCAGCAGCGCCATCGCCTCCCGAAACACTTTTGGGGCGAACCAATCTTCTTCGCTGCGTCGCTCAGCAGTATTTGCGCAGTATTGTCGGAGCATCCGTTCTACGCCCGTGCCTTTGTAGCGTTCCAGCAAGTAACGCTGCAAGCGTTGCTCATCGCAGCGGCTCAAAGGTTGGTAGCGGTCGTTTTCCTGCCCACGAATCCAACGCCAAACATCAAAGCCGCGATGGAAGTTCATGGACGGTTTGAACTGGTGGTAGGTGTCGGTCACGAAGGCGGTCGTGTAGCCATGCTGTTGCAAAATTTCCGCCAGAGTTGTTTGGTCTTCGGGGATGCGCTGCCAACCGTAGATGCGAACCGCATCGCCTTTTTGCGGAATCCAGTGACGAAACGGAAAAGGTCGTTTGCCTGTGTGAATGGCTCGGCGCACAGGGATAGTTGGCAGCGATTCAGGGTAAGCCCGAGTGAACCGCAAACTCTCACGGGCGAAAGCATCCAAGTTGGGCGTTTGAATCCATTCGTTCCCGTAGCAGCCCAAATGGTCCTTCCGCAGCGAGTCCAAAATCACGACCACAATGTTCAGCCCCACTATCCTTGACACCTCTTCACATCAGCATCCCAAATCCCAACCGCAAAGACAAAGCACGGTTATTTTTGGCGCGACTCTTTCACTGACGAGGAACGGCTTTGTGCAATTTCTCCTTCAGTTCCGACACCACATCGGCGAACTTGGGGTCGGCAGCAAGGTTGCGCCATTCGTTGGGGTCGTTGGCATGGTCATACAACTCAACACCCAACCGTCCTTCGTCCCATTCGGTGTAGCGCCACCGTTCCGTGCGGATGGAACGACCTAAGCCTTTCCCTCGTCTCACCACTGTCACGGCAAAGTTGTCCCAAGATGCTTGCGGGTTGTCCAACAACGGGACAAGGCTTTCCCCATGCAGTTGATGCTTGGGTTTGGGAAGTTGACAGAGTTCGCACAAGGTGGGATAGATGTCAAGGAACTCAACGATGCGGTCGCAAGCGCGCCCTCGGGCTTTGCCGGGGACAGCGAACAGCAAAGGCGCCCCTGCGGACTCTTCAAACAGGCTCATCTTCCGCCACAGCCCGCCGTGTTCGCCGAGGTGGAAGCCATGATCGCCCCAAAGCACGATGACCGTCTCGTCCCACAACCCTAATTCGTCTAAAGCCTCCAATAGGACCCCTACTTGCGCATCCATGAAGGAGACGCAAGCGTAATAAGCGCGCATCGCCAACCGATGCTGCTCCTCCGTCAGTTGTTCCAACTTGGTTAGGGCGATAGGTGGGATGTCTTTCAAGTCATCAGGCGGAGTCTTGGGGAGCGGCATTTTCGCTGGGTCATGGAGATCAAAATAGCGCTTGGGCGCTATCCAAGGCAGGTGCGGTTTGTGAAAGCCAACAGCGAGGAAGAAAGGTTGCTTGCCCCGCTGCTTGATGTGCTCCCGCAAAAGTTGCACAGCGCGCCGAGCGATAGCACCGTCAGGCTCTTGCCAGTCTTCGTTCTCAGTTGCTTGCCACTGCAAAGGCGCAACACCTGTTTGTGCTTGCTGTTTTGCTTTTACCGCCTGTTTTTCCTTTGCTGCTTTCTTCTCCCGCTGCTGGCGTGGGGCGATGCGGCGGGGCGTTTCCTCCGAAATGTCCCACGAGGCTTTGTCGTCCATGCCACCGTGATAAATCTTCCCGATGCGCATGGTAAAGTAGCCGTGCTGACGAAAATGTTGGGGCAGAAAGATGAAGTCATCACCGAGATAGGTGCGGGGCAAGGTGTTGTTGTCCATGATTTTGGTCGCTTCAGGGTAAAGCCCACTCAGCAAAGAGGTGCGGGTTGGGTTGCACAGCGGATATTGACAATAGGCGCGGCGGAAGATAACACCCCGTTGCGCGATGCGATCAATGTGAGGCGTTTTCGCCACCGGGTCACCAAAGCACCCCAAGCGACGATTCAAGTCGTCCACCGCGATGAACAGAACATTGAACCGCCCTTTCCACTGCGCTTCAGAACGGACGAGGACAAAAGGGGCGAAAGCCGCTAACCCCACTTGCCGCAAAAACTCCCTCCGCGACGGATGGGCACTCATCGCTTTCACCTCCCTCAGGTGTTTCACTCGTATTGCACCCACATGGGGCTTGCCCACGCCAACTGCCCGTCGGTTTGCTCAACCCGCACATAATACCAACTCGTCCGCCCTTTCTGGGCAGCGTTGTCCATCCAACTCAACCGCACTTCCCTTCGGTTGGGCGTTGCGGTGTAAACATACTGGAAGTCCTTGATGATGTGCAAACGGACGATGGGTGCGGTGCCAACGGCGTAGATGTCCAATCGCACTGGCTCCTTTGAGGTAAAGGCGTCACCCATCAGGTACTCGCCTGAGGTGACAATGAGCAGGATGTTGTCGGTAGCCCCGTAGCAATGGCGCTTTTTGAAGGCTTCCAAAATGTCCTTGCGGGTGGGATACTCAACGAAGACGACCGCGTAACTCATGTGGGTGCTTTCGTGGTCGCTGCTACACTGGAAGCCCAATTTGTAACCTTTTGCCAACGCGTTCCAGACGAACCCGAAAGGTTGCCAACCGCCGATGGAATCGCCTCTCTGGGTAGCGCTGCGGGGTGCCCCCAAATGCTCGTAGTTTTGCCGAGAGCCTTGATAGATTTCCACGACGGGTTCTGCCCTTTCGTCATTGTCGCGCCAGTCCGTGCCCATGTTTGTTGCCGAAGTGTGAGAGGCGCAAATGCCATCAAATGCGAGCAAGTAGCGGTAAAGCATCTTGACATCCGGTGCGCCCGCTTCCGCTGTGCCCATGAACAACTCTGGCTGCTGCGCCCCACCCAAACGAGGGAGAGGGCGAATGCCTCGCTGCGCAAAGAGCACATTTCGGTGACCGCTCGGGTAAGGAACGCTCCGTTCGTAGGTGAAAACGGTGACAAAATGCGGGGGATGGTGGAAGATGTCCGTGAGTTTCTGCGAGAGCCACCACATGTATTCCTGATGGTAGCCGTTGTCGTGGTCACCCAACCCCATCCAATCCATGGCAGCAGCGTCCAGTGCATACCGCCATGCATCCTCCAGTGTCCCGTCTTGATCCCGATGCGCCGTCAACTCCGTGTGCCGATGGAACTCTCCTCTCAGCAATCGGTAGACCTTGCCTCCCAATGACAAGCGGAACTGCCGCAGGCGGGCAACATCTTGGGCTTCGTTGGGATGGACAACTTCTTGGGGCACATAAGCCGCAGCCGCTACGGCTCGTCGTTGTCGTCTCGGTGGCGCGGAGGGGCTTCGCTCCTCCGTCACATTGGGCGCAGCAGAAGTCAATCTCGCTGGTTTCACTTCGCTTGGAAAAGTCAAAACAGCCGCAAACAGGTCACTGTCTAACCGCGACCCTGTCCCTGCTGGGCGCTTGTCACTGCTGTAGACGACCACCAATCCTTTGCCTTTCACCAACGCGAAGGTGGGGCGCAGGTCCAAGATGTTCCACGAGAAAGGCAAAGGCAACGGCGCACTCCATTGCTCGCCATCGTAAACGACGGCGAAACTCATCCAATTCTCTTGACTGCCGTCAGGGTTGGTGGCGTGACGGACTAAGAGCCACAAGCGCCCTTTCTCATCCACACCGATGCGGGGGTGACTGATAGGTCGCCGCACTTGGGGCAGGAAGTTCGTTGGCAGAGGGGCAGCAGGTGTTTGCAACCGTCCCTCGCTCCAACACCGCACCCGCACCGTTCGGTTCAGGTAAAGAGGGGCACCTTTGTTGAATCGCCCCAATACCGCCAAATTCAATGGCTCCGCTGCGGGACCCCCGTCCCTAAGCCTTGTGAAATCTTTCCCCCAACTCACATCCCCTTCCTCGTAAGCAACCCAGATGCGGTCTTGGTGGTCAACGGCGAGATGGGGTCGGGCTTCAAAACGCAAAGTCGTCGCTACAGGGTGGCGTTCCATCCTCTCGTCCCTTATCTCTGCCAGCCAGACATCGTAGTTGCCCTTCTCGTAAGTGTCGTAAGCGACCCAAATGCGCTCATCCTTCGTGACAGCAATGGAAGGTGACCAGTCATTAGCAAGGCTTTGGGAGACCTGCAAGGGCGTTCCGTCAAGGGGCATCGTCCAAATGTCAAAGTTGTCCTTGTTCCATCCTTGCCATGCCACCCACACGCGCCCTCGTGCATCAGTGGCAGCCGCTGCGTTGATGTCTGCGCCACTCCCTTTCGTAAGCCGTTGTGGTGGAGACCAGCGGTTCGTTTTCGGCTCAAACGCTCGGGCGACCAAATCCCAGTTCCCGTTGAAGTTTTGCGACCAGATGACCCAAACCCGACCGTCACCACCTACTGCCACTGTCGGTCGCCAAATATCCAAGCCCGCTTCTGTAACGGGCAGGGGCGACAGCCATTCTTTGCCGTCAAAACAAGTGAGCCAAACCTGATCGCCAATCCCTTGAGGGACAAGGAAGGAGAAGTCTTCGGGCATCTCCTTCAAAGGCGCTGAGAGGTTGGGTTGCGGGCTCGGCGTGTAAGCCACAAAGGCTACCCACACATTGCCCTCCTTGTCAGTTGCGGCAGCGGGGAAATCTTCCTCCAGCGAAGGGGTTTGCGTGAGTTGGAAAACGGGCACCGTCCGTTCCACCAACACCTGCCCGTTTAGGAAAAGGCGAGACTGACCAATGGCAAGGTCGCGCAGGGTGAAAGCGAACTCCCCTTGCTTGGTGACCACGCGAACGGTAGCGTCTTCGGGCGCTTCCAAAGTGGCGAAGAGAACGGGAGAGACGATTTGCTTTTGCTGCGGACCGGCGAAGCGAGAACGGACGAAGAATTGATTGCCCTCCACGACCATCTTTGGACCCAACTGCCACCCTCGCAAGGCGACAAGCCGTCCGGGAGAAACGGACATTTCACCGCTCCAATCGGTCGGCTCTTTGTCGGTGACACCCAAAACGAAACGGAGACCGACAGCGTTGAGGGGAAGGGGGCGTAAAGGGGCAGGTGTTTCAAGGGCAGAATTACTGCGGCTCTGTGCCCACCGTGCGAGAGGGACGAGCAACATTAACGCTGTCACCGCCCCAAAGGCAATCGCTTTCCGCATCCTTCATCGCCTCCCCAGTTTGTCAAAAGTTGGCTTTCTCACCCACAAACCGATCCCAAACTTCCCGTCAATCACAGTTGAGTTGATGCTACCATACGAAAAGCGCAATGGTAACGCCTGTCTGGCTATCCATTTTGACACACAACCCCACAACACTGGCGTTGCGATAACCCAAACATCACAATCGCACGGTCATCGCGTTTCTCAAGCCCTTACATCGGGGGCTCCCCTCTCGCTACGCAGGAATTTAGGGTTTGTCACCTAACTCACTTTGCAGTTTCGTCAAGAGGGCTTTCAGGTCTTTTGCGATGTCGGCGTAAGATGGCTCCGCAAATACATTCCGCTGTTCGTGAGGGTCTTCCTGTAGGTCAAACAGTTCCCATTCGCCGGTCGTCGGGTAGTGGATGAGTTTGTAGCGCTGGGTTCGGACGCCGTAGTGAGGCAGCACGCGATGGGGTTGCGGGTATTCGTAGTAGCGGTAATAAAAAGCCGTGCGCCAATCTGCTGGCGCTTGTCCCCGCCAAAGGGGGCGCAAACTGCGCCCTTGCATCCCTTCAGGAACAGGCAATCCCGCCACATCCAGCAGCGTTGGGGCAATGTCAAGGTTCAGCACAAGGTGTTCGTCTACCAAACCAGCCTTCGCTTCTCGTGGGTAGCGCACTAACAGCGGGACGCGGATGGACGGTTCGTCCATGAAGCGCTTGTCATACCAACCGTGCTCACCTAAGAAGAAGCCGTTGTCGGAAGTGTAAATGACCACCGTGTCGTCCAGAACACCCAACCGCTCTAAACACTCCAACAATGCTCCCACACTTTCGTCTACTCCAACCACGCAGCGCAAGTAGTCCTTGATGAAGCGTTGGTAGTTCCATCGCTTGCGTTCCTCTGGCGAAAGGTTTGGGGGTTGCTCTTTGGCGTAGTCGGGCATGTCGGCGATGCGCATGTCCGCATGAGCAGCCGCACTGGCGCGGTGTCGGTAATCGTCGTCAAAACTGGGCGGTGTCGGAATCTCGCGGTCAGCGAAAAGGGCAGCGTGGCGCGGCGCAGGCGTCCACGGTCGGTGTGGCGCTTTGTGGTGGCACAGCAGGCAGAAAGGCTGAGAACGATGCTCCTTGCGCCATCGCTCTAACCACGCGATGCCCATCTCGGTGATGACATCGGTGACGTATCCCGCCCGCTTTACGCGCTGCCCCCGTTCAATGAACACGGGGTCGTTGTAAACACCCTGACCTGGCAAGATGCTCCAGTCGTCAAAGCCGACAGGTTCCGATTGCAAGTGCCATTTGCCGAATAAAGCGGTGCGGTAGCCGGCTTGTTGGAGCAGTCGGGGAAAGGTCAGTTGTGTGCTGTCAAAGCGGGTGGCGTTATCTTTGACCCCGTGCAGGTGGGCGTATTTGCCTGTCAAGATGGTAGCGCGACTGGGGGCACACAACGCGTTGGTCACAAAGGCGTTGCGGAAGAGCACCCCTTCTTTCGCCAAGCGGTCAAGGTGTGGCGTTTGAATCACGCCTTGCAGGTGTGAGGAAACCAAAGCAGCGTAGCAACTCAAAGCAGTGGCAGCGTGGTCATCGCTCATGATGAACAGAATGTTGGGGCGACGCTCCTGTTGCTGCGAGAACGAAGAGGGCAAGAGAAGACCGCTTAGGCGTTGCAAGAATGCACGCCGTCGCATTACTTCTCCCTTCCTTCTCAACCGCAGCGGAGCAAAGACTTCCTCACTGCAAGGTCAGTCAGGAAGATAACAAGGTGGTGGGCTGACAAGGTTGCCGTTCTCGTCCTGCAGTTGCACAGATGTTCGGTGAAGTTCTTCGTCGTAGACGAACAGTTTGTCTGGTTCTTCGTCTCGGGTGATTTTGTGGGTGCCGTCGCAATAGGGCAGGTTTTTGGACAGACCGCAGCCGCAAATGGCGATGTTTTGACCACCCGCTTGGATGAGGAAGGGACGGTTCCGTTCATGTCGCACCAAACGCGCCATCTTTTCTCCCCCCTCAAGGCTTCATCGTTTGTTTTTCACCGTTGCCCTTGAGGGCGTTGGGCAGGCTCGGGAACAACGCTCATGGTGATGCGCTTTCCTTCCCGCAGCACAACGAAGGGAACGGGCTCGCCAGGTTTTGCGTTGCTCAGTGCGTCCATGTAGTCGTAGATGTTGCGGATGGGTTTGCCCGCCACTTCCACGATGATGTCGCCGGCTTTGAGCCCTGCTTTGTCGGCGGGGCTTCCTTCGCGGACGCCTAACAATCGCACCCCTTCGCCGTCCCACGCGTAGTCGGGCACGATGCCCACAGCAACGCGCATTGCTGGTGCGGGGCGCTCAGCAGGTTGGGGCGCCCGTTGGTAAGGCGGGCGCTCTGGCAAGTTGGCGATTTGTTCCACAATCGCCGCCACCATGTGGAGGACTTTCTCCATCCCCTCGTAGTTGATAGTATCCCACTTGTCACTGGGGCGATGGTAGTTCTCGTGCAAGCCTGTGAAGAAAAACAGAACGGGAATGCCCCTCGTGTAGAAGGAAAAGTGGTCGCTGGCGCCGAAAACGCCTGGCGAATCGCGCAAGGTGAAGTTGAATTGGGCGTTGACCCGCTCCACCAATTCCTTCCAAAGAGGGGAACTGCCCACCCCCAAGACGGAGAGGACATTGTTGCGCAAGCGTCCAATCATGTCCAAGTTCACCATCGCTACGATGCGATCAAGGGGCACAGTGGGGTTCTCCACAAAGTAGCGGGAACCAATCAACCCTCGTTCTTCTGCCCCAAAAGCGATGAACAGCAGGCTGCGCTTAATCCTATCTCGGTTAGCAGCGAAAAACTGCGCTAACTCTAATAAGCCTGCTGTTCCGGAAGCGTTGTCGTCGGCACCGTAAAAGATGAGGCGCTGCCCGTCGCGAGTAACTGTCACGCCCACATGATCGTAGTGAGCGCCGATCACGACGATTTCGCTTTTGAGTTGCGGGTCGGTGCCTTCAACCAAGCCGATGACATTGGCGTCTTCCAGGCGCTCCCGCTGCAAGTTCACGCGCAGCCGCACCCGAACACCTTCCAGCGAAAAGGAGAAAGGCTTTTTCGTCTCGTCAATCTGCTTTTGCACGGCTTCAAGGAAGAAGAGGTCTTCGGCGAGAGCGCGTTTAGCGGTAACTCCCAAGATGCCCGCATCACCCATCACGGGTTCGTTCCAGAAGGGCACCGGTTCGTCCTCAAAGGGGCTGAGGGGACCGCTCACAAGAATGAGCGCTTTTGCACCCTTCTCTCTGGCAACCCGCAGTTTTGTGGGGAAGGTAGCCTCTTGAGCAAAGGCGCTATCGTTAGCGGGCATGCCTCGCAGCGCCAGAACGATTTTCCCTTGCACTGAAAGGTTGGCGTAGTCATCGTAACCTTTTTCGGGAGCATTGATGCCGTAGCCTGCGAACACCAGTTCTCCTTCAATTTCCCCACTGGCGGAAAGGGCTAAGGGCAAGAAGTCTTTCTCAACAACAAATCGCCGTTCTTGACCGTTCGGCAAGGTCACCACCAACTCGTTGCCTTCTCCTAGTCGGAAGCGTCCCGGAAAGGTGAAGGTTTGGAAGTAAGTGCCGTTGGCGCCTCGGGGAGCAAGTTGCCATTCAGCGAACAGTTGAGCGATATACTCGCGGGCTTTGCGGCTGCCTTCGGTGCCGGCGCCGCGCCCTTCCAATTCGTCCGAGGCTAAGTAGCGAACATGCTCCCGCAACTCAGCGGCAGTGATGGCAACGGAAGAGAGCGCCTTGTAGGAGGCGATGTCTCCCCGCACCAAAGAGACGGCAGCAACAAGCAACGCAAAAAGGCTCCATCGCGCTACGCGCATAAGAGCACCCTCCTTTTCGCTGCAAGGGTCTACCTTTAAGCCCTGTCGTGCGCCTTACTCCTTCAAACGCCCCATTCAGCAAGGTAGTTCAGTTGCTTGAGGGCTTCTTGGTTTTCTGGGTCCAACTCCAAAACCTTTTCAAACTCCGCCTTTGCTTTCTGCAAGAGCGCCATCATTTTTTCCACGTCTTCCTCCAGAGGGGCGACAGTGGTGATGGCTTTCGCCCAATCCAAGCGATAAGCGATGTTGTCAGGGTCCAACTCAACGGCTCGCTCCAACTCTGCCAAACTCTTTTCAAAATCGCCGCCGTGCAAGTAGTAGACCAACCCCAGCCCGTGATGGGCGACGGCGTTATCGGGGTCTTGCTCCAAGACGCGAAGATAAAGTTGCTCTGCTTCCTCATAGTGCCCGTTGTATCGCAGGGCTTCCGCTTTCGCCAGCAAATCCGCCAAGTTGTTAAGGGTTCCCTGCTCGCTCATTGGTTCCACCCTCCTGCAAGGGCCATTCCCTATCGCCACCGCAACTTGCAACTTTACAAACCGAGCCAATGGCGTGCGTTGGTTTCCACGATCATAGTGCGCTGCCGTTCCGTCAACTCCGCTTCTTGCAGCATTCCCAAACTGCATGCGGGGTGGACACGCGTCAGCGCGCTTCCCCAGAGCACCCGCCGGTCACCCAGCAACGTCGTCGCCTGTTCCACGATACCGCGTTCCGTTAACAGTCCTGTAACGACTACAGAAATGTTGGCAACATCCTCCACAATTTTCAACGCTGCCCACCAGTCGCTCCCTTTGAGGGGCACCATCAGGAAGCGGATGCCGGGGAACGATTTCGTAAGGTTGACGAGGGCTTGGGCATCCTCCGAAGTTTCCACGAAAGCGACAAAAGGGCAATCGTAGCGGCGCGCCATCTTCACCAACTCCAGCGTTCGCCAAGAGTTCAAGGGATGGGACAGGCTGGGCGGAGGGAGAACGATGCCGATAAAGCCAGCACCAGTGAGGTAGCGCTTCATCTCCTCTGCGGAAGTTTCCAAGTGGTTGGGATTTGCTACCACATACCCGCGAAAGCGGGGATTTTGCGTCACTACTTCCGCCACTCGTCGGTTGCCCAACACCAAATCGCCCCGCATGGCTTCCGCTGAAGCAAGGCAAATCGTGGCGATGTTGTATCGGTCGGCAAATCTTTCAAAGACAGCCATCTCGTCACCATCGCGGTTTTGGACGGACCACCAACCCAATTCCGCGTAAGCATCCAACAAGGGCATAGCGAGCAAACCTCCTCTCAGGCTTGGACGATGCGGCGCAAGTTGTCCACCAGAATCTTTCGCTTGTCTTCGTCAGAGAGCCCTGAATGGAGCAGGGGGAACAGAGCGCTGGCGAAATAATGCAGCGGGGCGCCGCTACCAAAGACCAGCCGCTCCACCCCCACCTCTGCTGCCGCCAGTTCATAGCCATCGGGTTGCGTCAAGCAACTGGTCTCCAAGTGCAGGTTGGGAGCGGATTTCATCACACACAGCACTTCGCTTAAGTTGTACTCCGTCACTTCAGCGAGGATGATAGGCACAGAGGTTTCGCGGCTCATCTCGGCAATAGCGGTCGCCCAACCGACTTGGGAGCAGTCTATCAAGAAGGGCACCCCGCGCTCGTTCAGAAAGCGCACCAACTCCCGAAAGGGCGCAATGGTCGGCTGCCAGTTCTGCCAATGGGGGAAGAAACGGAAGAGACGAAAACCTTGTTGCAACCGCCGCTCCACTTCCTCCGTCATGCCCCGATAGTGGAGCGGATTGAGGGTAGCGACGGGGAGCAACAGCCCCCCGCTTTCATGAGCGACATGCACTGCCAAGTCGTTCCCCATGCGCGCATCATAAAAAACGGCAGTGGTGTGGACGAACAGGGCACGGGCAACACCGTAACGACGCATGAGCGCTATCAGCGCCTGAGGGGAGAGGTCTATCGCCTGCCGGGGGTAAAAGCCCACCCATGTGTTGCAATCAACGATGGGTAACCCTGTTTGCGCTGCCAACAAAGTCACCTCCGTTCCCGTCGGGTTTCAAAGCACGCAGAGCGCAAAAGCATCACGAGACCGCCTCCGCTGCTTTTGCTTCTTCCAGTAACCGCAGCAATCTCGTCAAACATTCCTTCGTAGCGACATCGCCCATGTAAGAGAACTGGTCGCCTTTGGGCATTTGCACGAGGTCTTCAGGAAGTTGGGTAACGGGACGCCAGTGGGTTTCCAGCGAAAGGTAGCCGTCGTAACCGTCCCGAATCAATGCCCGCAGTTGACCGAGGTAATCCACTTCCCCTTCACCAATGGGTGTGGGCTCAAACCGTTGCTCCGCTTCAATCCACCGCCCATCCTTGAGGTGAATGTGGACAATCCAAGGCTTGACCGCTTCGTAACCGTCAGGATAGGGCACCTCACGGTCAGGATCAAAGACATCGTTGCCTGGATCCCAAACCGCTTTCACCTGCGGATGGTTGAGGCGGGTTAGCACTTCCACGACTTTGCGCGCGTTTGTTGCCATCGTGGAGGGTTCGTTCTCAATGCCCAAAAGAAGCCCTGTCCCTTCCACTATCTTCACGGCAGGCAGCAATTTGTCCACAATTTCGTCCCATGAAGGAAAAGGAGGCTTGCGCCAAAAGGTGAAGATGCGAATCAGGGGCGCTCCCAACTCCCCTGCCAACTCAATGCAGCGGCGTAGGATTTCCAAGTGCTCCTGATACTGCTGCTCATCACCGTAATCGCACTTGAGGAAAGGAGAAGCGATGGAGCAAACAGTCATCCCGTAATCAGCGGTCAGTTGTTTGATGCGCGCGATGTCATGAGCATCCAGTTCGTGAGGGGCTTTGTTCCAGACCGACCGCACCTCTATCCCGCTGACCCCGAACTCCTTCACCAGTTCCAACACTTTCTGCAAATCTTGCGAAACTTCGTCCGTGATAACCGCCAGCCTCACACCAATCACCCCTTCTTTTGGCGCTTGTCAATTGTAACGCTATGATGTTTGCCCTTGCAAGTTATACTTTGTGGCAGTAAGTCGGAAAAGGAAAGACGCATGCTCCGCCAGAAGGGGGAAGCCACGCGATGGCGAAATACATCGGCGTGTTCGCAACAGCGTGTTTGACGCGGCGGCAGTTGCAAGAGTTATTTGTGCGGCTGAGCCAACCAGGGGAAGTGCGGTGCGAAAAAGCCTATGCGGGTTTGGTCGCAGGGGTGCTGGTGGGCGTATTTCAAGCGCCCTCCCGAGAGGCGCTGGAGGCGTTCTTCCAACAAAACGGGATGGTAGCAGAGAACTTGTGGCGGATTGATTTGGAAAGCCAAGACGGCGAACTGGCATCGGTGTGAGAAACTTCCCTTGACAGAAAGTGGAAAAGCGAAAACTGGCGGCAAAAACCGTCCTTTTGCCCCTTGCGTTTTGGTGGCGGATGCTCCATCCTTTTGCCCAACGCTTCTGGTGGTCGTTGCC